>Ga0209254_10000641_pt1 | contig 29302 bp, 25 predicted proteins | sample FrelakmetDIP11DI_FD_187148 | JGI IMG/M metagenome (GOLD analysis project Ga0209254, IMG submission 187148) | Freshwater lake sediment microbial communities from the University of Notre Dame, USA, for methane emissions studies - DIP11 DI (SPAdes)... | ecosystem: Environmental > Aquatic >... | reverse complement strand
CGCCTGACCGGAGCCGCGCGCTATTGCGGCACCCCGGCGCTCCTGGTCGCGCTGTCGCGCCTCCACGCTGGTGCGCCCGATCTCCCAGTCGCGGACCTGGATCAGGTACTCGCCGCGATCGACACCCTTGCCGCACATCTCGCACCGCGTCGTGCCTAGCACGTCTCCGATGCACCTCCTTGTGGGAGCGGCCCCAGCCGCGATCAGAGGTGCTTCGGATCGCGGCTGAAGCCGCTCCCGCAGGCGCGGCGCTTCGCACCGCGCCATGAATCGAAGCGCGTCCGTGCCCGTCGGCATCCGCGTGGCGGCGAGTTCCACTGAATGTCTGAGCCGACACGCGGATGGCGGCGGGCGCGGACCCCCACGATTGCCATGACAGTCGTTCGCGCCGCGCGCAGACCTTCTCGGTCACCGCTAGCCCGCTCCGGGCGTCCCCACGGTCGTCGAAGGTGCCCGCATCCGCCAGGCGTTCAGTTCGCGACCGCCCAGGTGATGGCGCAACACCATCCGCATCAGTCGCCGCAGGTCTGCAAGGCCCGCCGCATCCGGGCAGTCGTCGTGCGCAAGTGCAAGCAGCGACGCGCCGCGCAGGCCCGGTGCCAGTGGTCGCGCAGACCATGCCAAGGGCCCGCGCTCGGGGTCGTAGGAATAGGTCGCGTCCGGCTCGAGCGCATGGCCATGCTCGGCCTCGCATTCGAGCTGCAGGCCATAGCCCAGTTCGACCAGCGCATCGCGCTCGAAGCGCCGCAGCGTCCACGCCAGTCCGGCGCCGGTTGCAAGCTCGGCCAGGCATGCGCCATAACGCTGGTGGATGCCCGGATGCGGATCCTGGCGCGCCAGCAGGCGCACCATCAGTTCATTGAGGTACAGCGCCGACCACAGGGCCCGCCCCTGCAGCCGCAGCGGCGTTGCGGTCGCCTCGGCGGCGACCAGCGTGCCCAGCTCGCCCTGCCCGGTCCAGCCCAATTCCAGCGCAACCAACGGCTTGAGCAGGCCACGCGGCATCCGCGGCCGCGCGCTGCGCACTCCGCGCGCGACCAGCCCGACCCGCCCGTAGTCGCGCGTGAGCACTTCGAGCAGCAGGCTGGTCTCCCGGTACGGCCGGTCGTGCAGTACCCAGGCCGGCTGGCCGTCGACGCGCAGCATGCGCGGTTCGCGCGCTCAGTCGACGTAGCCGAAGCGACGCAGCGCCGCCTCGTCGTCGGACCAGTGTTCGCGCACCTTCACCACCAGGTCGAGGTGCACGCGACGCCCGACCTGCTTGGCCAGCGCCAGTCGCGCCTTGGTGCCGATGGCCTTGATCTGCGCGCCGCCGGCGCCGACCACGATGCCCTTCTGGCCCTCGCGTTCGACCCAGATGGTGCCCATGATCCGCAGCAGCCCGCGTTCGACCTTGTACGAATCGATCGCCACCGTGGTCGAGAACGGCAGTTCGTCGTGCAGTTGCCGCACGACCTGCTCGCGGATCAACTCGGCGGCCAGGAAGCGCTCGCTGCGGTCGGTCACGGCATCGGCTTCGAATGCCGCCTCGCCCTCGGGCAGCAGTTCGAGCAGCTTGCGTTCGAGCTGCTCCAGCCCGTCGCGCTTGAGCGCGCTCACCGGCACCAGCGCGGCAAAGGGGTGCCGCCGCGCCAGTTCCGCCAGCCGCGGCAGCAACGAGGACCGGTCCTTGACCCGGTCGACCTTGTTGAGCACCAGCACCAGCGGCAGCCCGGTGGCGGTACAGGCCGACAGCGCGCCCTCGTCCTCGCTGGTCCAGCGCGCCGCCTCGACCACCAGGGCGATCACGTTGGCATCGCCCAGCGCGCCGCGCGCAGTGCGGTTGAGATAGCGGTTGATCGCGCGCCCGGTGGGGGCGTGCAGGCCCGGGGTATCGACGAACACCAGCTGCCCGCCCGGCACCGTGTGCACGCCCAGGATGCGATGGCGCGTGGTCTGCGGCTTGGGCGCGACGATGCTGACCTTGAAGCCGACCAGTGCATTGACCAGGGTCGACTTGCCCACATTGGGCCGCCCGACCACTGCCACCAGGCCGCTGCGGAATGGCGATGCCGCGGTGGCTGCACTCATGCCGACCCTGCCCCTTCGATTTCGACGATGCGCGCCAGCGCGAGTTGCGCGGCGTGGGTTTCCGCGGCGCGGCGGCTGGCGCCCTCGCCGTCGCCCACGACCTCGAGCTCCGCCACCCGGCAGCGCACGAAAAACGTCTTGTCGTGCTCGTCGCCGGCGGTTCCGGAAAGTTCGTACAGCGGCAGCGCGAGGCCGCGCCCCTGGAGCAGTTCCTGCAGCTCGGTCTTGGCATCCTTGGGTGCATGCCCCGGCACCAGCGCGTCGAGCCTGCCGGCGAGCAAGGGCAGCAACACGCCGCGGGCCGCCGTCCATCCGCCATCGAGGTAGACCGCGCCGATCACGGCCTCGAAGGCATCGGCCAGGATCGAATCACGGCGGAAGCCGCCCGTTCGCAGTTCGCCCGGGCCCAGCAATACGGCATCGCCGAGCGCGATGGCGCGCGCCAGGTCCGCGAGCGTGGCCTCGCGCACGAGGTCGGCGCGCAGCCGGGTGAGTTCGCCCTCGGTGGCGCGCGGGAAGCGCGCGTACAGTTCCTCGCCCACGACCATGCCGACCACGGCGTCGCCGAGGAATTCCAGGCGCTCGTTGTTGCGACGACCGGCGCTGCGATGGGTCAGTGCGGTCTCCAGCAACCCGGGATCGGCGAACACGTGGCCCAGGCGCGCGAACGCGGTGCCCACGGCCGGATGCTGCGCAGCGCTTGCGGCGAGGGCCTTCAGTCGACGCTGCCCTGGCGGGTGAGGTCGACGGTCTTGTTGAAGCTCGCGATGTACTCGAGGTTGTACAGCAAGGGCCCGCGCACTTCGTACTTGACGTTGAGCTGGTTGCCGCCGCCCTGGCGGATCACGCGCACGTTCTGCTTCTTCACCGAGGTGACGTAGCTGATGTACATCTTGCGGTCGAGCGAATCCTTGATCTTGTCCACCGACCAGGTCGCCACGCCGGGTTCGGCCTGCACGCCCTTCATGGCGGTGACTACGCTGTAGTACTCGGAATAGACCGGGAACAGGCGCATCACCAGGAAGGCGAAGAACCCGACGATCATCAAGACCATCAGGAAGCCGAGCAGGGTGATGCCGCCTTGCGTCTTCAGGTTCCGCATATCGCCTCCGGTAAGCCCGCGACCTGCTGCGGGTGGCGTTCCCATTCTATTGGATCACAGGCCCGGGGCAGCGCTATTTGATCACAGTCCCGAGGCGCCCGAAGTCGACGCCGCCATCCTTGAAATCCCAGTTCATCCAGATCACGAAGGCCTTGCCGACCAGGTTGGCCTCGGGCACCAGGCCCCAGATGCGACCATCGAGGCTGTTGGAGCGGTTGTCGCCCATCACGAGGTAATGGCCCTCGGTCACGCGCCACGAGCCTTCCGGGCCACCGGCGAATCCCGGCGGCGGCCCCAGCAGGATCTGGTGCTCCAAGCCGGGCAGCTGCTCGGTGACCCGGGTGTAGCTGCCGTAGTCCTTGGAGCGGGTGGTGCCTGAATAGCTGCCGTCGGGCGTGTTGGCCACGGCCACGCCGTTGACGTAGAGCGTGCGGGCCCGGTAGCTGACCTCGTCCCCGGGCAGGCCGATCACGCGCTTGATGTAGTCGCTGCCCTTGGTCGGGTCGTTGGGCCCCATGCCGGGGAAACGGAAAACCACCACGTCGCCGCGCGCGGGCGCGCCGACCGGCACGATCTTGGCGTTGGTCACCGGGACCCGCAGCCCGTAGGCGTATTTGTTGACCAGGATGAAATCGCCGTCGAACAGCGTCGGCATCATCGAATCCGACGGGATCCGGAACGGCTCGGCCAGGAACGAGCGCACCACCAGCACGAGGAAGATCACCGGGAAGAACGAGCGGCAGTACTCGACCAGCACCGGTTCCTTGGCGTTCTCGCCCAGGCGCTCGAGGCGCTTGGGTCGGAACAGCCAATGATCGATCGCCCACACAACCCCGGTGAAAGCCGTCAGCGCCACCAGGAGGGCGGCGAAATCCAGGTCCAGGTTGCCCATCCGTTGCCCTCGCGCGCCGAAAGTCGCGGCGCCTTACTTGTCGTTGAGCTGCAGTACCGCCAGGAATGCTTCCTGCGGGATCTCGACGCGGCCGATCTGCTTCATGCGCTTCTTGCCTTCCTTCTGCTTCTCCAGCAACTTGCGCTTGCGCGACACGTCGCCGCCATAGCACTTGGCCAGCACGTTCTTGCGCAGCGCCTTGACCGTGGACCGCGCGATGATCTGCGCGCCCACCGCGGCCTGGATCGCGACGTCGAACTGCTGGCGCGGGATCAGCTCCTTCATCTTCTCGACCAGCTCGCGCCCGCGCCGGTCGGCCACGCTGCGATGCACGATCAGGCTCAGCGAATCGACCTTGTCGGCATTGACCAGGATGTCCAGGCGCACGAAGGGACCGGCCTCGAAGCGCACGAAATGGTAGTCGAGCGAGGCGTAGCCGCGGCTTACGCTCTTCAAGCGGTCGAAGAAATCCAGCACCACCTCGGCCAGCGGCAGCTCGTAGCTGATCTGGACCTGGCTGCCGAGGTACTGGATCGAGCGCTGCACGCCGCGCTTCTCCTCGCACAGCTTGATCACGTTGCCGATGTAGTCCGGCGGCGTGAGGATGTTGGCCAGGATGATCGGCTCGCGGATCTCCTCGATGCGCGAGACGTTGGGCAGCCTGGAGGGGTTCTCCAGCGCGAGCACCGTGCCGTCGACCTCGACCACCTCGTAGACCACGGTCGGCGCCGTGGTCACCAGGTCGAGGTCGTATTCGCGCTCGAGGCGCTCCTGCACGATGTCCATGTGCAGGAGGCCGAGGAAGCCGCAGCGGAAGCCGAAGCCCATGGCTTCGGAATTCTCGGGGTCGAAGCGCAACGCGGCGTCGTTGAGCTTGAGCTTCTCCAGCGCCTCGCGCAGCGCGGTGTAGTCGTCGGCCACCACCGGGAACAGGCCGGCGAAGACCCGCGGCTGCACTTCCTGGAAGCCGGGCAGCGGCTCGCTCGCCGGCTGGCTCGCCAGGGTGATGGTGTCGCCGACCGGCGCACCGTGGACTTCCTTGATGGACGCGCACACGAAGCCGACCTCGCCCGGACCCAGCCGGTCCTTGAGCAGGCGCTTGGGCGTGAACACACCGACCTGGTCGACCTCGTGGGCGCGCCCGGTCGACATCACCAGGATCTTGTCCTTGCGCTTGATCTCGCCCTGCATCACCCGCACCAGCGAGACCACGCCGAGGTAGTTGTCGAACCACGAGTCGATGATCAGGGCCTGCAGGCGATCGGTGCCGCGCGGCCTCGGCGGCGGGATCCGCGCCACGATCGCCTCGAGCACGTCGCGCACGTTGAGCCCGGTCTTGGCGCTGATCTCGATCGCGTCGGTGGCGTCGATGCCGATGACGGCCTCGATCTCCTTCTTGACCTTGGGCGGGTCGGCGGTCGGCAGGTCGATCTTGTTGAGGACCGGGATCACCTCGAGCCCCATCTCGACCGCGGTGTAGCAGTTGGCCACCGACTGCGCTTCCACGCCCTGCGCCGCGTCGACCACCAGCAGCGCCCCCTCGCAGGCGGCGAGCGAGCGGCTGACCTCGTAGGAGAAGTCGACATGGCCAGGCGTGTCGATGAAATTGAGCATGTAGACCCGGCCATCGGCCGCGGTGTACGGCAACGAGACGCTCTGGGCCTTGATCGTGATGCCGCGCTCGCGCTCGATCGGGTTGGAATCGAGCACCTGCTCCTCCATCTCGCGCGCCTCGAGGCCGCCGCAGATCTGGATGATGCGATCGGCGAGCGTGGACTTGCCGTGGTCCACGTGGGCGATGATGGAAAAGTTGCGGATGTGGTCCATGGACAGGGGCCGGCGCGGCCGGCCGTTGCGGCCGCCGTCGTCAAAAGACCGGGATTATCGCAGATCGGCCGCCACACCGCTCCGGGCTGGCGGAATGGACGCCGGGCGGCGGCCGCCGCCCGGCGTCCCGATCATGATTTCGCGGGCATCGATCCGCGGGGCTCAATCCGAGGGCGCCAGGCGCAAGGCCAGGAAACTGCTGGCCTCGCCACGGCGCACCAGCAGCATGACCGACTGGCCCGGTTTCGCCACCTGGGCCTGGGCCTGGAACGCCGCCGCGCTGCCGATCCGGGCCCGGCCCACCATCAGGATCACGTCGCCGGGCTGCAAGCCCGCGCGCGCGGCCACGTCGCCGGTGACGTCCTCGACCAGCACGCCCTCATCGGCCGCGAGGCCCAGTTCGCTGCGCTCGTCGGCGTCGAGGTCGCGCACGGCAATGCCCAGCGGGTTGGTCGGCTTGGCGGTCTCGGCCACCTCCGGCTCGGGCTCGCCCTCCTCGCCCGGGAGTTCGCCCACGGTGACCGGCAGGTCGAGGGTCTTGCCGTCGCGCCACACGCGCAGGGTGGCGCGCGAGCCGGGCGCGGTCGCGCCCACCAGCGGCGGCAGTTCATTCGAATCCGCGACCTCGGTGCCATTCCAGGCCAGGATCACGTCCTGCACCTTGACCCCGGCGCGTTCCGCCGCCGAGCCCGGCACGACCTGTGCCACCAGCGCACCGCTTATCCGCGACAACCCCAGCGCCTCGGCGGAATCGCCGTCGATGCGCTGGATCTGCACGCCGATCGAGCCGCGGCTGACCTTGCCCTTGGTGCGCAACTGGTCGGCGACCGAACGCGCCACCTCGATCGGGATCGCGAACGACACCCCGATCGAACCGCCGGTGTTGGAGAAGATCTGCGAATTGATCCCGACCACCTCGCCCTGCAGGTTGAACAGCGGCCCGCCCGAGTTTCCGCGGTTGATCGCCACATCGGTCTGGATGAAGGGCACGTAGCGCTGGTCGGCATTGATGGTGCGCCCGATCGCGCTGACGATGCCGGCGGTGACGGTGAATTCGAGCCCGAAAGGCGAGCCGATGGCGACCACCCACTGGCCGGGCTTGAGGGCCTTGGATTCGCCCAAGGCCAGCACCGGCAGATCCGTCGCCTCGACCTTGAGCAGCGCGACGTCGGTGGCGGCGTCCGAGCCGATGACCTTGGCATTGAACTCGCGCCGGTCCTTGAGCCGCACCACGACCTCGGTCGCGCCGTCGACCACATGGTGGTTGGTCAGCAGGTACCCATCGCGCGAGATCACGAAGCCCGAGCCACTCGACACGCTCTCCGGACGGCGGCCGTTCGGGGCGCGGTGCGGATTGCGTGGGTCGTTCGGATCGCCGAAGAAACGCCGGAAAAGCTCGGGCATGTCTTCGCCGTAAAGTTCCGAGAGCTCCTCGGCATCGCCACCGGACTTGCGCGCCGTGATGTTGACCACGGCCGGCGCATTGGCCTCGACCAGGCCGGTGAAATCCGGCAACTGGGCGGTCGCCGGGCCGGCCAGCAGGCAGGCCACGGCAAATACGACGACGGTCAGCGAATTGGGAACACGCATCGGGATCGGCCCTGGCTGGGATTGGGATTGGGAATGAGGGTCACGGCGCGTTGGCGCGGCGCCGGTTGCTAGCTTGGGGTCGCTTCCACGGGGGCACAAGGCCCACGGGTCCAGCGCGCCTCACTGCGCAGGGGCCGCCACGGACTTCGCGATACGCTCGACCGTGGCGGGCGGTACGTCGCCCACGACCACGACCTGGTGCGCGTCCAGCGCGCGCCCGTAAACACTGAGCGCGCCGCGCCGATGGCTGCCGGTGGGCGCCGTGCCGCGCGGCTCGACGTAGACCGACACGCTGGCCAGCCCATCGGAATAGAGCAGGTGCTGCGCACCAGGCGCCGTGTCCGCGGTGCGGCCCACGAGTCGGAAGCCCTCGGGCAGGTCGGCCACGGTCCAGGCGGCATCGGGCCCGGGCACCGATGTCGCTGCGGCTGCCACGCTCGCAGGCTCGGCAACGGGCTCGGCCGCTGCAGCCGGCGCCTGCAGCGCCAGTTCCACGAACATGATCTGTTCCACCGCCAGCCCGTTGGGCCCGATCAGCGTGGAGCCCAGCAGCATGCCGCTTTGCGGCTCGATCCACAGGCGGTACCCATAGCGCGCCGCGTCGCGCGGCCGCGCGTCGAGCACCAGCGCTTCGTGCCCGGCAACGCGATCGCGACCGACCACCGCCATCAGGTAGGGCGACTCCGGGTCGGCCAGGCGCCCGAGGTCGGGGGCCGGCAGGCCGATGCGACCGGATTCGGCCAGCGTCAGCGCGCCGCCGCCCAGCGTGCAACGCGTGCCGCTGGCATCGCGCACCAGTTCGCGCCGCTCGCCGGTCAGCGCCACCAGGCGCTCGACGCTGCCTTGCGGCCCGATGCTGCGCGTCACGCGCATGGCATCCAGGCGGCCGTCGTGCAGGTAGACGAAGGTGCCCTGGTATTGGAGGTTGCTGAACGCGGCCGCGGCGCGCTGCAGGAGGCTTGCCGGGTCTTCGGGCGCGGCCGCATGCGCCGCCGCGACGGCGCACAAGGCCCAGCCCGCGGCGATGCCTGGTCGCAGGAAACGCATCAACGGGGAACGGTGGCGGTCGCGGTCGCGGTAGCCGCGGCCGCCTTGCGGGCCTGGCCCGGACCGGCAACCACGTAGACGTACGGTACGAAGCCGCCGCGGGCGGCGCCAGTCGCGGCGCTGCCATGGCGCAGCAGATAGCTTTCGAACTGCGGATCGACCGGGCTGGTCGACGGCAGGACCGGACCCAGGTCAGCCACCGGCTGGCCCATGATCGGCGTCGCGAGATCTTCGGCACGCAGGGCCGAGGTCTGGGCCAGCGTCGCCACCGGCGGTGCCGGGGTGGTGGCCGGCTGGATCACGTACAGGGCCAGCACCGCGACCCCGGCCGCGACTGCCGCGCCCATCACCGGGCGCAACCAGCGCATGCCGACTGCCGGGCCGGCCTCGGCCGCGACCCGCGCCATCACCGCGTCGGCGAAGCGCGCGTCGACCAGGACGGCCGGCTGGCGCAGGAGGCAGGCACGCACCACGTGCCAGCGCGCCCAGCGCTGCCGCAGCGCGCCGTCGCCGGCGACGTTGCGCAGGACGAAGCGCAGCTCGTCGCGTCCGAGTTCGCCGTCCGCCAGCGCGGACAGGGTTTCGAGCCTGGATTCGGGGTTGTTCATACGCTGTCGTCTTCGCTCAGTAGGGGCCTCAGCTGCTCGTCGATCGCCTCGCGGGCGCGGAAGATGCGCGAGCGCACGGTGCCGATCGGGCAGTTCATCGTTTCCGCGATTTCCTCGTAACTCAGGCCGTCCACCTCGCGGAGCGTGATCGCCTGGCGCAATTCCTCCGGCAACGCGTCGACCGCCCGGGTCACCGTCCGCTCGATCTCCTGGCGCAGCAGCTCGCGCTCGGGCGTGGAGCTGTCCTTGAGCCTGACCGCGGCATCCAGGTGGACCGCATCCTCGATCTGCACGTCCTCGGTCGGTGGCCGGCGTCCCTGCGAGACCAGCCAGTTCTTGGCCGTGTTGATCGCGATCTTGTACAGCCATGTATAGAAGGCGCTGTCGCCGCGAAAGTTCCCGATCGCGCGATACGCGCGCACGAAGGACTCCTGCGCCACGTCCTGGCACTCGGACCAGTCGCCGACATAGCGCGAGATCACGCTGGTCAGCTTGTGCTGGTACTTGCGCACGAGCAGGTCGAAGGCGCCCTTGTCGCCGGCCTGCACGCGCTTGACCAGCGCCTGATCGAGTTCGTTGTCGCTCATGCCGGCCTTGCGCCTCCCTGTCGCGCGGCCCGGTCATGTGGCCGCCCCCGCCGCCGTCCAGGCATCGGGGGCCGGTACATGGACCGCGCCGCGGGCGAAAAGTTCGCCGCCTCAGGCATTCGCCGCCAGCAGCCGCTCGCGCTCGGCCATCATGTTCTCGAAGCTGGCGGCCGGCAACGGGCGGCAGAACAGGTAGCCCTGCAGGTCCTCGCAGCCATGCTCGCGCAGGAACAGCAGGTGCTCCTCGTACTCCACGCCCTCGGCCACCACGCTGCGGCCGAGGTTGTGCGCCATGTGGATGGTCGCGCGCACGATCGCTTCGTCGTCGGGGTCGACGCCGATGTTGCGCACGAACACCTGGTCGATCTTGATCCGGTCGGCCGGGAAGCGGCGGATGTAGTCGAGCGAGGACTGGCCGGTGCCGAAATCGTCGATCGCGATCGAGCAACCCAGGGTGCGGATCGCCTGCAGCGTCTCGAGCAGGTTGGGGATCGACTTCACGTTGAGGCTTTCGGTCACCTCGAGCTCGAGGTACTTGGCCTCGAGCCCGAAGTCGTCGAGCGCGCGCTGCACGACCTCGACCAGGTTGGGCTGGCGCAATTGCAGCGGCGAGAGGTTGACGCTGATCCGCAGCGGCAGCTCGAAGCGCACATGCCAGGCGCGGGCCTGCTGCACCGCCTGGCGCAGCACCCACTCGCCGATCGAGAGGATGAGGCCGGTCTCCTCGGCCAGCGGGATGAAGAAGCCGGGGCTGATCATGCCGAGCTCGGGATGCTCCCAGCGGACCAGCGCCTCCATGCCCACGATGTCCTCGGTCTCGGTGCAGACCTGCGGCTGGTAGTAGACGCGGAGTTCGCCCTTGCGCTCGGCCTGGCGCAGCTTGGCCTCGAGCGCGAGGCGCTGCTGGTGCGATTCCTCGGGCACCGCGACGTAGGCCTGCCAGGTGTTGCGGCCGATGCCCTTGGCGCTGTACATCGCCACATCGGCGTGCTGCAGCATCTTGTCGGCGGAGCTGGCGTCGTCGGGATAGAAGCTGATGCCGATGCTGGCGGTGATGTGCAGCTCGCGGCCGTCGGAGAGCGTGAGCGCCGCCTCCAGCACGCGGCAGATCTTCTCGGCGATGCGCAGCACGTCATCGCGCTGGACGATATGGCGCAGGATCAGGGTGAACTCGTCGCCGGCGTAGCGCGCCACGGTGTCGGAGCCGCGCAGCGCGGCGCGCAGGCGCTTGGCCGCCGCCACCAGCACCTCGTCGCCGACGCCATGGCCGAGGCTGTCGTTGATGGTCTTGAAGCGGTCGAGGTCGACGAACAGCACCGCGAACATCTCGCCGGTGCGCTGCGCTTCCTTGATCGTGGTCTCGAGGCGGTCGTTGAACAGCAGCCGGTTGGGCATGCCGGTGAGCGAATCCTGCAGGCCCTTGGCGCGGCCCTGCTCGCGTGCGCGATCGAGCTCGAGTTCCATCGAGATGCGGCCGGCCGCCACCTCGAGCACTTCGCGCAGCCCGGTCACGCCGGTCCACGGCCGCGTGCTGGCGACCACCAGCGCGCCCACCGGGTCCTGGCGCTCGTCGTGCAGCGGCACCGCGGCGATCGCCGCGAGGCCCAGCGCCGTCACCGTCCGATCGGCCGCCAGCACGCGCTGCGCGGCCTCGATCACGATGACCGGCTCGCCGGTTTCCAGTCGTCGCAGCAGGTCGCTCCAGTCCGCCGCTGGCGGCGCCGCCGAGGAAGCGGAAACCTGCAGCAGCAATTGGTTGGCGCCGCCCTGCTCGGGTCGGGCGCCCAGCACCCACAGATGTTCCGGCCGCAACCAGTCGGACAACAGGCGCGCGGTCTGCCGGATGATCTCGCTTTCGCGCAGCGAACCGATCGCGGCCGCGACATGCAGCGCCTCGCCGAGGCCCAGCGCATCGCTGGCATCGCGGAAACTGGTCAGGCACAGGAGGTCATGGCCGCGCGCCACCAGCCGCGCATGCGCCTCCACCCAGTAGCGCGACCCGTCGGCTCGCGCGCGCAGGCAGCGGTAGTGCACCCGGCCCTCGCGACGCAGGCGCTGGCGCAGGGCTTCGCGCGCAGCCGCGTCGTGGGTGTGGTTGAGCGTATCGAAGGGCGTGCCGATCAACTGCGCGCGCGGCATGCCGGTGCGCTGCTCCAGCGCCGCATTGGCGTCGAGGATGAAACCCGTGGTCCACGACGACAGCACCAGCTCGTCCGGATGCCCGTCGAAGGCGAGGTGGAAATCCTGGCCCTCGAAGACCGGTTCGGCCGCGACCAGCGCGGTCGCGGTCGGCATCGCGGCCGCTGCGTCGGCCAGCGGCGCCAGCGGCGGCGACCGGTTGGCGGCCAGCACCTGCTGGATCCGCGCCAGCGCCTCGGCGCCGATCACCGGCGTGCGGATCCAGTCGGCAACCAGGTCGGGCGCGTGCATCCAGCCCCAGCGCCGCTCGAGGTCCTCGGCCGAGGCGATGCCGATCACCGGCAGCTTGCGCCCAGCCTGCTGCGCAATCTCGGCGCGGAAGGCCAGGGCCTCGCGCGCGTCGCCGGCGAACTCCAGCAGCACCGCGTCCAGGCGCGGGTCCTGGCGCAGGAATGCGTGCGCCTGGGCAAAGTCCTTGGCGGTGTAGATCGCGTCGAACTCGTACACGTCGAGCGTTTCGAACAGCGCGCGGCGGTCGTCGCGGTTCATCACCACGATCAGGACCGCGCCGCGCAGTGCTTCGCTGGCCATGCTCAGGACAGCCAGCGGCCGTCGCGCAGGCGCAGGCGCCGGCCGCCACCGGGATCGTCGACGATGCGGTCGAGCAATACGTCGACGCCCTCGGTGAAACTCACCCGGGTATCGATCAGCACGATCTTGCGCACGTTGCCGCCGCCCTTGCCGCGCCCGATGGTGCGAAGTTGCGCCAGCACCTGGTTGCGCGCGGCAGCAAAACGCAGGGTCGCGCCCAGGTGCAGGAACAGGTACACGCCGAACTGCGCGCTGGCCTGGATGTAGCGCAGCGCATCGGGCAGGCGGATCGAGCCCGGCACGCTGACCTCGCGCTCGCGCAGGCTGGTGATGCCCTCGCCTTCGGTCCAGGCGTAGATCGAGCTGCCGCTGCGCACCGCGTACTGGCGGAACTGCGCCAGCACTTCATCGCCGCGCGCGGTGTCGATCGCGAGCAGGTTGCGTGGACTGCCGACGATGCGGTCCACCAGCTGCGGCGTGACGAACAGCGCGGCGATCTCTCCGGTCGGGGATTTTGGGGTACCGACTTCCATCATCTGAACAGGGCCTTGCGCCGACTTCCTGCCCAGAAGCATAGCTCGACCGGCAGTGCTAGGCTTCGCGGCCGATTGCAAGGGCCGCGAGGACTCCGCCATGTTCGAGGGATTGCGCTTCCATCACTGGCGCCATGAGACCGGCACCGACGGCATCCTGGTCCTGACCCTGGACCGGGCCGGCGAGTCGGCCAACAGCCTCAGCCGCGAGGTCCTGGAGGAGCTGGGACGCCTGGTCGAACGGATCGGGATCGAGCCGCCCAAGGGCGTGGTGATCCGCTCCGGCAAGCCCGGCAGCTTCGTGGTCGGCGCCGACCTGCGCGAATTCGCGCAGTTCGCGGCCAAGGGCGAGGTTCTGGAATCGATCGAGCGCGGCCACCGGGTCTACGACGCGCTGGCGGCATTGCGCTGCCCGACCGTGGCGGCGATCCATGGCGCCTGCATGGGCGGCGGCACCGAGCTCGGCCTGGCCTGCCGCTGGCGCGTGGCCACCCGCGACCCGAAAACCCGCATCGGCCTGCCCGAGGTCAAGCTCGGGATCATGCCCGGCTGGGGCGGCACCTCGCGCCTGCCGCACCTGGTCGGCGCGCCAAAGGCCTTCGACCTGATGCTGACTGGGCGCGCGCTTGGCGCCAGCGCGGCCCGGGCGATCGGTTACCTCGACGCGGTCTGCGACGAAGCGGAACTGCTCGACGCCGCCAAGCGCCTGGTCGCGCGGCGACCGGCGCGTCCGCTGGCGCAGCGCGCACTGGCCTGGGCGACCAACACGTGGCCGGTGCGCCAGGTGCTGGCGCCGATGATCCGCGCGCAGACCGCGGCCAAGGCCGACCCGAAGCAGTATCCCGCGCCCTTCGCGATGATCGAGCTGTGGCGCCGGCAGGGCGGCAGCGTTCGCGCGATGCTGCGCGCCGAGCCGCGCGCGGTGGCCAAGCTTGCCGCCACGCCCACCGCGCGCAACCTGGTGCGGGTGTTCTTCCTGCAGGAGGCGCTCAAATCCGCCGGCAAGGGCGAGCATGGCGTGCGCCACGTGCACGTGGTCGGCGCCGGCGTGATGGGCGGCGATATCGCGGCGTGGTGCGCGCTGCAGGGTTTCACCGTGAGCCTGCAGGATCGCGAACTCAAGTACGTGCAACCGGCGCTGGACCGCGCTGCCGAGCTGTTCACGCGGCGCCTGAAGGTCGAGCCGAAGATCGGCGAAGCGAAAGCGCGCCTGGTCGCCGACGTCGAGGGCGCGAAGGTGCCCGATGCCGACCTCGTGATCGAGGCGATCTTCGAGAATGCCGAGGCCAAGCAGGCGCTCTACGCCAGCATCGAGCCGCGGCTGAAGGCCGGCGCGATGCTCGCCAGCAACACCTCGAGCATCCCGCTGGCCACGCTGTCGGAAAAGCTGGTGGACAAGACGCGCTTCGTCGGCCTGCACTATTTCAACCCGGTCGCGCTGATGCCGCTGGTCGAGATCGTGCGCCAGCCCGCACTGGCGCCGGAAGTCGAGCGCCGCCTGCTGGCCTTCGCGCGCGCGATCGACAAGCTGCCGGTGCCGGTGGCGCCCTCGCCCGGTTTCCTCGTCAACCGCATCCTGATGCCCTACCTGCTCGAAGCCATGACCGCCTGGAACGAGGGCGTGCCGGGCCCGGTCATAGACAAGGCGGCGAAGAAATTCGGCATGCCGATGGGGCCGATCGAACTGGCCGACACCATCGGCCTCGACGTGGCGGCGTCCGTGGGCCGGATTCTCGCGCCCTTCCTCGGCCTCGAGATTCCCAAGGGCCTGGAGTCGCTGCTGGCCGGCGGCAAGCGCGGCAAGAAGGACGGCCAGGGCCTCTACACGTGGGTCGATGGCAAGGCGCAGAAACCCGAAGTGCCGAAGGATTTTGCGGCCCCGGACGACCTTGCCGATCGGCTCGTGCTGCCCATGATCAACGAGGCCGTGGCCTGCCTCGCCGAAGGCGTGGTCGAGACCGAGGAGCAACTCGATGCCGGGGTGATCTTCGGCACCGGCTTCGCGCCGTTCCGCGGCGGCCCGATCCAATTCGTTCGCGACACCGGCTCCGTGGCGCTCAAGGCCAGGCTCGATGCGCTCGCGGCCAAGTACGGCCCGCGCTTCAAGCCCAAGGCCGGTTGGGAACGCTTCGGCTGAGCGAAATCAGGCCGCAGCGGCAGCCTGCACGGTGCCCGTTGCGCCCGTCGCGGCCGTCGCGCCGAACCAACCCAGGCTGCCGGCGAGCGCCGCGGTCTCGCCGAGCACGAGCAAGGCCGGCGATCGGACCAACGCCTCGCGCGTGAGCGCGGCCAGCGTGTCGAGCGTTCCCGTCACGACCCGTTGCTCCGGCCGGGTGCCGTTCTCGATCCAGGCCACCGGCGTGCCGCGGGCGCGCCCGTGCCGCAGCAACGCGGACTGCAGTTCACCCGCACGCGCGACGCCCATGTAGAAGACCACGGTGTGGCGCGCGCGCGCGAGCCGGGTCCAGTCCAGGGTATCGAGCGAATCCTTGCAGTGCGCGGTGACCAGTTCCACCGATTGCGCGAGCTCGCGATGCGTCAGCGGAATGCCGGCATAGGCCGCGCAGCCCAGCGCCGCCGTGATGCCGGGCACGACCTCGTAGTCGATCGCATGCGCCCGCAGCCAGGCGATCTCCTCGCCGCCGCGCCCGAACACCAAGGGGTCGCCGCCCTTGAGCCGGACCACGCGTTGCCCGGCCCTGGCGCGCTCCACCATCAGTTGGTTGATCCGCGACTGGGCCACGCAATGCCCGCCGGCTTCCTTGCCGACCGCGATGCGCTCGGCATCGCGACGCACCAAGGCCAGCACGCTGTCCGGCACGAGCTGGTCGTGCAGCACCACGTCGGCCGACTGCAGGCGCCGCAGCGCATGCAGCGTGAGCAGGCCCGGATCGCCCGGTCCCGCGCCGACCAGCGCAACCGAACCCGCGTGCGGCACCACGTCGGCGCGCAGCGCGTGGCGCAGGCTGGCTTCCGCGGCGGCGGGACGCGCTGCACGAACCGCGGCGGCAACCGGGCCATCCAGCAGCCAGTGGTAGAAGCGGCGCCGCGCCGCCGGCTCGCGATGGCGTTGCCGGATCGCAGCGCGGAAGCGCCGGGCAAGCTCCGCCACGCCGCCCCAGCCCGCGTCCAGCACGCGTTCGATCTCGCCGCGCAGGCGCGCGGCCAGTGCGGGTGCCACGCCGCCGGTGCCGATCGCGATCGTGAGCGGCCCGCGACGGACCAGGGCGGGCAGGATCGCGCTCGAGGCGGCCGCGTCGTCGACCACGTTCACCCACAGTCCGCGCGCGGCGGCAGCCGCCGATACCTGCGCGTTGACGCGCGTGTCGTCGGTAGCTGCGATCACGAAACTGCAACCATCCAGGAGCGCTGGATCGAAAGCCTGAGCCACGTGGCGCACGCGGGCCTGCGCGATGTACGCACGCAAACGCGGGTCGACGCGATCGCCGGCGACGCGTACCGCGGCACCGGCATCGAGCAGTCCCTCGACCTTGCGCGCGGCGACCACGCCAGCGCCGACGACCAGTACCTCGCGCCCGCGCAGATCGAGAAACACGGGATAGTGGGCGAGCGGTTCCATGTGCTGGGCGCCGTGGCGGATGCGACACGCTAGCGCCGCGCGAGGGCGCGACGAAATGACGCCTGGAACGGTCGATATGCCCCTGCGCCATATCGGTGCATGCCTGGTTGGACTTGTCCAATCGGCTGCGCTAGCGTCGAAAGATGCGCTGCCGCGCGTTCGGCGTCGGCGCTGTCCAGGAGCGTCGCCATGAAGTTGCGCGAGGTCGCGATGTGCAGGTCGATGTGTAGCGGCTGGCGCCTTGCGCAGCCCGCCGCCCATCGCCCCCACCCATCGCCGCCTCGATCGTCATGACCCTCAACCAGCTCCGCTACCTCGTCGCGATCGCCGACGCCAACCTCAACATCACGCTCGCTGCCCAGCGCGTGCACGCCACGCAGCCCGGGCTGTCCAAGCAGCTCAAGCAGCTCGAGGACGAACTGGGCCTGCAGCTGTACCTGCGCCGCGGCAAGAGCCTGGTCGGAATCACGCCGGCCGGCGTGCAGGTGCTGGCGCGCGCCCGAACCATCCTCGACGAGGCGCGCAACATCCGAGCGCTGGCCTCGCACCTGCAGCAGGCCGCAAGCGGCTCGCTCCAGGTCGGGACCACGCACACCCAGGCGCGCTACGTGCTGCCGCCGGTGCTGGCGCGCCTGCACGAGACGTATCCCGAGGTCGGCATCGGCCTGGTGCCGGGGACCTCGGAGGAACTGCTGTCGCGGCTGCGCGCCGGCCAGCTCGACCTTGTGATCATCAGTGGATCGGGCGATCCGCCGGCCGACCTCGTCGCCCTGCCCGCCTATCGCTGGGATCGCGTCGTGGTGGTGCCGCGCGCACACCCGCTCGCCGACGCGAGCGGCGCGTTGACGCTGGCCGCGCTCGCCGCCTACCCATTGGTGACCTACGAAGGCGCCGCCGGCGGCGCCTCCTCGCTGGGCCGCGCCTTCGCCGCGCAGGATCTCGCGCCGCGCGTCGCGCTGACCGCGCTCGACGGCGACGTGCTCAAGACCTATGTCGCCGACGGGCTGGGCGTGGGCGTGCTGGCGCCGATGGCGCTGGACGGGAGCGACCGCGATCGCTTCGCCGTGCTCGATGCCGCGCACCTCTTCCCGCGCTGCACGACCTGGATCCTGCACGGACCCGGCCGCGTGCTGCCGCGCTTCGCCCACGAGTTCGTCCGCCGCCTCGCGCCGCACCTCGCCCCGGACGCCAAGGACCCGGGCGCAATCCCGCTGTGGCCCAGCTACCTCACGCGCGACCTTGCTCCCGTCGCCTGATCGAACCGCGCACCGCGCGCCCGGCAAAAGCGAAGCCCCGCATTCGCGGGGCTTCGTACTCCAACAACCAGCGCCGCAACGGGCTCAGTCGCCCATCTGCTTCTGGCGATGCTCCCAGCGCTCCTGCGCGTCCAGGCACAGGGTCGCGATCGGGCGCGCCTCGAGGCGCTCCAGTCCGATCTCCTCGCCGGTCTCCTCGCAGTAGCCGTACTCGCCATCCTCGATCCGCTTGAGCGCCTTGTCGATCTTGTTGATCAGCTTGCGATAGCGGTCGCGGGTGCGCAGTTCGAGCGAGTTCTCGGTCTCGCGGGTCGCGCGCTCGGCCTCGTCGCCCACGTCGCGGACTTCGTCGCGCAGGTTGTCGATGGTCTGCTTGGATTCTTCCACCAGGTCGACCCGCCATTGCGACAACTTGCGCCGGAAGTACTCCACGTGCAGGGCGCCCATGTAGGGCTCCTTGGCCGACAGCTTGTAACCCGGCGGCAATTCGACCCGCGGCGCATCGCCGGGCTTCTTGCTCGCCGAGCCCGGCTTGCGCAGGGGACGCTGCATCGGCTTGGGCTTGCTGGCCACCAAGGCCACGGCTTTGGGCCCGGTCGGACGCGGCGACGGCGGTGGCGATACATATGCCGGCTTGGCGAGCAGGAGCTGTTTCGCCGACGACTTGGCCGGCGCCTTGGGCGCAGGCTTTGGTGCCGGCACCGCGGGCACGACCTTGGCCTTCGGCGCGGGCTTTGCCACGACCGCCGGCTTGGCTTTCGGTGCCGGCTTGGCTTTCGGTGCCGGCTTGGCTTTCGGCGCCGGCTTGGCTTTCGGCGCCGGCTTGGCATTCGGCGCCGGCTTGGCCGGCTTCTTCGCCACCGGCCTGGCCTTCACCCGACCCGGCTTGCGCGCTGCGGCGGCGGGCTTGCCCTTGGCCGGCGCGGGCTTGCGCGACGCCGGCTTGACCGGCTTCGCAACCGGCTTCGCCTTGGCGGCCGGTCTGGATTTCGCCGCCGGCTTGGCTTTGGCGGCCGGCTTGGATTGCTTCGCAGGCTTGGCCGCCTTGCGGGCGGTGTTCTTCTTGCTCGCGGCGTTCTTCGCCATCTCGTACCGATCCTCTATTTCACGTCGTTCGCGCCGCTCCCGGCAGGGTCGACCATGGGTCTCCGCGCGCCGGGTTGTAGCCGAGCGGCCGCGTGTTATAGCGTAAGCATCCCCCGGCAGCAACCGCCGCGGGGCTGACAAATCGGGCCACGCCATCATCGCGCTGTCAGGTCTTCCGCGTCGTGCTGCGATCGGTCTGGTACGTGCCTACCAGCGCGTCATCAGCCCCTTCCTCGGTTCGCGCTGCCGCTTCCACCCAAGCTGCTCGCACTACGCGATCGAGGCGCTCGAACGCCATGGCGCGCTGCGCGGCGGCCTGCTGGCCCTGTTCAGGATCGGCCGCTGCCAACCGCTCGCCGAAGGCGGCCTCGACCCGGTCCCTGTTACATTTCCCGCGCGCCCCTGGCGCCGTCCGCCCACTCCTCCCGCCGACCCGCAACCATGAGCGACTGGCTGATCAACAACGCGCGCCTCGTCAACGAGGGCCGCCGCTTCGACGCCGACCTGCGCGTGCGCGCTGGCCGCATCGAAGCCATCGCACCCACGCTCGCCGCACGTCCCGGCGAACGCGTGTACGACGCCCGTGGCCGCACGCTGCTGCCCGGCCTCATCGACGACCAGGTCCACTTCCGCGAGCCCGGCCTCGAGCACAAGGGCGACCTCGCAACCGAATCGCGCGCTGCCGTGGCCGGCGGCATCACCAGCTACATGGAGATGCCCAACACCAGGCCGCAGACCACCACGCTCGAGGCGCTGCACGACAAATACGCACGCGCGGCGCACAAGTCGCTGGCCAACCACGCTTTCTACATGGGGGCGACCAACGACAATCTCGAGGAGCTCAAGCGCCTGCCGCCCGGGCTCGCCAGTGGGATCAAGATCTTCATGGGCGCGTCCACCGGCAACATGCTGGTCGACGACCCGAGCACGCTCGACGCGATCTTCCGCGAGGCGCCCGCGCTCCTGATCACGCATTGCGAGGACCAGGCGACAATGGACGCCAACCTCGCCGCGGAACGCGCGCGCCTGGGCACGCTCGGGGTCGAGCGCCATCCCCATATCCGCAGCGCCGAGGGCTGCGTCAAGTCCACTCGCCTGGCGATCGAACTCGCGCGGCGCCACGATGCGCGCCTGCACGTGCTGCACATCAGCACTGCCGACGAGGTCGCGCTGTTTCCCGAGGGCCCGCTGGCACAGCGCCGCATCACCGCCGAGACCTGCGTGCATTTCCTGCATTTCGACGCGCGCGACTACGCCAGCAAGGGCAACTTCATCAAGTGCAACCCGGCGATCAAGTTCGAGCGCGACCGCGCGGGCATCGTGCGCGGCCTCGCCGAGGGCCGCATCGCCATCCTCGCCACCGACCACGCGCCGCACACCCTGGCCGAGAAGGAGCAGCCCTACGAGCAGGCGCCCGCGGGCCTGCCGCTGGTGCAGCACGCGCTGCAGTGCGCGCTCGAGCGCGTCCACGCCGGCGAATTGAGCCTGGAAACCGTGGTCGAGCGCTTCTGCCACGCGCCCGCAATCCTGTTCGGCGTCGGCGAACGCGGCTACCTGCGCGAGGGCTTCCATGCCGACCTGACCCTGGTCGACCTCGACAGCGCGCAGGCATGCCGGCGCGCTGACGTGTTGTCGAAATGCGGCTGGTCGCCTTTCGAGGGCTACACCTTCCGCAGCCGGGTCGCCGCGACCTGGGTCAACGGACACCTGGCGTGGGATGGCGCCAAGCTCGACGATTCGGTCCTGGGGCAGCGCCTGAGCCTTTCCCGCGGCCGCGATTGATGTTGCGCGCGGCCGGCCTCCTGGTCGCGGCCTTGGCGGGCGCGGCGGCAGCGCGCGGCGCAGTCGCTGCCGACGATGCCTGCGCACTGGATCTCCCCACGGCAAGTACCCAGGGCGCCCTGGTGGTCGCGCGGGTCGATCCGCGCTGTCGCGTCGATTACGCGGGGCGTGCACTGCGGATTGCGGACGACGGCGCCTTCGTGTTCGGACTCGGTCGCGACGCGCACGCGATGGCGGCGTTGACCGTGCGCGATCCTGCGGGCCACGCATACACGCGCACGCTGGCCGTCGCGCCGCGCGAGTGGCGGGTCGAGAAGGTCGATGGCGTGCCGCAATCCACCGTGACGCCGGCGCCCGACATCGCCGCGCGCATCGCGCTCGAGCAGGCCCGCGTGGCGCAGGCGCGCCAGCGCGACGACGCGCGCGAGGATTTCCGCTTCGGTTTCGCGCGGCCCGCGAAGGGCCGCATCAGCGGCGTATACGGCAGCCAGCGGATCCTCAACGGCACGCCGAAGGACCCGCATTTCGGCCTCGATATCGCCGCCGCCGCCGGCACGCCCGCGATCGCGCCCGCCGCCGGCATCGTGAGTTTCGCCGATCCCGCGCTGTACCTCACCGGGGGCACCGTGGTGATCGACCACGGCCACGGCCTCTCGTCGACCTTCATCCACCTGAGCCGCGTCGATGTCGACGTTGGCCAACGCATCGAGCAGGGCCAGCGCTTCGGCGCCATCGGCATGACCGGTCGCGCCAGCGGACCGCACCTGCACTGGGGCATGAACTGGTTCGACGTGCGCCTGGATCCCGGGCTGGTGGTCCAGCCGCCGCCGTAGCGCCCCGAGGTGGAGCGATGCGCGCCGGCGATCGCGCGCAGAGCGCGCTCCTGCAGGGCAACTGCGTTCCGGAGCGCCGCGCCATGCAGGAGCGCGCTCTGCGCGCGATGGGCCTCGCACCAACGCGGGAGACCCGCCCTATCCGCGCAACTGCGCGATCCAGTCCAAGCCCGCGCTGTATCCGCCCGCCACGCCCTTGCTCGCCACCGCCACCGCATTGTGCGGATGGAGGCTTTCGTAGTGCGAGGCGCGCACCCAGAAATCGGCGACCCGCTGGTCGGCATCCAGGGCCTGCTGCAGGCGTCGCGCCGCGTCCTCGCAGAACATCAGGTTGGCGCCGTTGAGCAACGCGAAGGCCTGCTCGTCGACGCGCTTGACCGCGGCCTGCACCGGCGTCTTCAGGGCCGCCTCGGCGAGGTCGATCAGTTCCACCAGCGGAAAGCTCGCGAAGGTGGGCACGACCCGGACGCGCACCTCGGCCGCGCTGCGCTGCGAGTGCGGGGTCGCGCAGATGCCCTCCTCGCTGCCCAGCCAGGCCAGCACCTGCGCATGGTCCAGGGCCTGGCCGGCGGCGAAATCGCCGGCGAAGCGCTCCTGGATCAATTGCCGCGCCAGCGCCGCCGAACACGGGCAGGTGCTCGAGTACAGCACTTCGTAGGCGACCTCGATCCGGAACTCGCCCTTGTCCATCAGGCCCGTGATCGCCACCGGATAGGACTTCCAGCCGCTGTTGTCGCTCATCAGCGCCGGGCGCCGGACCAGGTAATCGAACTGCACGCGGATCAGCGCGCGGTCGGACAGCTCGGCATGCGACTCGATGAACTCGCGCAGGATGCGCCGCACCGAGCACGGCGTCAGCGGCTCCGCGGACAGCGCCCGGTCGACATGCAGGTACAGGCGCGACATGTGGATGCCGCGCACCTCGTGCCGGTGCAGGTTGACGTAGGCGGTCACGCGCGCCGGCGTCGAGACCCGGCGGCCATCGCCGCCGTCGATCGAGACCGGCACCTCGATCTCGCCCATGCCCACCCAATCCAGCGCGCCGGCGACCTTGGGGCGCGCGTCGTTGGCGATGTCGGGCAGCAGGCGGGCAGCGTGGGTCGATGGGGGCATGGTGGCGCTCGGGGAGGAGACGGCGTGCCGGGATGGCGAAGTCAAGCTAGATGGAGGCGGGTGCAGGACTCGTCAATGGTGCCCGCCCGGGTACCGGCATGCACGCCGGCCTCACGCCCGGAGCGCGTGCCGCGCCAGGCGCCACAGCGCGAAGGCCAGGCGCCAATGCGCGACGCGGGGACGCCGCGCTGCCAGCGAGCGTCCGATCAGCAGCGTCGCAGTATCCAGCGCGGACGGCGACCCGGCCGCCAACGCTGCCTCGATGTGCGGCAGCAGCGCGTCCGCCAGCGCCGCGGCCAGCAGTGGTCCTTGTGCGAGGGCCGCGTCGCGACCCTTGCCGACCCGCGCCAGCAGGGCTAGCGGGAGCCGCGCACGCTCCGGCAATGCGAAGCGCGCCCAGTGCCGGCACTCGCACAGCACGCGGGCCGCGGCCAGGCCACGCACGATCTCCACTTCGGCGACCGCAGTACCGGCCAGGCGCGCACGCGCCTGGGCCAATGGCTGCTCCAGCGCCACGAATGCCGCCAGCATGGACTCCATGTCGGCCGGGGACTCCATTGCCGCGGCGTGCGCCGCGCCACGCAGGATGCCCTCGGCGCCTCCCCGGTCGAGGACGTCCAGCGCATCGAGACTGCCCAGGCGCTGCAGCAAGGGATGCTGCGCCGCGCCCGCGCGGGCCTGTCCGATGTCTTCCAGCCACCAGCCCAGCTTGGCCTGCGCCACGCGCGCATCGCGCACGCGCCACACGGTTTCGCGCAGCGCATGTTCGAAGGCGCACCAGGCTTCCATGCGCGGCTCGCGCGCCTGCGCCAGGAACACGCGTGCAAGGCGCCATTCGGGCTCGGCTTCCAGCCAGGCCTCGACCAGGCCCGGGTCGGATGCGACGCCGCTCGCCATCGCGGCATCAGTCCAGGCCCAGCAGGGCCAGCAGTCTCGTCGGGTGCGCGATGCGATGCTGCGCACCCCATTCGCCGGGCAGTTCGTCCGCGCCGTAGTATCCCCAATCGACCAGCACCGACGCCGCCCCGGCCGCGTGCGCCGCCTCGATGTCGCGGCGATCGTCGCCCACCATCAAGGCCCGGGCCGGATCGATGCCCAGCGCATGGCATGCGTGCAGCACCGGTTCGGGCGCCGGTTTGCGCTGCGGCAAGGTGTCGCCGCTGACCACCACGCCGGCACGCAGGTCCAGGCCCATGGCCGCAACCAGCGGCGTGGTGAGCCAGGCGGGCTTGTTGGTGACGATGCCCCAGCGCCGGCCCGCCGCCTCGACCCGATCCAGCACCTCGTCCATTCCCTCGAACAGGCGGGTGTGCACGCAAATGCGTTCGCGGTACAGCGCGAGGTATCGATCGAGCAGCGTGGGCGCCAGTTCGGGCGCGTCGGTGAAGGCTGCGCGCAACATCGCCGCGCCGCCCTTGGACACCGCATTGCGCACCGCGGACTCGGCCACCGGCGCGCGCCCCAACTCCTCGCGCAGGCGGTTGGCGGCGGCAATCAGGTCCGGCGCGGTGTCGGCCAGCGTGCCATCGAGGTCGAACAGCACGGCATCGGCGATGCGCGCGCTCACGCCGGCTTGTCCGCGTGCATCAGGTAATTGACCGCGGTCGAGCGCGACAGCCATGCGCGGCGCAGGATGGGTTCGTAACCCAGCCCGCGGACCTCGCGCAGGCCCAACCCCGCGCTGCGCAGCGCGCTGTCGAGTTCGCTGGGGCGGAGGAACTGCGCGTATTGGTGGGTGCCGCGCGGCAGCAGTTGCGCCACGTACTCGGCGCCCACGATCGCGAGCGCGAACGCGGCCGGCGTGCGGTTGATGGTCGACACGAACAAATGTCCGCCGGGCTTGAGCAGTTCGGCACAGGCGCGGACCACGGCGGCCGGATCGGGCACGTGCTCGAGCATTTCCATGCACGCCACCACGTCGTAGCTGGCGGGCTCGGCTGCCGCCAGCGATTCGGCGCTGGACAGGCGATAGTCGACCTGGCGCCCGGATTCCAGGAGGTGCAGTCGCGCCACGCCCAGCACTTCGGGCGCGAGGTCTATCCCCACCACGCTCGCGCCGCTGGCGGCAAGCGCTTCGCTGAACAGTCCGCCGCCGCAACCCACGTCGAGCACGCGGGCGCCGCTGAGCCGGGCGCGCTGGCGCACGAACTCCAGGCGCACCGGATTGAGGTCGTGCAGCGCGCGCGAGGAACCGTTCGGGTCCCACCACGATGGCGCGAGCTGGCCGAAACGCGCGAGTTCGGCCGGATCGGCGTTGGCGCTCGCGGCCTCGCTCATGCCGGCGCCGCTTCCGCGATCCGGCTCGCCCAGCGCTGCGCATTGGCGCGCAAGGCCGCCATGTCCATGCCCGCCACCGCGCCCGCGCGCAGGCGCCGTTCACCGCCGACCCACACGTCGCTGACCTGACGCCGATTGGCCGCGTACACCAGCTGCGAGACCACGTGGTAGACCGGCTGGGTCTCGATCGCATCGAGGTCGATCGCGCAAAGGTCGGCCCATTTGCCGGGCTCGATCGAGCCGATGCGCTCGTCCCAGCCCAGCGCACGCGCACCATTGATCGTGGCCATGCGCAGCGCGGTGGCGGCGTCCACCACGCGCGCATCGCCCGCAACGCCCTTGGCCAGCAGCGCCGCGGTGCGCATCTCGCCGATGAGGTCGAGGTCGTTGTTGCTGGCGCAGCCGTCGGTGCCCAGCGCCACGTTGACCCCGGCCGCCAGCAGCTTGCCCACTGGGCAGAAGCCGCTGGCCAGCTTGAGGTTCGACTCGGGGCAATGCACCACGCTGACGCTGGCGCGCGCGCATTGCTCGATCTCGGCCTCGTTGAGCTCGGTCATGTGCACTGCGATCAACGAGCGGTTGACCAGGCCCAGGCCGGCGATGCGCGCCAGTGGCCGCGCGCCCCGGCGCGCGAAGGCATCCTCGACTTCGAAACGGGTCTCGTGCAGGTGCAGGTGCACCGGCAGGTCGAGCTGGTCGGCCAGCAGATGGATGCGGGCGAAGCTCTCGTCGCTGACCGTATAGGGCGCGTGCGGCGCGAACGCGGTGCCGACCAGGGCCTCGCCGCGGAGGTCGTCGTGCAACGCGAGCGCCTTGTCGAAATACTCGTCACGGGTGCGGGCCCAGGCGCTCGGGAACTCGACCACCGGCAGGCCGACCATGGCACGGAAGCCCAGGCGCCGATAGGTCGCGGCCGCCACGTCGGGGAAGAAGTAGTTCTCGTTGCAACAAGTCGTGCCGCCGCGCAGCATCTCGGCCACCGCGAGCTCGATGCCGTCGCGGACGAATTCCGGCCCCAGCACGCGGGCCTCGGCCGGCCAGATGTGGTCCTCGAGCCAGCGCATCAGCGGCAGGTCGTCGGCCAGCCCGCGCATCAGCGTCATCGGGTTGTGGGTGTGGGCGTTGACCAGGCCGGGGATCAGCACGTGTTCCGGCAGGGCCACTACCTCGGTCGGCTGCCATTGCGTGCGCGCCTGCGCAATGGGCGCCAGGCCAGTGATACGACCGCCAGTCACGGCCACGGCATGGTGGTCGTGGACCACGCCGTGCGGCTCGACCGGCACCACCCAGCGGGCTTCGATCAGGAGGTCGACGGGTTGCATGGGCGGCAGCTACCGCCGACCGGGGTTTCGGGTCGCGGCTGAAGCCGCGACCAGGGCTTCCCAACTGCGCAAGCCGTACCGGTCTGGCCGCATCGATCATTTCACCCGCGAAACGTACTCGCCCGAGCGCGTGTCGACCTTGACCTTCTCGCCATTGCCCACGAACAGCGGCACCCGCACCACCGCCCCGGTCTCGAGCTTGGCCGGCTTGCCGCCGCCGCCCGAGGTGTCGCCGCGCACGCCCGGATCGGTCTCGGTGATGGTCAGCTCGACGAAATTGGGCGGCGTCACCACCAGCGGCGCGCCGTTCCACAGCGTCACCACGCAGGTCTCGTTGCCCTTGAGCCACTTGGCGGCTTCGCCCATGGCGGTGGCGTCGGTCTGGATCTGGTCATGGGTTTCGGGATGCATGAAGTGGAAGAACTCGCCATCGGAGTACAGGAACTCCATGTCGGTATCCATCACATCGGCCGCTTCCACCGCGTCAGTCGACTTCATGGTCATCTCGACCACGCGTCCGTTCTTGAGGTTGCGGTACTTCACGCGGGTGAAGGCCTGGCCCTTGCCGGGCTTGACGTACTCGGTGTCGACGATCGTGCAGGGATAGCTGTCGACGATGATTTTCAGGCCATTCTTGACGTCATTCATGCCATAGCTGGCCATGGGGGGCTCCAATGCCGGATAGCCGCTGGCGGAAAGCGGCTACAATTCGAGGTCTGGTCTTGAGGACGCCGGGCCCCTGGCGGGCCGGCATGAGCCCGGAATGATAACCGCAAGCCCCCGGCCCGCGCAGCCCGCGCTGGCAGGGCGCTCGGGACGGCGCGCAAAGGCCGAGGCCCGGTGGCATTGGCCTGCCGGATCGGGTACAAAAACGGACACCCACGCACCACGCCCCATGCCCAAGCAGGATCAAGTCATCCGGCTGCTGTTGGTCGAGGATTCGACCGAAGACGCGGAACAGATCGTCAGCCAGCTGCGCAACGGCGGGATTGCCGTGCGTCCGAATCGGGCCGAGACCCGCGAGGCGCTCGCGGAGCAGCTCGAGAACCAGCCCAACGACCTGGTGCTGGTGAACGCCCGTGGCCGCAGCATCGCGCTCAAGGACGTGATCGCCACCGTCAACGCCAGCGGCAAGGACCTCCCGGTCATCGCGCTGGTGTCCACGGTCGACAACGACACCGCGCTGCAGCTGCTCCGCGACGGCGTCCGCGGCGTGGCGCTGCGCACCCAGCCAGAACACCTGCAGGGCACCGTGCGACGCGAGTTCGAGGACCTCGACCGGCGCCGCTCGCTGCGCCGACTGGAAGCCGCGCTCAAGGAAAGCGAACGCCGCTGCGACGCGCTGCTGGACTCCTCGCGCGACCCCATCGCCTATGTCCACGAGGGCATGCACGTGCGGGCCAACCGCGCGTACCTGGAGATGTTCGGCTTCGGCGACTTCGACGACATCGAGGGCACGCCGATCCTCGAACTCATCGCGCCCGCCGCCGCCGACGGCTTCAAGTCGCTGCTCAAGCGCCTGTCCAGGGGCGAACGCCCGCCGACCCAGCTCGAGGTCAAGGCGCAGACTTCCGAAGGCGCGGCCTTCGACGCGCTGATGGAGTTCGCCGAGGCCACCTTCGAGGGCGAGAGTTGTCAGCAGATCACCCTGCGCCGCTCGGTCAGCGGCGTCGACGCCGAAGCCCTGGAGCAGATGCGCAACCAGGACCTGGTGACCAAGCTCTACAACCGCACCTATGCGCTGGGCGAGCTCGACCACATGGTGTCCGAGGCGGCCAAAGGCCGCAACGACCTCGCGCTGGCGCTGTTCGAGCCCGACAACTTCCGTTCGGTCCTGGACACGGTCGGCCTCGGCAGCACCGACCTGCTGCTGGCCGACTTGGGCGCGCTGCTGCGCGAGCACCAGGGCCCCGACGATGTCGCGGCCCGTTTCGGCGAAAGCGCCTTCGTGATGCTGCTGCGCCGCCATTCGCACGACGATGCGATCAGGCGCACGCGGGTCCTGCTCAAGGCCTTCGAGGACCGCATCTTCGAGGCCGGCAGCCGTTCGCTGCAGGTCACCATGAGCGTGGGCCTGGTGCTGGTCGGCGAGCGCATCGCCAACGCCGATGCGATCCTGCGCGAGGCCGCTACCGCGCTCAAGACCGCGCAGGCCGAGGGCGGCAACCAGGTCTGCTCCTTCGACCCTTCGGCCCAGGCCAAGGCCGATGCCGAGGCCGAGAAGACCCGCCTGGACCAGCTCAAGGGCGCGCTCACCTCGCTCGACGGCTTCGTCCTGTTCTTCCAGCCGATCGTGAGCCTGCACGGCGCCGGCGGCGAGTTCTACGAGATCCTGCTGCGCATGCGCGGCAGCGGGCGCGAACTGCTGCCGGCGGAGTTCTTCCCGGTGGCGGAGCGCTTCAGCCTCCTGCCGGCGATCGACAAGTGGGTGATCGCGCACGCCATCGCCACCCTGGGCGAGCGCGAGAAGGCCGGCCACAAGACCACGTTTTTCATCAAGGTCACGGTGCCTTCGCTCGAGGACCCGACCCTGCTGCCGTTCATCGCCCAGCAGCTGCAGAAGCACCGCGTGTCGGGCGAGAAGCTGGTGTTCCTGATGCCCGAGAGCAAGGTCTCGACCAACCTCAACCCGGTCAAGCAGTTCACCAAGGGCCTGGCCCAGCTGCATTGCGGCTTCGCCGTGCAGCAGTTCGGCAGCGGCCTGAATTCGTTCCAGCTGCTCAAGCATGTCGACCTCGACTACATCAAGATCGACCGCACCTTCATGACCGATTTCGCCAAGACCCGCGAGAACCAGCTCAAGGTCAAGGAAATCTGCGACCAGGCCCACGCGCAGAGCAAGCTCACCATCGCCGAGTTCGTCGAGGACGCGGCCAGCATGTCCATCCTCTTCACCCTCGGGGTCAACTTCGTGCAGGGCAATTTCCTGCAGGAGCCCGAGAAGGTGATGAGCTACGACTTCGGCTGAGGGACGCCTCGCCTCCGGCGTTGCCCTATTGGGGCGGCATCAGCAGCGACCCAGGCCTATCGCGCGCAGAGCGCGCTCCTACCGAGCCGGCCTTGTAGG
>Ga0209254_10000640_pt1 | contig 29311 bp, 29 predicted proteins | sample FrelakmetDIP11DI_FD_187148 | JGI IMG/M metagenome (GOLD analysis project Ga0209254, IMG submission 187148) | Freshwater lake sediment microbial communities from the University of Notre Dame, USA, for methane emissions studies - DIP11 DI (SPAdes)... | ecosystem: Environmental > Aquatic >... | reverse complement strand
CCACTCTATCGAGCCGCTCGTGCCCCGTGAGGTGCGCGCACACGGCGAGGAGCGACTTCGCCGGATGCAGCACCGCGCCGGGGACGAGCGAAGCCTCCCGCGCGCTGGCTTCGGGCAGGACGAAAGCGCGGCCATCGCGGCGGGAAGCGACCGCCATCGCGAGCGCCCCGCGGATCGCACGCAACTCCCCCGACAGCGCGAGCTCCCCGGCGAACTCCAGTTCCGCAAGAGCGGCCGCGGGTACCTGGCCTGTCGCCGCCAGCAGCCCCAGGGCGATCGGCAGGTCGAACCGTCCGCTTTCCTTGGGAAGATCCGCGGGCGCGAGGCTCACGGTGACGCGGCGCTGCGGAAACTCGAAACCGGAGGTGGCGAGGGCCGCGCGGACGCGGTCGCGCGATTCCTTCACCTCCGTTTCCGCCAGGCCGACGATGTGGAACGCGGGCAGGCCGTTGCCCACGTGCGCCTCGACGCGCACGAGCGGGGCCGCGAGGCCTTCGAGGCCGCGGGTGAGGACGACGGCGAGGGACATGGCGCCTTTCGGGATCCTTCGGTTCCGTAAGGGAACTCCGGGAGCGCGAAGGCGCGGCGCCGGCTTCCTGCTGAAGCGTTAAGGGGTCTTGCCGCGGCCCGCCTGGGCCAGCTTCGACTCGAGCTCGTCCACCCGCGCCTCGAGCTCCGCCACCCGCGCGCGGGCGCGGGAGAGCACGTCGGCCTGCACGTCGAACTCCTCCCGCGTGACGAGATCGAGCTTCGCGAACGCCGTGCCGAGGAGGGCGCGGCTGTTCTTTTCGAACTCCCGGGCGGGGTTGTTCGCCGCCAGCTGGGCGAGGCGGGCGGCGATGTCGCCGAGCAGCTTGTCGTTCATATCAATTCCCGGGGCGCCCTCGCGGTTGACGGGCGGCGAATGTCGGCACCAAATCGGTGCGTTTTGGGTGAGCGGGGTCCCGAATTGGGGCAAGGCTCTCGTTGCGCCGCAACAAATCCTTCATAGTCAATGGCTTGGAAGTCGACTCGGCGTGGCACGCTCCCTGCTAAAGCGTCTTCTGCCAACGTCTTTTTCCACCTCACCCAAGGATATCAACATGCGAACCCTGTCCAAAGCCCTGATCGCAGCCAGCACCCTGACGGCCAGCCTCGCCGCCCCGATCACCTTCGCCCAGACCGCCCCGGCCGCCCCGGCTGCCGCCCCGGCGCCCACGCCCGAGCACACGTTGACCGCCAACGTCGGAATTTTCAGCGAGTACATCTTCCGCGGAATCGGGCAGACGGCGGGCAAGCCGGCCGTGCAGGGCGGCTTCGACTACGCCCATTCCAGCGGCTTCTACGCCGGGACCTGGGCTTCCAGCATCAGCTGGCTCCAGGACTTCGGCGCCTACACCCGGTCGAGCCTCGAGTGGGACTTCTACGGCGGGTACAAGGGCAGCTTCTCCGACGACTGGAGCTACGACGTCGGCGTCCTCTACTACTACTACCCCGGCACGGCCAATCCCGGCGTGACCAAGGCGGACACCTTCGAGGGCTACGTGGGCCTCGGCTGGAAGTTCCTGAGCGCGAAGTTCAGCTACAACTTCAAGGACTACTTCGGCGCCCGGCCCGACGGCAGGAAGACCGATGGCACCTGGTACCTCGATTTCTCGGCCACCTACCCGGTCGGCGAGTCGGGCGTGAGCCTCATCGCCCACTACGGGATCCTCGACGTCAAGAACGACCTGAGCGGCAGCTCGAAGATCGGTTACGAGGACTGGAAGCTCGGCGCGTCCTACACCGTTCCCGACGGCACCATGAAGGGCCTGGAATTCGGCGCCTACTACACGGGCACCACGGCCGAGAGGCCTTTCTATACCGACCTCACCGGGTACGACACCGGCAGGGACCGGGGCGTCATCTACGTCAAGAAGACGTTCTGACCGGCGCCGGCGCCGCCCGCCCGAACAAGCCATCCCGAGGAAACCATGAAACTAGTCACCGCCATCATCAAGCCGTTCAAGCTCGACGAGGTCCGCGAGGCCCTCTCGGCGATCGGCGTCCAGGGCATCACCGTCACCGAAGTGAAGGGGTTCGGCCGCCAGAAGGGCCACACCGAGCTCTACCGCGGCGCGGAGTACGTGGTCGACTTCCTGCCGAAGGTGAAGATCGAGGCCGCGATCAAGAGCGACATGCTCGACGCGGTGATCGAGGCGATCGAGAAGAGCGCCAACACCGGGAAGATCGGCGACGGGAAGATCTTCGTCTTCGAACTCGAGCAGGTGATGCGCATCCGCACCGGCGAGACCGGCGCGGAAGCGCTCTAAGGGGAATGCACATGAAACGACTGATGAGCCTCATCGCGATCTGCTCGGCCCTGGCCTTCGGCGGGGTGGCGATCGCGCAGGAGAAGAAGGCCGACGCCCCCGCACCGGCGGCGGCGGCCGCACCGGCAGCGGCTCCCGCGGCCGATGCGAAGCCCGCCGACGCGAAGCCCGCCGAAGCCGCTCCCGCGGCCCCCGGCGCCGCTCCTGCCGCGGCGGCGGCCGTCGCCGCGCCCACCCCGAACAAGGGTGACGTGGCGTGGATGATGACCTCCACCGCGCTCGTGCTGTTGATGAGCGTTCCCGCCCTTGCGCTCTTTTATGGCGGGATGGTGCGCTCGAAGAACATGCTGAGCGTGCTGATGCAGGTGTTCGTCGTGTTCTCGCTGATCGTGGTGCTCTGGTGCGTGTACGGCTACTCGCTCGCGTTCACCGAGGGCAACCAGTTCATCGGGGGCTTCGACCGGCTGTTCCTGAAAGGCACGTACGACAACCTCAAGGGCGAGTTCGCGATGGCGGCGACGTTCTCGAAGAACACGCCGATCCAGGAGCTGATCTTCGTCGCGTTCCAGGCGACCTTCGCGGCGATCACGTGCGCGCTGATCCTGGGCGCGTTCGCCGAGCGCGTGAAGTTCTCCGCGGTCCTCATCTTCATGGTGATCTGGTTCACGTTCGCCTACACGCCGATCGCGCACATGGTCTGGTTCTGGCCCGGCCCGGACGCCTACACCGACGCCAAGCTCGTCGAAGGCCTGAACGCCAAGGCCGGCATGATCTGGCAGTGGGGCGCGCTCGACTTCGCCGGCGGCACGGTGGTGCACATCAACGCCGGTATCGCCGGCCTGGTGGGCGCCTACCTCGCGGGCAAGCGCGTGGGCTTCGGCAAGGAAAAGTTGACGCCGCACAACCTGCCCATGACCATGATCGGCGCCTCGCTGCTGTGGTTCGGCTGGTTCGGCTTCAACGCCGGCTCGGCGCTCGAGGCCAATGGCACCGCCGTCCTCGCGTTCATGAACACGTTCCTCGCGACGGCCTGCGCGGTCCTGTCCTGGACCTTCTTCGAGTGGGTCTTCAAGGGCAAGCCCTCGATGCTGGGCGCCGCCTCGGGCGCCGTCGCGGGCCTGGTGGCGATCACCCCGGCCGCGGGCAACGTCGGCATCCCCGGCGCGTTCGTGATCGGCCTCGCGGCCGGCGTGATCTGCCTCTGGGGCGTTTCTGGCCTGAAGAAGATGCTGGGCGCGGACGACTCGCTCGACGTCTTCGGCGTGCACGCCGTGGGCGGCATCACGGGCGCGCTCCTCACGGGCGTGTTCTGCTCGCCGGACCTCGGCGGCCCCGGCTACGTGGCCGACTGGGTCACCGCGGCGGTGGTGAAGCCTGCCGACTACTCGATCATGTCGCAGGTCATCACGCAGGCGAAGGCCGTCGGCGTGACGCTCGTGTGGTCGGGCGTGGTGGCGTTCATCGCCTTCAAGATCGCCGACATCGTGGTCGGGCTGCGCGTGCCGGAAGAGCAGGAACGCGAGGGCCTCGACATCACGGCCCACGGCGAAACCGCCTACAACTAGCGACGCAAATCCCGGGGGTGGGCGGTGGACCCGCCCCCGGCTTCCCCCTGCAGCACTTACTCCACCTCCTCCGGCCCGGGTGCCCTGCGGCACCCGAATCGGAATCTCCCCCAAGAGAGGCCAACTTGAACGGGCACTGCGGTGCCCGTTTTTTTCGTCCGTCGTTTGCGCGGCGGTGTGTTTGAACCATGTAGGCGTGAGGGGAAGGGGGAAAGGGAATCGGCCTCCCAATCGCACCGGGGCTTGCGACGAGCAGGGATGGCGGATCGGCGTTCGCAGTATTGATGACGTTCGCGCTGGCACCACTCCGGCCGTGCTTGCGGTCTTCGCGATCGCCGACTTTGGAGCGAAGCCTCGAGCGGTCGAAAGTTGCCGGGGTTTCGGCGAGGAGGAGTTCAGGTCGAGACGGGGTGGGTCATCCCGTTTCGACACTAAGGAGTTGGACCATCCGCAGCCGCCGGCAACTTTCGACCGCTCGAGGGAACCCCGAAGCGCACGCGAAGGGGCGTAGCGACAGGAGGCGATCGCGAAGACCGCAAGCACGGCCTCGAACACCCCGCCGTGATACGATTTCGCCGCCCCCCGACTGCCCGCAAAGACCCGCCGTGCCCCCCTCCCGCATCCGCATCGCCACGCGCGAAAGCAAGCTCGCGATGTGGCAGACCGAGCACGTGGCGGCCCGCCTCGCCGAGCGCCACCCGGGCCTCGTCATCGAGATCGTGGGCATGACCACGAAGGGCGATCGCATCCTGGACCGACCGCTCGCGCAGGTCGGTGGCAAGGGCCTGTTCATCAAGGAGCTCGAGGTCGCTCTCTCGGAGGGGCGCGCGGACATCGCCGTGCACTCGATGAAGGACGTGCCGATGGCGCTGCCGCCGGGCTTCTCGATGGTGCCCTTCGGTCCGCGCGAGGACGCGAGGGATGCGTTCGTGTCGATCCGCCACGCCTCGCTCGAAGCGCTGCCCCCGGCCGCGGTGGTGGGCACGTCGAGCCTGCGGCGGGAGTGCCAGTTGCGCCGCGCCTTCCCCACGCTCGCCATCAAGCCGCTGCGCGGCAACGTGAACACGCGCCTCGCGAAGCTGGAGGCGGGCGAGTACGACGCCATCATCCTCGCGGCGGCCGGGCTCAGGCGCCTCGGGTTCGGCGAGCGCATCCGGGGCTACCTGCCGACCACGCTCGCGCTGCCGGCGATCGGCCAGGGCATCCTCGCCGTCGAATACCTCTCGGACCGGATCGATCTCGCGGAAGTGCTCGCGCCCTTCGTCGATGCCCGCGCGCAGGTGGCCGCAAAGGCCGAGCGCGCGCTCGGACTCGTGGTCGAAGGCAGCTGCGAGGTGCCGCTGGGCGCGCATGCGAGCGTCACGGGCGAGCGCCTCACGCTCGAGGCCTTTCTCGGCATGCCCGACGGCTCGCGCCTCGTGCGTGAGCGCGCCGAGGGCCCCGCGAGCGAAGCCGAGGCGCTCGGCCGCCAGCTCGGCGAACGCCTCCTCTCGCAAGGGGGTCGCGCCGTGCTCGACGCCCTGCCCCGCGCGCCGTCGTGAACCCTTCGGGCCCCCTCGCGGGCCCCCTCGCGGGACTGGGCATCGTGCTCACGCGGCCCCGGCCGCAATCCCTCGCGCTCATCGCGCCCCTCGAAGCCGCGGGCGCCCGCGTGCTTCTGTGCCCCAGTCTCGACATCGTGCCCTTTGCGCCGGAGGGCGAGAGCGCCGCGGCGCTCGCGACCCTGCCCGGCGCGAAATTCGCCGTCTTCGTGAGCGCCAATGCCGTCCTGCACGGTCTGGCCGCCGCCCGCCGCCAGGGGCCCTGGCCGGAGAGCGTGACCGTGGCGGCCGTGGGCGAGGCGACGGCCGCCGCGCTGCGGGAAGCGGGCATCGTGAACGTCGTCGCGCCGGCCGGCCGGGCCGACAGCGAGGCGCTTCTCGCGCTGCCGCAATTGCAGGCGGTGCAGGGCGCCCCTATCATCGTCTTCCGTGGCGCCGGCGGGCGCGAGCACCTGAAGAGCGTCCTGGAGGCCCGCGGCGCGAAGGTGGCGTATGTTGAGTGCTACCGGCGAGTGCGTCCCGCGACCGACCCCGCCGAGACCCGCGCGGCCATCGAACGCGGGGAAATCCACGCGGTCCATGCCATGAGCGCGGAATCGGTGGAGAATTTCGGGGAGATCGTCGGCCCCGCGCTCGCGCTGGAAGGCGTGGCGCTCGTGGTTCCCCACGAGGCCGTCGCCCGCAGTCCCTGCTGCGCTCGCTTCGGGCAGGTGGTCGTCGCGGGCCCCGGGGCCCGCGGCCTCGCCGATGCGCTCGTCAACTTGCGAAGGAAGGCATGAGCTCCACCCCGAATCCCGATTCCGCCGCGCCCTCGCTGCCGCCCCCGCGGGCCGCGCGCGCTTCCGAGCCCACCGACCGCGCCGCGCGCTGGGGCCTCGCGATCGCGCTTCTCGTGGCCGTCGTGGCCGTCGCCCTCGCATGGGACGCCCGCCAGTCGTTCTCCTCGCTTTCGCAGTCCTCCGGCGGGCGTCTCGCCGACCTCGGCACCGAAGTCGCGCAGTCGAAGGCCGCCCTCGCGCAGGCCCAGGCGGCGCTCAAGGACTCGCAGGCCCGCCTCGCGGAGCTCGAGTCCCGGCTCGCCGATGCGCAGGAGAGCCGCGTCGCCGTCGAGGACATGTACCGCGAGCTCTCGAGGAGCGCCGACGACCGGATGCTCGCGGAGGTCGAGCAGCTGCTCATCCTCGCGAGCCAGCAGTTGCAGCTCGCCGGCAACGTGAAGGGCGCGCTCATCGCGCTCGAGGCCGCCGACCAGCGGCTCTCCCGCGCCGACAAGCTGCAGGCGACGAACCTGCGGCGTGCGCTCAACAAGGACATGGAGCGCCTGAAGTCGCTGCCGCTCGTCGACACCGTGGGCCTCGCCGTGAAGCTCGACGGCCTCGTGCAGCAGGCCGACACGCTGCCGCTCGTGGTCTCGGAGACGCTTCCCCCGGCCCGCGTACCGGCCAAGGCGAAGGCCCCGGACGAGTCGGGGTGGCTGCGCGCCCTGCGCGACTTCTGGGAGGAGATGAAGGGGCTGGTGCGCATCCGCGAGCTGGAGACGCACGAGGCCGCGCTCATCTCGCCGGCGCAGGCGTACTTCCTTCGCCAGAATCTCAAGCTGCGCCTGCTCGCCGCGCGCGTGGCGCTGCTCGCCCGCGACGAGACCTCCTACCGCGACGACGTGAAGGCGGCCCAGGCCTGGATCGCGAAGTACTTCGACTCGAAGGCGCGCCCGACGGTCGTGGCGCAGGCGACGCTCAAGCAGCTGGCCGAGAGCCCGGTGTCGATCGTCGTGCCCGACATCAACACGAGCCTCGCCTCCGTGCGGGCGGCCCGCTCGGCGCGCGAGAGGCGGTAGGCCCGCCATGCGCTTCGCGATCTGGTCCGTCATCCTCGCCGTCCTCGCGGTGGGCATCGCGCTCCTGGCGCGCCAGTCCGACGGCTACGTCGTGATCGTCGCGGCGCCGTACCGCGTCGAGCTCTCGCTCAACCTGCTGGTGCTCGGCGTGCTCGCGGGCTACGTCGCCTTCCACCTGCTGGCGCGCCTCGCCGAGACGCTGCTCGCCATCCCGAAGCGCGTGGCCGCCTATCGCGAGGAGCGGGCCCGGACCCGCGCGCGCTCCTCGCTCAACGACGCGCTCATCGCCTTCTTCCAGGGACGCTTCGCGAGCGCGGAGAAGTCCGCGTCCGTGGCCCTGGAAAGCGACGAATCACGCGGGGTCGCCGCCATCATCGCGGCCCGCAGCGCGCACGAGCTGGGCCGCTTCAGCGAGCGCGAGCAGTTCCTGGACCAGGCGAAGGGCGCGCCCGCCGTCGACCAGGCCCGGCTCACGACGCTGGCGGACCTGCTGCTCGCCCAGGGGCGGCACGAGGAGTCCCTCGCGGTCCTGAAGGACCTCGCCGGGCGCGACGCGCGCAACGTGCGCCTGCTGCGCATGCGGCTCGCGGCCGAAACGGCGCTCAAGCGCTGGGACGAGGCGCTGCAGACCACGGCGGCGCTCTCGAAGCTGGGCGGCATCCCCGAGATCGAGGCCGCCGCCATGCGCCGTGCCGCGCACCTGGGGAACCTGAACCGCAAGGCACAGGACGCGGCCGCGCTCACGCAGTACTGGAAGCACCTGCCGAACGAACTGCGCCTCGATCCCTCGCTCGCCTCGACGGCCGCGCGCTACCACCTGGCGCTTGGCGGCAATGCGGAGGCCCAGGCCATCGTCGAGGACGCGCTCGCCGCGGGGTGGGACACCGGGCTTGTCGCGCTCTACGCCGATTGCTCGGGCACGAACGCACTGCACCTCATCGAGCGCGGCGAGAAGTGGCTGCGCGAGCACGCGCGGGACCCGGCGCTGCTGCTCACCCTGGGCAAGCTCTGCATGAAGCAGGGCCTGTGGGGCAAGGCGCAGAGTTACATCGAGGCGAGCCTCGCGCTCGAGCCCACGCACGAGGGCCACATGACGCTCGCGGCCCTCATGGAGCGCATCGGCAAGCCACAGGAGGCCTCCCGGCACTTCCGCAAGAGCGCGGAGCTCGCGGGCTAGGTTCCCGGGGCCGCGGGTGCCGGCGCGGAGTAGGTGAACGCGTCGCAGAAGAACTCGTCCTCCGGCAGCCCGCGCTCCTCGACGAAGGTCTTGTTCGCGATGTCGGTCATCGCGGGCGCACCGCACGCGTAGACCTGCCAGCCCGCGAGGCTCTCGAAATCGTCGAGCACCGCCTGGTGGACGAGGCCCGTGCGGCCGGGCCATTCGTCGCCGGGCAGGGGGTCCGAGAGGACCGGGATGTAGGTGAAATTCCGGTGCTCCTGCTGCCAGCGCAGCGGCAGGTCGTGCAGGTACAGGTCCGCCTTCGCGCGGGCGCCCCAGTAGAGGATCATCGGGCGGTCGATCCCCTGGTGGAACGCGTGCTCGATCACGGCCTTCACCGGCGCGAAGCCCGTGCCGCCGGCGACGAGGATCATCGGCTTGTCGTTGTCCTCGCGCAGGTAGAAGCTGCCGAGCGGCCCCTCGAAGCGCAGGATGGCGCGTTCCTTCATCTCGTCGAACACGTACTTCGAGAAGGCGCCGCCGGGCGTGCGCCGCACGTGCAACTGCAGGTGGGTGTCGTCGTGCGGCGCGTTCGCCATCGAGTAGCTTCGGCGCTTGCCGTCCTTCATCAGGATGTCGACGTACTGTCCCGCGAGGAACTGCAGGCGCTCGGAGGCCGGTAGCTTCAGGTAGAGGACCGCGACGTCCTCGGCCGGCTTCTCGACCCTTTCCACCCGGGCGGGCAGGATGCGGATCGCGAGGTCCTTGAGGCCGGAGAGTTCGCGAACCTCGAGCACGAGATCGGAGAGCGGCTTCGTGCAGCACGTGAGCGCCTTGCCGGACGCCTTCTCCGCGGCGCTGATCGCGCGTTCCTGGTGATCGCCGTACTCGAGCGAGCCGCTGCGCAGGGTGCACTTGCACGCCCCGCAGGCCCCGTTGCGGCAACCGTACGGCAGGCCGATGCCCTCGCGCATCGCGGCCTCGAGGACGGTTTCACCCGGTTGGACGGCAAACGAATGGCCGCTCGGCTCGAGGCGCACCTGGTGGGCGGCCGGGGCTGTCGATTCAGGCACCTGGGATTACCTTCGTGACGGGTGGCGGAAAACGCACGCGGCCGTGCCGGCCCGCTCGCGCAGCCGCGATTCTACCCGATGGGACCTATCGCTCGCGCCGGAACTGGCCGTCGACCACGTTGCCGAACCCGCGGGGGGCGGCGGGCCCGGACAGGGCGGCGCGCGGCAGGAGCAGGAGCGTGATGGCAATGAAGTCGGAGATGAGGCCGGGGAAGATGAGGAAGAGGCCCGCGATCACGGTGCGCGCGCTGTCCACGAGGGCCGCGATGGGGAAACGCCCCATGGAGATGGCCTCGCCGATCCGGGCCACGAGCGCGAAACGCGCTTCCTTCAGCAAGGCGAAGCCGGCAAAGGCCGCGAGCACCACCCAGCCCAGCACCCACCAGCCGTGCGATTCGGCCAGGTGCACGAGCAGCCCGATTTCCACGAGCGGGAAACCCAGTAAGATGACGACCAGCGCGAGTCTCATGCCTTTTTCCTCGGAATTTCGATCCGGCTCCCGGGCCCGGGGAACTGAAGCACCCCCCCCATGGCCGTCATCGCCGTTCTCACAAACTTACCCGACTCCGAGTCCGCTTTCAATCTCGCGCGGACCCTCGTCGAGCGCCGTCTCGCCGCCTGCGCCAACGTGCTCGCACCGGCGACGTCGTTTTTCCGCTGGGAGGGCCGCCTCGAGGAAGCGCCGGAGGTGCCGGTGATTCTCAAGACGACTGCCGAGCGCTACCCCGAACTGGAGCGCGCCTTGCGGGAACTGCATCCGTACGACCTTCCGGAGATTCTCGCGTTCGATGCCGACCGGGGTCTTACGTCCTATCTGGAGTGGGTCGAGACCGAATGCAAGGCGCTGGCGGCGGATTCTTCGACGCCATGAGACGCATCGCCGGATTCCTGGCCGCGCTCGCCGTCCTTTCCTTCCCGGCCGGTGCGGCCTCGACGGACGAGCCCCTGGAGGCCGACCGGGCCTTCCGGCCGTCGGCCCGCCTCGTCGCCGAGGCCGCCGCTTCGGGCCGCCACGGCATCGATATCGAGTACCGGATCGAGCCCGGTTACTACCTCTATCGTGACCGCGTGCGTTTCGACGTATTGCCGGCCACCCTCCCCATCGCCTCGCCGGAGTTTCCGAAGGGGCAGGAGATCGACGACCCCTTTCTCGGAAAGTCCGTCATCTACCGCGACCGCGTGGTGATTCACCTCCCGTTCATGGCAAGCAGCGTCAACCCGGGCCGGTACCGGGTCCGCATCACCGCGCAAGGGTGTGCGGAGGACCGGCTTTGCTATGCACCCTTCGTGCAGGAGCTGCCGCTCACCATTCCGGCGGGCTACCGGGCCGCGGACGCCACCACGCGGCCTCTTCCACCGGGCCTGGGCCGATGAGGGCCTGGATTCCGTTCGCGGGCGTCGGCGTCGTGGCGGCCCTCGCCGGTCTCTCGCTCTGGTTGGCGGGGAGCACAAACCTTCCGCCGCCCCCGAAAGCCGGGCCGGTCGAAGCGACTTCCGCCGCCATCATGGCCTCCAAGTTCGTCGATCTGGACGGTAACAGTCGCGTACTGGGTCAATTGACCGGTAAAGTAATCGTCGTGAACTTCTGGGCAACCTGGTGCACCCCCTGTGTCGAGGAAATGCCCGGGTTTGCCCGCCTCCAATCGCGCTGGGAGGCGAAGGGCGTTCGCTTCGTGGGGCTGGCCAACGACGACCCCGAAAAGGTGCGGGCCTTCGGACAGAGGCTCGCGATCAACTACCCTCTGTGGACCGGAGAGGCGGCGGTGATGGACCTGTCGCGGCGCCTCGGCAACCGCATCGGGGTGCTGCCCCACACCGTCCTGCTCGATGGTGATGGCAAGGTCATCGAAAGCCGGATCGGGATCTACGCCGAGGACAAGCTCGACGCCCGCCTCGCCGATATCCTTTCATGATAAATCAGGCATGAAAGGACCGTAATTTCGTCCAACTTCGGCGAAATTGCCGTTAGTGAACACCAGCATTTTTGTGGACAGCGGGATTCATGCCCGCCCTCCTCCAGCGCCACGCCTGCCAGAAGCGACGACATCACGCAACGTCGGCGAACGCTGGACATCTCGCGAGAGCTTGCGGCAGACTCGCCCCCATGTTCGCCATCCTGGTTCTTCACGGACCCAACCTCAACCTGCTGGGAGCCCGCGAACCCGACGTCTACGGGCGCGTGACCCTGGCCGAAATCGACCGCCGTCTCGTCGAACGGGGACGGGCCGCAGGCGTCACCGTCCGGACGTTCCAGAACAATGCGGAGGCCCCGCTGATCGAACGCATCCATGCGGCGAAAAGCGACGAAACGGCCTTCATCGTCATCAATCCGGCAGCATTCACCCACACCAGCGTCGCACTGCGCGATGCCCTCGCGGCCGTGGCCATCCCGTTCATCGAGGTTCACCTCTCGAACGTGCACGCCCGCGAACCCTTCCGGAAGCACTCCTACTTCACCGACCTGGCGGTGGGCGTGATTTCCGGGCTGGGCGCGCAAGGCTACGAGCTCGCGCTGGAAGCCGCTTTGGCCCGCCTCGCCCCCACGAAGAGCTGAAGGCCCGCGCCCGGAGGATCCATGGACCTGAGAAAGCTGAAGAAGCTGATCGACCTCGTGCAGGAATCGGGGATCGGCGAGCTCGAGATCACCGAAGGCGAGGAGAGGGTGCGCATCAGCCGGGCCGGCACCGCCCCCCCGGCGGTGATGGCCACCCAGCCGATGCAAGTGATGCCCGCCGGGGCCGCCACGGGCCCGGCGGCCGGCACGGCGTCCGCAGAGGCCGCGCCGTCCGCTCCCGTCGAGCCTGCCGGCCACACGCTCAAGTCGCCGATGGTCGGCACGTTCTACCGCTCGCCCTCGCCCGGCGCGCCCTCGTTCATCGAGGTCGGCCAGTCGGTGGCCAAGGGCCAGACCCTGTGCATCATCGAGGCGATGAAGCTCCTCAACGAGATCGAGAGCGACAAGGCCGGGGTCGTGAAGGCGATCCTCGTGGAGAACGGCCAGCCCGTGGAATACGGCCAGCCGCTTTTCGTCATCGAGTAGCGCGCTCCGCCCCAACATGGTCGAGGAACGAGCCGTCAAATAAAAGACATGTTCGAGAAGATCCTCATCGCGAACCGCGGGGAGATCGCCCTGCGCATCCAGCGGGCCTGCCGCGAGATGGGCATCAAGACGGTCGCGATCCACTCCGAGGCCGACGCCGACGCGAAGTACGTGATGCTCGCCGACGAGTCGGTGTGCATCGGCCCGCCCCCCTCGCGCGACAGCTACCTCAACATCCCCGCGATCATCAGCGCCGCGGAGGTGACGGACGCCCAGGCGATCCACCCGGGCTACGGTTTCCTCTCCGAGAACGCCGACTTCGCCGAGCGGGTGGAGAACTCCGGCTTCGTCTTCATCGGCCCCACCGCCGCCTCGATCCGCCAGATGGGCGACAAGGTGGCCGCCAAGGCGGCGATGAAGCGCGTGGGCGTGCCCTGCGTGCCGGGCTCCGAAGGCGCCCTGCCGGAGGACCCGAAGGAAATCCGCCGTCTCGCCGCGCTCGTGGGCTATCCGGTCATCGTCAAGGCCTCCGGCGGCGGGGGCGGACGCGGCATGCGCGTCGTGCACACCGAGGCCGCCCTCATCACCGCCGTGAACACCACGCGCGCCGAGGCCCAGAACGCCTTCGGCAACCCGACCGTGTACCTCGAGAAGTTCCTCGAGAACCCGCGCCACGTCGAAATCCAGGTGCTGGCCGACGAGCACCGCGGCGCCATCTTCCTGGGCGAGCGCGACTGCTCCATGCAGCGCCGCCACCAGAAGATCATCGAGGAGGCGCCGGCCCCGGGCATCAAGCCGCGCCTCATCGACCGCATCGGCGAGCGCTGCGCCGACGCGTGCCGCAAGCTCGGCTACCGCGGCGCGGGCACCTTCGAGTTCCTCTACGAGAACGAGGAGTTCTACTTCATCGAGATGAACACGCGGGTGCAGGTGGAGCACCCGGTGACCGAGATGGTGACCGGCATCGACATCGTGCAGGAGCAGATCCGCATCGCCGCGGGCCTGAAGCTGCGCTACCGCCAGCGCGACATCGTGAAGCGCGGCCACGCGATCGAGTGCCGCATCAACGCCGAGAACGCCGTGACCTTCGTGCCCTCGCCGGGCCGCATCACGCAGTACCACACGGCCGGAGGACCGGGCATCCGCTACGACTCGCACGCCTACGCCAACTACTACGTGCCGCCGCACTACGACTCGCTCATCGGCAAGCTCATCGCCCACGGCGACACGCGCGAGCAGGCCATCGCGCGCATGAAGATCGCGCTCTCCGAGATGGTGATCGAGGGGATCCAGACCAACATCCCCCTGCACCAGGAGCTCATGAACGACGCCGCCTTCGTGCGCGGCGGCATGAGCATCCACTACCTCGAGGAGAAGATGGCGGCCCTCAAGTCGATCCAGGCCGAGAGCTGATCGCCGCGCCCATGGCCTGGCGTCGCGCGAGCGTGGTCGTGGAGGGCGCGGCGGCCGAAGCCCTCGCCGAGGCGCTCGAGTCGCGGGGGGCCGTGTCCACCGAATACGCCGACGCCGACGCCGGCACCCCCGACGAGGACGCGATCTTCGCCGAGCCCGGCGCGGACACGGGCGTATGGGCGCGTTGCGCCCTCGCGGCCCTCTTTCCGCCCGATGCCGATGCCGCGGCGCTCCTCGCCGAGGCGCTGGAAACGGTCGGCGCACGCGCCCTTTCGGATCCGGTCTTCGACGATCTCGCCGACGCGGACTGGGTCGCCGAGACGCAGCGCCAGTTCGAGCCCATCCGCGCGGGCGAGCGGCTCTGGATCGTGCCCACCTGGCACGAAGCGCCCGACCCGACCGCCGTGAATGTCGTGCTCGACCCGGGAGCGGCCTTCGGCACGGGCAGCCACCCCACGACGCGCCTCGTGCTCGGGTGGCTCGAGCGCGTGGTGAGGGGCGGGGAAACCGTGATCGACTACGGCTGCGGCTCCGGCATCCTCGCGATCGCGGCGATGAAGCTCGGCGCCGCGCGCGCATTCGGCGTGGACATCGATCCCCTCGCCCTCGAGGCCGCTCGCTATAATTCCCAAGCCAACGGGGTCGGGCTCGAGGTGCTGCCCGCCGAGGCGTCCCTCGAGGCCGTCGCCGACATCACCGTCGCCAACATTCTCGCGAACCCCCTTCGCATGCTCGCACCCCTGCTCGCCGCCCGCACCGCGCCCGCCGGCCGCATCGCCCTCTCGGGCGTGCTCGCGACGCAGGCGGCCGAGGTGCTCGCAGCCTACTCGCCGTGGTTCGACATCGCGGTGGATGGAGCCGAAGCGGACTGGGTCTGCCTCGCCGGCACGCGAAAGAGGTAGCGCGATGCTCGTCACCACCTGCAAGCACTGCGCCGCGCGGTTTCGCGTGACGCCCGACCAGCTGAACCTCAGGCAGGGGCAGGTGCGTTGCGGCGAATGCGGCGGCGTCTTCAACGGCTTCGAGTCGCTGGAACGCTTCCCCGGCGACGACACCGGCACGCGCCTTCTGGCCGCCCGCGCGGCGATTCCAGCGACCACTCAACCTGCCCCGGAGCCATCGCCGTTGCCGCCCCCGGCGGAGCCGGACGCTTCGTCGACGCCCGCCGCAGAGGCGACGCCTGCGTTTGCCCGGGAGGAGCTGCCTGCCGAGGAATCCGCGTCACCCCGGAAGCATTGGGCCGTGGTGCCGGAACCCGGGCCGCAGGCCGCCGCGCCCGAGCCGCGACCCGAGCCGATGCCCGATCTCGACCCGCCGGTCGAGCACCCGCATCCACCGCCGCATCGCATGGCCGAGACGTCGCGACCCCTTTCCGATTACGCGATGCCCGTCCCGGAGCCGACGCCGCCACCACGCCCCTCGCGCGCCTGGTCTTTCGCCGCGGTGCTCCTCTCGCTGGTTCTGGGGATGCAGCTCGCCTATGCCTTCCGCGCCGAGATCGCCGCGCGCTATCCGCCGGCGCGGCCGGTGCTGGAGTCCGTGTGTGCGCTCGCGCGCTGCACCGTGCCGTGGATCAACCAGGACGGCGCGCTCAAGCTCGAGGACTCCGAGTTGCTGGAGGTGCCGGGCAAGCCGGGGCAGATCGCGCTCACGGCGCGCATCCGCAGCCTCGCCGCCGCGCCGATGGAATATCCGCACGTCGAGCTCACGCTCACCGACACCACCGGGCAGGTGGCCGTGCGTCGCGTGCTCAAGCCCGCCGACTACCTCGGCCGCGCGCCAGTCACGGGCGACGTTCTCTCGCCGGGCACGGACCTGCTCGTGAGCCTGAGGCTCGATACCGGCCGCGTGAAGGCGACCGGTTACGAGCTCATGCTCTTCTACCCGTAGGCCGCCAGGTCATCCGGCGGGGCCGCCTCCCGTTCGTTCAGGCCGCCTTCTCCTTCAGGCTCGCGAGCATCGAGTCCACCGCGCGATCGACGAGGGGCGCATCGTCGATCAGCCGCGCCTCGCCCCGCCGCATCTGCTCGGCAAGGGCCTCGGGCGTGATCGACACCGCCGCGTCCCCGTGCGGGCTCGTGAAGAGGTAGACCCCCTTCGCCGGGCTGATCCACGTGAGCCGCGCGCGCACGGGCCTGCCTTGCCCGCTCCGAGCGAACTCCACCCAGCTGAAGCGCTGCACGTTCGTCCAGATGCCCGTGCGCGTGAACAGGTTTCGCACCGGGGCCGACCCGCGCGGGACGCGAAGGCGGATCTCTTCGACCTCGAGGCCTCCCGACACAAGGTGCGCCCGCTCCAGCGTGGGCGCGGCCGGCTCGCGAGGCACGACCGGGTCCTGCGGGCGAGCCCTGGGTCGTGGCATGGCGATTCCCTTCAGGCCCGCCCTCACCGCCTCCGCATGGCAGTCGACCAGGCTGCCGAAGAACGCCTCGCGCGTCCCGGCGTCCACTTCGGCAAGCGCGAGCCCCTGGTGAAGCGTCGCCAGGAGCGTGGGCAACCCGTTCACCAGGCGGCGCCGATCCTCCGGCGTCGCCTTCGGCTCGAGGCTCCAGAGCAACTCGTCGACGGTCCCGAGCAGCGTGTTCCATCGCGGCGATTCCTCGCCCTCGTCGGAGCCCACGCGCGCGAGCGCCCGCGCCCAGGCATCCTCCAGCATCACGCGCACCGGCTCCGGAACGTGATCGCGCGCCGCGAGGCGCGCATCCACCTGCGCCTCCGCGGCCAGGCGGGCGATCTCGTCGCGCTCGCGGGCCTCGATGAGCCGCGAGGCTCGTTGCACCAGCGCCTCTTCCTCGTCGGCCCCGGCGGCGAGGAACACGTCGAGTTCCCCGGCCAGCGTCGTGAACAACGCGACGTCCGTGTCGAACTCGTCGAGCACGCGCGCGACCACCTTCTCGATGCGCTCGAGCATCTCGCGTCCGCGCGGCAGGCCCGGATCGAGCCCGATCGACGCCTCGGCAAGCCGGTTGAGCAGGCGCCGCGCCGGGTGCGCGCGCGTCGAGAAGAAGCCCCGATCGAGCAGGGCCACCTTCACCATCGGGATCTGCAGGCGCCCGATGGCCGCTTTCACCTCGACGGGAATCTGGCGGTCCTCGAACACGAAATCGAACAGCATCGCGACGATGTCGATCGTGAGCAAGTCCGCGGGCGCGAGCGCGGCGCCCTGCGGCGCGGCCTTGAGGTCGCGGATCACGTTCACCGTCGGCGCGGCGTTCGCCGTGCCCGCCGGCTGCTGCAGCCGCGTGAGCGATTGCACGAAGCCCTGCGTCGCGGGCGCGAGCTGGGCGACCGTCGCCGCCGCGGACGCGGCAGGCGCCGCATTCGCGACCAGCAGCTGCGCCAGGGCCGAGTACACGTCGGTGGGCGTATCGCCGGCCGATCCCGACGAATTCGTCCCTGCCACCACCGCATCACCCGCGGCCGTGCGTTCCGGCAGGGCAGGCTCCGGTGCGCGCCGGAATGCATGCCGCAGTTCGGGGAGGATGCCGCGCTCGACCAGGCGGGCATTCAGGTCGCCGTAGACGCCGTCGAGCGAACGCGCGAGCGGCCCCTCGAGGGCGCGCAGCAGCGCCAGGCGCGCGCCGGGGCCGGCCTCGATCTGGGCGCAGGCCTCCGAGAACGCCGCGGCGACGGCATGGGGGCCCGCGGGGTTCGCGTCCTCGGAAAGCTCGGGGCGCTGGAGCACGAAGGCGAGGCGCTGCGAGAGCGCGCGAAGCTCCCCTTCGCACGCGCCCGTGAGCCGCGCGGCGAGGTCGCGAATGGCGAGCGCGCGCTCGAGCTCGGCCTCGTCGACGAGGGCCAGTTCGTGCGACACCCCCTCGGGCGCCGCAGGCACGCCCTTCACCCGCTGGTCGTACTGAAGGACGAAGTGGCGCCCGAACGCGGCCTCGATGAAGGGCCGCCGCGACCGTGCCTGGGCGCGCGCGTCGAGAAAGTCGTTCTGCGCCTCGCGATCCTTCGTCTTCTCCGCGAGCGCGAAGAGCTCGTCCTCGACGTGCTCGAGCGCACCCCCGAGCGCGGCGGCGAGGCGTTCGAACGCGAGCACCCGGCATTCGGCGGAAAGTCCCGCGGTCTCGTGGGGCGTGAGCGCGACCCGCGCCCGCAGGGAGGCGTCGATCGGAACGACGTTGCGATAGGGATCGGACATGGCACACCGCCTTTCGCGGGCCGACCCGGCGAGCAGGAGGACGCGGGGAATCCGGGTGCGGAATCGATCGGCGAGGGGGTCGCCCCGGGGAGGGGCGGCGCTGGCGGGGAACGATCCCCGGGCACGCCTCGCTGGCAATCCCGCTGTCGTAGGGCCCGGATAACCGGACCCCTTAGACCGGAAACTTTGCGTCCCCACCTTTCGATGGGTTTGCCCTGGGTTACAGGAGCGTGCGCCACATGTTGTTGTTGGCCGGGTCCGCGCGGCAAGCGCTATCACCCGGCCTTGAGCTGCCATCCTGCGTCCGATGCCCGGTGCCCGTCAACGCCGTCCATCGGGCTGCCGGCGCCGCGCATCGCAAGAAAGGTGAGCGCTTCCTCGCCGGTATAATCGCGTCTCTTCCTTCAGGGCACCTTCCATGTCGATCCTGGTCTGCGGTTCCATCGCGTACGACACCATCATGGTCTTCCGCGACCAGTTCAAGAACCACATCCTGCCGGACCAGATCCATATCCTGAACGTCGCGTTCCTGGTGCCCGACATGCGGCGCGAGTTCGGCGGCTGCGCGGGCAACATCGCCTACAGCCTGAAGCTCCTGGGCGAGGATCCGCTCATCATGGCCACGGTGGGCCACGACTTCGACCCGTACGAGCGCCGCCTGGATCACCTGGGCCTGTCGCGCCGGCACGTGAAGCGCGTTGCCGACCAGTTCACGGCCCAGGCCTTCATCACGACCGACATCGACGACAACCAGATCACGGCCTTCCACCCCGGCGCCATGTCGAACTCCCACGAGAACCGCATCGCCGAGACGAGCGGGGTGCGCCTCGCCATCGTCTCGCCGGACGGCCGCCAGGGAATGGTCGAGCATTCGGGCGACCTCGCCGCGGCGCAGATCCCCTACATCCTCGACCCGGGCCAGGGCCTGCCCATGTTCTCCGGCCAGGACCTGCTCGACATGCTCGCCGGCGCGAAGGCGCTCACCGTGAACGACTACGAGGCCCGGATGGTCGAACAGAAGACCGGCCTTTCGGTGGTTGAGCTTTCGCAGCGCGTCGAGGCCGTCGTGGTCACCCGCGGGGCGGAAGGCGCGGACATTCATACCGGCGGCGAAATGGTTCGCGTACCCGCCGTGAGGCCGGAGGGTCTCGTCGATCCGACGGGGTGCGGGGATGCTTTCCGCGCGGGGCTCCTGCACGGGCTCGCGCAAGAATGGAATTGGCTGAAATGCGGCCGGCTGGCATCCTTGATGGGCTCCATCAAGATCGCCCACCGCGGCGGCCAGAACCACATGTCCCCGAAAGCCGAGATCGAGCGTCGCTACCTCGAAGCCTTCGGCGAGCCGCTTTAGGAAAGCGTCCGTGCCGGAAGGGCGGCGCGGACCCAAGGAGATCCACGGATGAACGCCAGAATTCTCGCCACCGCCCTCGTCACGGCCTCGACCCTGGGGCTCGCCGGCTGCGCCGCGCCCGGCCTTGGCAGCGCGGACTATCGCCGCGCCGAGACGCGCGGCGAGATGTCGGTGCGCTTCGGCGTGGTGGAGACCGTTCGCGAGGTGCGCATCGACCCGGCGAACACCGGATGGGGAGGCTTCACGGGCGCGACGCTGGGCGGCATTGCCGGCTCGACCGTGGGCGGCGGCAGCGGGCAGGTCGCCGGTGCCGTCGCCGGCGCGCTGCTGGGTGGCCTCATCGGCGCGCACGTCGAGAAGGACGCCAACGTGCGCCCGGGCATCGAGGTCACCGTGCTCCTCGATGGCGGCAAGTACATCGCCGTCGTGCAGGAGCCCGACGAGACCTTCCGCATCGGCGATCGCGTGCGCGTGCTCTCGGGCAACGGCACGACGCGCGTCACGCACTAGGGACGCCCGCCTGACTCGCGCGCGCGACCCCGGTACAACCCGACGCAAGCAGGCGCGGGTCCGGTGAGGCACCACCGCACGCCGCGCGTCGTCCGCGCCGTCCGCTGGACGCGGCTCATCCTGCACCTGGCCTGGGCCGCGTTCATGCTGCGCTTCGTCTACCCGCGCGCCGACGCCGAACGCCGACGCGAGCTCGGCAGCCGCTGGTCGCAGGACCTGCTCGCCCTGCTCGCGATCCGCCTCGAGTGCGAAGGCGAGCCGCCTGAAATCCAGGCGACCGGCGCGCTCATCGCTTCCAACCACATCTCGTGGCTGGACGTGTTCGCGATCGGCGCCGTGCGCCACACGCGCTTCGTGGCGAAGAGCGAGATCCGCGACTGGCCCGTGGCCGGCATGATCGCCGAGCGCGCCGGGACGCTCTTCGTGCACCGCGCGCGTCGTCACGACACCGGACGCATCGCGAACCACGTGAAGGAAGCGCTTGCCGCCGGCGACTGCGTGGGCCTGTTTCCCGAGGGCACGACGACCGAGGGCGACCAGCTCCTCAAGTTCCACAGCTCGCTCTTCGAGCCGGCCGTGGCCCACGGGACGCCCGTGCATCCGGTTGCGCTGCGCTACCAGCACCCCGACGGCACGCCGTGCCGCGCGGCAGCCTTCGTGGGCGAGCTCACGTTCGCGCAGTCGCTCGGGCTCGTGATCCGCACGCGCGAAATGGTGGTGCGCATCGCCTTCTCCGAAGCGGTCGAGCCTGCCGGCCGCAACCGCCGCGAGGTCGCCTCGCAGACGCACGCGCGCATCGCTACGCTTCTGGACCTGCCCCCGCAAGGCAGCGGACCTGGATGAGGGCCCGGTCGGGAAGGCGCACCGCGGTGAGCGCGCGGCCCCACACGCAGCCCGAATCGAGGGATATCACGCCGCCCTCCATGCGCAGGCCCAGCGCGGACCAATGCCCGCAGACGATGGTGTGGGTCGCGCTCGCGCGTCCCGGCATCGAGAACCAGGGCACGCGGCCCTCCGCCTTCTCGCCGGGCTCGCCCTTGAAAGCGAGGTCCATGCGCCCGTCCTTCGCGCAGACCCGAAGCCGCGTCATCGCGTTCACGACGGCCCGCAGGCGGTCCACGCCCTCGAGGTCGTCGCGCCACCGGTCGGGCTGGTTGCCGTAGAGGCGCTCGAGGAACCGACGCCACCCTTCCGACTGGAGCACCGACTCGACCTCGGCCGCGAGCGAGCGCGCCTGCGGCACCGTCCACTCGGGCACGAGGCCCGCGTGCACCAACGCGAATTCGCCCTCGACGTGCATGAGCGGGCGCAGGCGCAGCCACTCGAGGAGCTCGTCCGCGTCGGGGGCTGCGATCACGTCCTCGATCGTGTCGCGCGAGCGGGCGCGCTCGATGCCATGGGCCACGCAAAGCAGGTGCAGGTCGTGGTTGCCCAGCACCGTGACGGCCGCATCGCCCAGCGACTTCACGAAGCGAAGGCAGCCGAGCGAGTCGGGCCCGCGGTTCACGAGGTCGCCCACGAACCACAGGCGGTCGCGGGCGGGATCGAACGCGAGCCGGTCCACGAGCCGCCTGAGCGGATCGAGGCATCCCTGCAGGTCGCCGATCGCGTAGAGGGCCATGGGGTCCGGAAGAAAAAAGGGCGACGCGCGGTCGCCCTTTCGAGATGCCGTCGGAGGGTTACTTCGATTGCACGACCATGTACTCCACGGCAGCCTTGATTTCGGCGTCCGAGAGGGATGCGCCGCCGCCTTTCGGAGGCATCGCGCCCTTGCCCTTGATCACCGCGGCGACCAGCGCATCGTTGCCGGTCTTGATGCGCGGGACCCATGCGGCCTTGTCGCCGAGCTTGGGCGCATTGGCGGCACCCGTCAGGTGGCAGGCCATGCACACGGTGTCGTAGACCGTCTTGCCGTCCTTGGCCTTGGCGGGCGCGGCGGCCACGGCGGCAACCTTCGGTCCGCCGGCGGTGGCCGGCGCCACGGGCGCGGCACCGTCGAGTTGGAGCTTGGCGACCGGCCCGATGCGCGCGGCGAGCGCCTCGGCCGTCATCGCGCTCGAGCCATCGAGCGGGCGGGATGCGTACGAACCGATGGCGAACTTGGCCAGCAGGATGATGCCGATGATGAGGGCGACCGTGCCGATCACGATCCAGATCGCGAGCGTGATCGGGTGCGATTCGAGGTTCTGTTCGACGGCGTCGGGATGGGCTTGGGACATGGCTTCCTCGGGCTTCGCGCGGGCCCGCCTTCGGGCGGGGATTGGAGCGGCGGATTATAGCCGCGCCCCTCGGAAAAGGCACCCTTTTCGTTGCACGGCTCCTCACGAAATCGTTTAGAATCCGATACCTACGCGCCCGTAGCTCAGCTGGATAGAGTACTGCCCTCCGAAGGCAGGGGTCGCACGTTCGAATCGTGTCGGGCGCGCCAATCGATTCCACCATCCGGGTCGTCCCATCCACCGCGTGAACGCCCCCCTCGCCTCCGATGAAAGAGTCGCGGCGCGGGTCACCGCCGCGGCGACCACCGGCTTCCTCCTCGTCGCCCCGGTGACCTCGTCGTCGGGGTGGCGCGTGGGCCTTCTCGTCGTGGCGGCGCTCGCGCTCGGGCACATCGCCTTCCATCACGGCAGCCGGCGCCTCGCCGGACCAATGCCGCGCTCGCTCCTGGCGCTCTATGCGCTGTGGGCCCTCCTCGCGACCGCCTCGCTCGCCTGGAGCGCGGATCCGGCCTACAGCCTCTCGGAGCTTCGCCGCGAGGTGCTCTACGGGGCGCTCGCGTTCGCGGTGTTCTTCCACGCGGCGACGAGCGCCGGTCGCCTGCGGCTCTGGGGCGGGGCGCTCATCGCGGGCACGGTGGGGCTCGCGCTCTTCGAGATCGTGCGCGCGCACGCGGCACCGGGCCTCGCGCATTGGCACGGAGGCCCCGGCCGCTTCTCCACGCACCTGGCGCTTGTCGCCCCCTTCCTCCTGCTGCTCATGACGGGACCGCCCGAAGGATTCGGGCCGCGCACCGGGCTGGCGGGGTTCGCCTTCGCCTGCCTTGGCCTCGCCGCCCTCGATACGCACAACCGCATCGTGTGGGTGTCGTTCCTCGTCGCGCTCGCGACGATAGCCGTCGGGATGGCGCCGGCGGTGACGGCCGCCGCGCGCAGCCGCCTCGCGCTCGGGACGATCCTCGCGGCGGCGGCGCTCGGCGGGCTCTTCACCCTCTCGCTCGCGCAAAAGCTCGACGTGTCCTATCCGGGCGCGAGTTCGACGGCCGAGACCTTCGCGCTGGACCACCGGCACCGGCTCTGGGCCATCGCGGCCGAGGTGATCGAGCAGCGTCCCGTCGCGGGACACGGGTTCGGGCGCGAGGTGGTCGAGCGGCGTTTTCGCGAACGCATGTCGGGCAGCGGATACGAGTTCGCGACGCACGGCCACAACATCTTCCTCAACGCGGCCGTATCCCTCGGGGCACTGGGCGTCGCGCTCCTCGCCGCACTCGTCGTCGCGCTCGCCCTCGAGCACGGCCGCAACCTCTCGCGGCCCGGCACGCGCGTGCTGGGCGCGATCGGCCTCGCCCTCCTGGCGGCCTTTCTCGTGAAGAACCTCACCGACGACTTCTTCAACCGCCACAATGCGCTCGTCTTCTGGGCGCTGAACGGCATGCTGCTGGGCCTCGCGCGAAGGCCCCGCGCAGAGGGCGCGTGAAGTTCCTCGTCGTGCGCCGCGACAACATCGGCGACCTCGTGCTCACCACGCCCGTGTTCGCGGCGTTGAAGGCGCACTTCCCGGGCTGCCGCGTCGAGGCGCTCGCGAACACCTACAACGCGCCGATCCTCGAGGGACATCCGGACCTCGACGCGGTCCACGCCTACAGGAAGGACAAGCATCTCGATCCGGGCGAGTCGCGCCTCGCCAACTGGACCGCGCGTCTCACGCAGTACGTGCGGATGCGCCGCGAGCGCTTCGACACGGTGCTCGTGGCCTCGCCGGGATGGCGGCCCCGCGACGTGCAACTCGCTCGCGGCCTCTCGCCGGCGCGAATCGTGGCCTTCGTTCCGCCGGGAGAGAAGCCGGCCGGCGTGGATGTCGGCGTTGCCTACGAAGGCAGCGGCGGTCGCCATCACGTCGAGGACGTGTTCCGCATCCTCTCGCCGCTCGGGATCGAGGGGCCGCCGCCCGCGCCGCGCCTGGGATTTCCCGTGCCTCCACGCGAGGCCGGACGCCGCCCCGTGATCGCCTTCCAGGTGAGCGCGAGGAAACCGAGCCAGCGCTGGCCCGAGGAGAGATTCGTCGAGGCGATGCTCGCGATCCATGCGGACACCGGTGCCCACGCCCGGATCTTCTGGTCGCCGGGCGCCGAGAACGACCCGCGTCATCCAGGCGACGACGACAAGGTCGCCCGGATGATGGCCGCCGGCGTTCCCGCGAAGGCCGTGCGAACGACGACGCTGCCCGATCTCGCGAGGGGCCTTGCCGCTTGCGATGCGTACGTCGGGTCCGATGGCGGCGCGATGCATGTCGCCGCCGCGCTGGGCAAGCCCGTGGTGGCGCTCTTCGGCGATTCGGACGCGGTGCTCTGGCGCCCCTGGGGCGTGCCTCACCGCGTGCTGCAGCCGGACTCGCGGAATGTCGCGGACGTGGGCGTGGAGGCGGTGCGGGCGGCCTTCAAGGAACTCGCGCGCGAATCGGGCCTCGCCGGACGTTAGTCGCCGGCGGCGGCGCGCGTGCCGGGGACGGCCTTGAGCTTCGGGCGCACCTGCGAGGTGAACTCGGGCACCCAGCGCTTGAGATCGCGCCGCACCTCGGCGTCCGAGACCACGCGATCCTGCTCGAGCCACGCGAGCAGCTCCTCGAGCCAGTCGGCCTCGGCCTCGCGCGCCTTCGCCACGCGCAGTTTCGGGTGCGGCGTCGGGCGGGTGTGCTCGTCGTCCGCCAGCAGCTCCTCGAAGAGCTTCTCGCCGGGCCGAAGTCCCGTATAGACGATGCGCACCTCCTCCTCGCTCTGTTCGGCCAGGCGGATCATGTCGCGGGCGAGGTCGACGATCCGCACCGGCTCGCCCATGTCCATCACGAAGATCTCGCCGCCCAGGCCCATGCACCCGGCCTGGAGCACGAGCTGTGCGGCCTCGGGAATCGACATGAAATAGCGGACCATTTCGGGGTGCGTCACCGTCACCGGGCCGCCCTTGTCGATCTGCTCCTGGAACTTCGGGATCACGCTGCCCGCGCTCCCCAGCACGTTGCCGAAGCGGACCATCTCGAAGCGCGTGGTGCTCGATCCCTGCAGCGCCTGGCACACCATCTCCGCCATCCGCTTGGTGGCCCCCATCACGTTGGTGGGGTTCACGGCCTTGTCGGTGGAGACGAAGACGAACCTCGAGACGCCGTAGTCGATGGCGGCGCGGGCGACGACCCAGGTGCCCCACACGTTGTTCTGCACCGCCTCCCACGCGTTCGACTCCTCCATGAGCGGCACGTGCTTGTAGGCCGCCGCGTGGAACACGGTGGAGGGCGAGTACTGGTGCATCACCTGCGCGACGCGCCGGGTGTTCTTCACGTCGCCCACGATGCTGGCCACGCCCATGTCGGGGAAGTGCTCGCGCAGCTCGGAGTCCACCTTGTACATCGCGTACTCGCTCTGCTCGAAGAGCACGAGCATCGAGGGCTGGTACGCGGCGATCTGGCGGCAGAGCTCCGAGCCGATCGAGCCGCCGGCTCCCGTGACGAGCACCACCTTGCCGGTGAGCAGCTCGTGAAGGCCGGCGTCGTCGAGCGTGACGGGGTCGCGCCTCATCAGGTCCTCGACCGCCACCTTCCGGATCTTCGGGGCCGTGAGCTTGCCGCCGGCCATCGTGCCGAGCGAGGGCACGGTGAGGACGGTCATCTTCGCGCGGTTGCAGACCTCGATCACGCGGCGGCGCACGCTGTAGGGCAACGAGGGCATCGCGATGATGGCGTGGCGCACCTTCAGGCGCGTGGCGATCCGCGGCACGTCGTCGAGCCCGCCCATCACGCGCACCCCATGCAGCAGGCGGCCGCGCTTCTGCGCGTCGTCGTCGAAGAGACCCATGACGCGCCACTCGCTGTTGCGGGAAAGGTCCTTCAGGAGGCTGACCGCCGCATCGCCCGCGCCCAGCACGAGGACGGGGGTGCCCTGCTCCCCGCCGCGGCCGTAGAGGCTCCATTCGCGGAACGAGCGCAGCGCCATGCGCGAGCCCGTGAGGAGCGCGCCCAGCAGCAGCGGATAGACGATGTATTCGCGGTAGCCCAGCACGACGCCCAGGCCCGTCCCGAAGAGCACGAGCGCGATGGCCACCGTGCCCGCAAGCACCGAGAACACGATGCGCTGGATGTCCGGCAGGCTCGTGTACCGCCAGATGCCCTGGTACACGCCGAAGAGGTAGCTCACGAGGCCCTGCAGCGGCACGGCGACGAGCAGCGCGAGGCCCACCTCCCCCGTGAGGGCGGGCCCGGCGTCCCCGCGAAGCAGCGTGAAGGCACCGAACCAGCTCAGGATGAAAGCGACGGCGTCGTGCGCGAGCGCCGCGACGGCGCGCGAATCGAATTGGAAGGGCTTCATGGCGAACATCCGTTCGGTTCGATCGAGGGTGCGCCTTCGGTTTTTCTTGTTGGCCCTGCACAAGCGAACGGCCGCTCGGGCAAACCGATCACGGCGCGCTTCACGGGACCTTCCTCGGATACCGCCGGTCGATGACGATGAGGGCAACGACGTAGGCGACCACCCACACGCTCATTATACCGCGATGCAACATGACAGTCCCCTCCAGGGCGAGGAGGGCGGAGGCCCCTGCCGCCAGCATGGCGGCCCATCCTGCGAGGGCGAGTCGCCGGTGGCTCCAGCCGCCCGTCACGAGCCTCTGGTAGTAGTGGGTGCGATGCGCAATCCAGATCTTCTCGCGAGCGGCGAGGCGGCGAAGAAGCGTCACGGAGGCGTCCACGACGAAGGGCGAGAACACGAGGACCGGGAACCACGCGGGCCACGCCCCGCGCGCGATGCCCAGCGAGCCCAGCGCCCCCGCGAGAAAGCCCAGCGGTATCGAGCCGGCGTCGCCCAGGAAGACCTTCGCCGGCGGCGCGTTGAACGCGAGGAAAGCGAGGCCCGCCGCAGCGATGGCCCCCGAAGCGAGCGCGAGGTCCGCCGCCCCACCCGCGTCGGCCGCGAGCGCGAGCGTCCCGAAGCCCGCCACGGCCATGCCGCCCGCGAGCCCGTCGGCGCCGTCCATGAAATTGTAGAGATTGGTCATCCAGGCGATCGACAGGACGGCCAGTGCGGCAATCGCAAGGGGGGGGGCGTCCAGCGGGCCCAGCACGACGACGAACGCGGCAACGACATGCCCCAGCAAGCGCACGGGCGCGGGCAGCGCACGCATATCGTCGGCGAGCGAAAGGAGCGCGAGGCCGAGCGCACCGGCCGCGACGACTCGCAGGTCGGGAGAACCCGCCGCGAAGATCACGGAGAGCGCGCCGGCCATGACGCCCAGACCGCCGACGCGCGGCTTCGGCTTCGCATGCAGCGAACGGGCATTGGGTGTGTCGGCGAGGCGTGAGGCGAGCGAGGAACGCCGCGCGAGCGCGATCACGGCGAACGCGATCGCGAAGGCGCCGGCCAGCGCGACGGACGTCATCACGCGCGCTCCCTCCGCCAGGCGTCGACGGTCGCGGCCAGATCGCCCTCGAGGCTGCGCGTCGGCCGCCAGCCGAGCACCCGGCGCAGGGGAACGCCATCGGCCTCGAGCGATCGCGTGAGGCGGCGCATCCGCTCGCCCTGTCCCGCGAGCCGGGCAACGGATTCGAGCAGGCCCAGGGACACCGGGAAGAGGCGTGCCGGCATCACCATCGCAGCGCGGATCGCTGCGATGAGTCCCGGCGTCGAGACGGACTCGGTCGGCACGGCGATCCACGTGCGGCCTTCCGCCTTTGGGTGCATGGCCACGAGCACGAGCGCATCGGCCAGGTCGTCCACGTGCACGAGGCTGCGCCGGTTGTCGATGGCGGCGAAGGGCAGGGGAAGTCCCGATGCGGCAAGCCCCAGAAGCGAGCGGAAGTTGCCGCCCACGCCCGGCCCCCACACGAGGGGGATGCGTACGATGGCGTAGGCGACTCCCGCGCGTGCCACGGCCTGCTCCGCCTCCCGCTTCGAACGCGCGTACGCATCCTCGGGGTGCGGCGGATCGTCCTCGCGGAAGGGGCGGCCCGGCGGCGACTCCTCGCCGAACACCTTCACCGTGCTTGCGAGCACCAGGCGACGGGCGCCGGCGGCCGCGGCGGCCCGCGCGAGCGCGGTGGTCTTGTCGGCGTTGTCGGCACGAAACGCGTCCTCGCGGGCATGCGGCTCGTGGACTCGAGCGCCGAGGTGAATCACCGTGGCACCGCGTAGATCGGCGCCCGAGAGCGCTTCCCGCCAGCGTTCGCCGGCCAGCGACAGGCGCGTGAACGCGGGCAGGCGCGCCGCGAGAGCGCGTCCCACGAATCCGGTGGCGCCGGTGATCACGAGACGGTCGATGGAAGGCGGTGACATGGGTGCCGTGAAAGCGAAACGGGCATCCCGAAGGATGCCCGCTCGCTGTTCGTGCGACGTTCGGCGCTTACGGGCAGGACGTCGGCACCGAGGCCGTGAGGTTCACGATCGTCGCGCCATCCGTCACTGCGATGGTCGCCGTGGCCGGGTACGCCACCACCGGCACATCCGGTGCGAGGCGCGTGACGGTCAGGATGGTACCGCTGATGGTCGCCTGGACGCGGGGATGGCTGGAGACGGCCGAAAGCGCGCCGTTGCCGCCGATCACCGCTGCCGATCCGGAAGGCGCCGTGCAAGTGAGCGTGAGGGTGGACGGCGAGAGCACGATCGGGGGCGGCGTTCCGGAGCCGGCGGCCGAGGTCACCGTCAGCGTGCCGCGCGCGCCTTGCGAGTCGATCACCGTCACCGTGCCCGTCGGGCAGCTGGCACCGGTGATGCCGGCAGGCACGGTAACCGAAAGCAAGTCACCGTTCCTCGGAACCGGGTTCGGCCCGGCGATGATGAGCGGCGAGGAGGTGAGTACCTGGTACGGGCCCACGCCGCCCAGCACGATCGCCTGGCCGGAGCCCGTGCCGCAGGTTCCGGAGAGACCACCCGTGAACGTGAAGGCGTTCGGCACGAGGTTGATGACCGTCGTCGGATCCTGCTGCACGATGAGGAACGTCTGGTCCGTCGTCACGCCGGTGCGTACGTCGGTGACGCGGTAGGAGGCGATCTGCGTCGGCGCGCCGACCGTCACGCGAAGACGCGCGCTGACGAGGCCCGTCTGGTCCGTGGTGACGCGCAACTGGTTCACGAGCTGCGGCGTGACGGCCGGGTCTTCCGGCACGAACTGGAAGTCGCCGCGGAGCTTGTCG
>Ga0209254_10000639_pt1 | contig 29318 bp, 29 predicted proteins | sample FrelakmetDIP11DI_FD_187148 | JGI IMG/M metagenome (GOLD analysis project Ga0209254, IMG submission 187148) | Freshwater lake sediment microbial communities from the University of Notre Dame, USA, for methane emissions studies - DIP11 DI (SPAdes)... | ecosystem: Environmental > Aquatic >... | reverse complement strand
ATCAATGGGAGGGAGACACTAACCAAACCGTCGGTTCTTGAAAAGTAAAAACCTTGCAAAAACGCCTAAATTCAGGACACTAGAATGATAAACTCAGGTGGGGGTCATTTCCCTTAATATAAATCTTCGGACCTGCATGCCTGCTCATATCTTCGTAATACACTATCAATTTTCCAGTGGATCACATCGAGTGATGTATAGCTCTTGATCCATTCGAATCCGTCCGGTGTGAACTGGCTGATCAATGTTCTCGGAATTGGCTTTTGTTCCCAATTATGCAGCAATTTTCCGACAGCCTGAACCACCTCCGGCTCAGTCCAATAATACCGGATCCGGTCGCTCAAACTGTATTTCCGTTGAAAAGCCTGTTCCTTTTCGCTTCCCTGGTAGTGCTTATACCAGTGAACTGGTTTCTTCAGCATCACCTCGTCAATTACGCGGATCAAATACGAACAATCCGCTGAAGAAAAATATTCGTCTTCCATCATAGCCAGTGTAAATATCGCTTCCCGGAAGGCAAATGTGAGCGCAGGACCCACTTTGAGGATGGCGAAATGATCGCGGACAAGTTCCCCCAAAGATGAAGGAGACTGGTAATCGGTGGAATGAGCTTCAAATACCTGTTGGGTGGCTTCTGAGGCCTTTGCCAAACTGGCCGCCTTTCTTGGGTCATACTCTAGAATGAAATCGCTGCCATATTCCACCCCCGGCTGCACAACCAGTGCGATCACCCGTTCCCAAGCGCTACCGCAGCCCAACTTTTCCAGCGCCAACCGGGTGACTTCCAGGGTTGTCCCGACATCCTCCGCACGGGTAACCTCAACCCCCTCTTCGTGCTCCTGTGCTCCGCCGGGGAGCGGCACCTCGCTGCCTATTACATAGCGTAACTCAGCGGCATCCTCCACCACCTCCTCCGCCACCTGGACCAGGCGGGCGGTGCGCTGCGCGGAAAGCTCTGGAGCCAGCAGCTGATGGAGGTCATCCCCGCCCAGCTTCATGCTCGCATCAATGTGCAGCTTCGTGATCCCGGCTCTGGCGTAGGAGCGTACCAATTCCTCTGCACGGCTCATGGCTTCCTCTGCAGGCAGATCCTGCCAGGGAGAGGGACCGAGGTGGTCGCCGCCCAGGATCAGCTCCTCGCGGGGTAAGCCCGTCTCCTCAGCCAGTGCGATCACGAAGCGGTGGAAATCCGCCGCAGTCATCCCAGTGTAACCGCCGAACTGGTTCACCTGGTTGCAGGTGGATTCGATCAATACGGGACGGAAATGACGCAGGGCGCAGGCCAACACGGCCGGATGCGCTGAACAGATCGAGGGAATCCCGCGTACTTCGCCCGCTTTTTGCGCGCGGATGATGTCATCCAGAAAATGGGACATACACCAGCGCTTCCTCCAGCGTGGGCTGGCTGGCCACCCCGCCAGCAGCACGGGTGGAGAGCGAGCCGCAGACCGCCGCCAGTGTGAGTGTTTTTTTTATTTCCCAGCCGTTCAGGTAGCCGTATAGAAAACCGGCATCAAAGCTATCCCCAGCACCAATAGAATCCACTACTCCCACCTTCAAACCGGGAACCTGTATCTCTACATCCTCCTTGCGGAGGCAGGCTCCCTTTTCCCCGCATTTCACCGCGGCAAGCCTGGTTTTTTTGGCTAGCGCGAGCATCGCCTCAGATAGATTACTTCGCCCGGTGATGCTCAAGGCCTCGTTTTCATTGGGAAGGAACACATCCACCTGTCCGATTAAAGTATTCAAACCTTCCCATTTCTCGGCCGGGTCCCAGTTGGTATCCAGAGAGGTGGTTAACCCCAATTGGTGAGCCTGGCGAAACAGCTTACCCAGACCAGGTTTGAGACTGGCCTGCAGGAAATAGCTGGCCACATGCAGGTGGCGCGCTTTTTGGAGGAGGCTGCTGGGGATATCTTCTGCGGTGAGGGTGGGGATGAGCCCTGGATGGGTCAGAATCGCCCGGTCGTTTCCCTGGGCAAGAATAACGCTGAGCCCGGTTTGCCCGCCGGGGTGGATGATTACGTTTGAAATATCCACTTCGCGGGCGGACATATCTTCAAGCATGAACCGACCAAAAAAATCATCCCCACAAACCCCAACGAACCCAACTTTCAATCCTAATTTGGCGGCTCCGCACGCAAAAATCGCCGAGGAGGAGCCAACGGTTAGCTCAGCAGATTCCACCAGCTTTTCCACTTGGCCGAACTCCGGGATTACGTTCCCCCGCATGACCAGGTCGGGATTGATCTCGCCCGCGACGAGGATATCGAAAACCTTTGAGGTCATCCAAGCCTCATTCTTTGTATTCCCATTAAACCTTGTGAGTTTTAAACTCAGGCAAATATTCCTTGTGACAGGTAAACAATTCGTTGGTCATCTCCCGGATCTCGACCAACGAAAGCACCGCCGCGGTCAATGGATCATGGCATATGGCGTGGTAAACCATCATCGGGTCACCTGTGAGCGCCGCTGTGATGGCCATTTCCTCGATCCCGCTGGAGAGTCCGGTAAGCAGGGCACACTGGGGGGGCAGTGCCCCCACATGCATGGGATGGATTCCGCTTCTATCTACATAAACAGGCACTTCCACGCACGCACCCGGGGGCAGATTCGTGATCAATTCGGTATTGGGTACATTGCCATTGAATTTAAATGGATTGCCGCCCTTCATTGCATTGATAATATAAGCAGCGTACTCCAGCCCACGATCGAGGTCGGATCCAGAAACTTCCTTGGCCAGTTCCACACGCACATCGTTTTTCCACGTTTTCTCCGTGTTCTGGTATTCCTTCAGAATATAAGCGTATTCTCCCGGATTCCAGCCCGTGCTGTGGGTGCAGTATTTCTCGATCAGGTCGGGGCGCTTGCGGAACCACCAGTTGTATTCCGAATTGTGCCCACTTGATTCGGTGACATAATACCCCAATGCCAGGTACATCTCGTTCCGCACCTGCTCCTCGTTGTAGATATCCGCATCTTCCATGATCGCCTTGTGGATGCGTGGGTATAGATCAACCCCTTTTTCTTCGAACTTGAGGTAAAACGCCTGGTGGTTGATCCCCGCGCAGAGGTAATCGATATTCTCATATTCAGCCCCGATCCAGGCAGCCAGCATCATGGCTGTGCCCTGCACCGAGTGACACAAGCCTGTCACCGGAATATGGGTCTGCCTCTGCAGCGCTCCGCACAGCATGGCCATCGGGTTGGTGTAATTGAGCAGAATTGCGTTCGGGCAAACCCGCTCCATATCCCGGACGATATCCATCATCGGCGGCAGGGTTCGCAGAAAGCGAAAGATCCCGCTCGGCCCGCGGGTATCCCCAACATTGATATTCACTCCGTATTTCTTAGGGATCTCAATGTCATACCGCCAGACCTCGGTATTCCCGGTAAGGATGGTGATCAGGACAAAATCTGCATCCCTCAGGGCTTCAACCCGGTCGAGGGTGGCACTTACCGTGGCTGGGTAATCCCCGGCTTCGATCAATTTCTTGACCGATTGGTATGCAAATTCAAGCCGCTCGTTATCAATATCCATCAATGCGATGTTTGAATCAGCAAGCAGCGGAAAGGTGAGGATATCTCTCACCAACCCGGCAGTAAAACCCAGGCTGCCTGCTCCGATGAATGCGATCTTTGTCATAGGTCTCTCCTTGGATTAATCAGGGTGATCAAAATATTTTACTCTTATTGGACCTCCTAGCGCTTGACCCCGCTAAGCGAGATCCCTTCAATAAATTGCTTTTGCGCGAAGAAAAACACGATCACCAGCGGCAGGATGCTGATCAAAGCACCTGCCATCAGGACTGTGAATTTTCCACCGGTGGTCAGTTGCTGCTGGAAGAACGCCAGACCGACGGTCAGGGTGGTATTCGGAACTGCGGGCATATACACCAACGGGTGGAGGAGGTCATTCCAAGCGCCTTGAAAAGTAAAGATCGCCAGGGCAGCCAGGGCAGGCTTCGCCAGGGGCAAATAAATTTTCCAATAAATCTGGAACAGGGATGCTCCATCCATGCGGGCGGCATCCACAAAATCTTTCGGGATGGTCAGGAAATACTGCCGCATCAGGAATATCCCGAAAGCACCTCCCATGAATGCCGGCAGCCAGAGTGGAATGCTTGTGCCCACCACTCCCAGGTACTTAAACACAATGAAATTGGGGATCAGGGTTACCTGGGCTGGGATCATCAGCGTTATTAAAAGGATTACGAACAACGTATTTCTGCCTCTGAAGCGGACAACTGCGAAACAAAAAGCAGCCATCGAGCAGGTAAATAAGGTGCCGATCGTGATCAATATGGAAATATAAACGCTGTTGAAAAACAGCAGCACGAAATTGATATCCACGCCGAAAAGTTCTTTAAAATTTTGAAGCGTCCAGGTAGGTGGGATGAGGGTGCGGGTGAACTGGTCAGCTGGCAATTTGAATGAGGTCGAAACCATCCACAGGAACGGGCCCATCATGATCACCGCGCCGGCGATTAGTAAAACGTAGGTTACAAAATCCAGGTATACTTTTTGTTGTTTTCTATTCACACACACGCCTCATTCATATACCACATAACGTTTTTCAAGCCAGAGGTAAAAACCCATTAGAATAATGACAAATAATGCCAGTTCGATCGCCTGGGCGCTTGCGCCGCCGAAATTAAAGAAGTTCCATGCATTCCGATAGATCGAGTAAACCACAACTGGAAACGAGCTATCCCCATGCCCCCGGCGGGTGAGCATGTAAATATAGTCGTACGCCTGGAAGGCATTGATGGTGGCAATGAGTGTCATAAAGAAAATACTTGGGGTAACCAGCGGCAGGGTAATCCGAAAAAACTGTGAAGACCCTCCTGCCCCGTCCAATTGAGAGGCTTCATAATACTCTTTCGGGATGGCGGTCAGCCCGGCCAGGAAAATGATCATTCCCTCCCCCACCGCCCCCCAGACATTTACGATGATCAAGGCCACCAGAACATTGTCGGTACATAACCAGCACACTCCCTGACCACCCAATTTTTCGATAATGAAATTCAGGATGCCTGTATCCTTACCGTAGATCATGTTCCACACCAGGGCAGTCGCAACTGCCGAGGTTACTGCCGGCAGGAAGTAGATCGTTCGGAAGACCGAGATTCCCCGTATCTTGCGATTGAGCAATATAGCAATGAACATCGAAACGATCACAACCGCAGGAACATACAATAAACTGAACTTGATTGTGTTGGTAAGCGCCAACCAGAGCTTCGCATCATTGAAAAGCGCGACATAATTATCCAACCCAGCCCAGGTCGGCGGAGTAAGCAGATCCCAATGCGTGAAGCTCAGTGCCACTGTTGCTACGATGGATCCAAGCACACCGATGACCAACCCGAGAAGGGTTGGCGCGAGCATCAGCCACAGCGTGATCTTTTCCCTGCCGAGAGGTTTAATTCCAGCATCCATAGTTATCTTTCGTTTCCCCTACCCCTTGTGACAAGGGGTAGGGGGTGATAAACCATGATTGGATTATTTATTCTGCGCCAGTACTTCGTCCGCAAGTGGGACAATCTCATCCAGGGTTTTGTCCAGTTCAGCTTCACCGCGCCAGACAGCGCCCATACCGTCACCCACCACCGATGCCCATTCGTCGTAGCCTTTGAAGACAGGTTTCATGTGGGAAAAGGCAAGCGAATCGAGAAAAACCTGCTGATTAAGGTCAGAACCCTTTTGCTCCAGGAAGACCGGGCTTTCGGCAACGGATTTCAAGATCGGAATGGCAAACCCGAGCTCTGTCAAGCGGGTTTGGCCTTTCTCGCTCATCACGTACTTGATGAATTCAAAAGCAGCTTCCTGGTTCTTGCTGGCATTGGCCACCACAAACCCTGCACTGTTAACGCTGGTTGCAGGACCTGCATCTCCAGCAGGCATGGGGGCGGCATCGTACGCGAACCCAGCCTCGTTATACCCTGGAACCACCCAATGACCCAATGGGGTCATGGCAGCAATCTTGGCTTGGAAAAGATCGAGACCATATTGGCCGATCGTATTTGCGTCCGGGGAGGACTTATCCTCGAAGACCATATCGTAAAGTGTCTGCCATCCTTTTCGCGAGGCTGGTTCGCCGACTAGGGTTTTCGTGTGATCTGCGCTGATAACATCACCACCGTGGGACCACAATGCCTGGCTCCACCCGGGCTCCATATCCCATTGATCAAACACAAACCCGTACTGATCTGGAGTCCCGTCGCCATCGCTATCAAGGGTCAGTTTCTTGGCAGCAGCCCGCAGGTCATCCCAGGTCCAATCCGCGGTGGGGTATGCAACCCCGGCAGCATCGAACATTTCCTTGTTGTAGAAAAGGACGATGGTCTGGAAATCGCGCGGCATTCCGTAATACCCGTCCGCTGTTTTGTAGGCCTCCAGGGTTTGGGGATAAACATCTTTCAGCATATCGGGGTTTTTATCAATGAATGGCTGCAGGTTGGCGAGGACGCCGCGGGTCTGGTAATCGAGAAATAGCGGCGCATCCATCGCGAAGACATCCGGGGGAGTATTGGCTGCCAGCTGGGTTTTGAGTTTATCCCAATACGCATCCCAATCGGAGACTTCCACATTGACCTTGATACCGGGATTGGCTGCCTCAAAATCTGAGACGATCTGTTTCCAGACCGCCAGTTCTTCGGGGGCACCCCAGGCACTGAATGTGATCGCCACCGGCTCAGCGCTAGCCGGAGCAGCGGTTTTTCCACCGCAAGCTGCCAGCAAGACAACAACTACCAGTAATACGGGAAACACGATCTTTTTCATTTCTTCCTCCTTATGAAAGTTTGACCACCGGATCCAGGTTTGTGGGTAGATCCGGGTTTAACCCTTTGGAAATCGACTTGTGGAACGCGATGGACTGTGCAACCGGTAGGAAAAGGATATCGCGGATGGGTTCCATCAGTCCTGATATAAATGAAAGATCTGCATCCTTCTCCGCGATGCTCAACATCCGCCCTCCCAGCTCCTTCATTTCATTCAAGACTGCCGCCTCGCGGCTGTAATTCCCGGTGGATACCAGCCCGATTACCCGCGCTGACGGGGTGACCATGCTTTTCGGTCCATGGCGGAATTCCAGGAAGTGGAACGGCTCGCTGTGGGTGAGGCTCATCTCTTTCATTTTGAGGCTTGCCTCGCATGCCAGCCCGTAGCGCGACCCGCTGCCCAACCAGTAAAACCGATCGGTGGTTTTATCCCTGCCCAGTTCCTCGGTGAGCTCGGCGCTCTTATCCAGCAACTTCTGACTGATTTCCGGCAGCTGCACCAGCTCGGAAATGAGCTCTTCCCTGCCGGACCAGTGAATGGCAAGCGCCAGGGTACCCAGGAACAGCGTGGAAAACGCGCGCGTTTGTGCCACCGATCTCTCCTGGGCGGAATCCAGCACAAAGTTGAGCTTGCCCATCTTCGCCAACGGCTGGTCGGCATAGCAGGAAAAGGTCAACAGGCTCCCCTTTTTGTTGTCCAAAAAAGCCCGGCAGGCATTGAGAGTTTCAGTGGTTTCTCCAGAGCGCGAAATCGCGATAAGGGTGGTTTTTTCCTGAGGGTAGGCGGATTGGGGATTGAGCCAGAGTTCCGATGCGGGAAGCGCCCGGCAGGTCAGACCGGTCAAGCCTTGGGTGACTGCGGCTGCGGAGAGTGCCAGGTAATAGGTTGATCCACAACCCGTGAAGATCACATCACCGCACTCTGGTTTGCTTGAGCCGGAATCGAGGGAATATTCATGGAGCGTCTTCAGCGCAGCTCTCCATGCATCCGGTTGCGATTGGATCTCCTCCCAGGTGTACGTTTGTTTCCAGTCCATTTTGCTATCCTATCCTATTCATAAATATCCTCAACACGGGTTTCCGAGAACCCGGGTCGCATTTTCAAAATACACTTTTTTGAGAATTTCTTCCGGTAGGTTTATCCCGTAGGCGTACCAGCGCCCCTGCGCTGGATTGGGGGTCAGGTTGTAATTGAAGTACTCGTCCTCGGTTTCCAGGAAGCGGTAGATGATCTTGTAAGCTTCCGGGAAAGGCCCCATATCTGAACCGAACAGGATCCTGTCGGCAAACCGCAGGAAGAATTTCCGCGCCGTGTAAGGCTGCCGACCCAACTCGCCGATCCGCCCAGAGATATCGACATAAAAGTTCGAGGCGCGTTCCAGCAAATCCCCCACCCAGGCCAGGTTCTCCACGTAGCAACCCACGTGCGCGCCGATAAAGGTCGTTCGGCTGTGGCGGGTGACCAGATTCGCAAGCCCCTCGATGATGTGGTTGAACGGCGGAAAGGGAGGGCTGGTGAACGCCCAGTCGGGGTGGATGCCCAGCTCCTCCCAGCGTTCATTTGTCTCATCGATCGGGTCGAAGAAAGCCACCGGGTCCGCCACGTGGATCATGACCGGGAGCCTCAGCTCGCCTGCCGTTTGCCAGATTGGATCCAAGCGCAGGTCATCCACATCCACTAGATTCCCAAGCTGGTCCTTCACGTGCAGTCCGAAAGATTTCCAGATCTTCAGTCCTTCCGCCCCGTGCTCCTTCTGGATGTGCAGCCTTCCGGCCGCCCATTCGGGAAATTGGTTTCCCATTTCACCCCACCGGGACCAATCCACGCCGCCAAAGACCTGGAAGCGGTCCGGAGCGCGTTCTTTAAATAAATTTAAATGCTGCTGGAGAATCTCCTCCCCCCAGCCGCCGTCCAAATCGATATACCGAACGATCCCGGCTTCATCCAGCAGGGAGATCAGCTCCTCGAAGGGTTGGTTTTCCCATCCGCCCCCGAATTCCTCACCCAGGTGGTTGTGCGCGTCGATTACCGGGAAGCGGGGTTCTAAAACCTCGTTCCGGGGGACGACCAGTTTGGATTCGGGAAAGTAATGCTCAAGTTCCATGATTCATTAATTCTTCAAGCTGTGATCACCCGAATGCCGGTTTTGCGGGCAGCTTTCAGGAAATCCGCAGGAATCTCTTCATCGGTAACGATGGTGTGTATTGAAGAAAGGGGTGCCAGCAGTACCGTGGCCTCCTGCCCGAACTTGGTGTGGTCGGCGACGATCACAACTTCCTTCCCGGATTTCAGGATCGCCCGGTCGGTGAGGGTTTCCGGGAGGTACTCGTGGGTCAGCCCATGTTCCAGGCTGATGGCGCGGGTACCCATTACCACCTTATCCGCCCGCACTTCGCCCAGGGATTGCTCGGTGATGTGCCCGATGAATGAAAACTCGCTCTCGCGCAGCATGCCCCCCATGCACACCAAGGTAATTCCTTCAGCCCCTGCAAGGGCGTTGATGACCGGGAGCGAGTTGGTGATCACCGTGATCTTTTTCCAGCCCCGCAGCGCGCGCGCCACTTCCAGCACAGTGGATCCGGAACCAAGGAAAACCGTCTCGCCGTCATTAATCATCGCCGCGGTTACCTTACCGATACGTATTTTCTCGGTCGTATGCTCGTCCTGCCGCTGCAAAATGGGCGGTTCGGGGGGCAGGCTTGCAGGATGGATCGCCCCACCGTGCACTCGCTGGATCTTTCCCGCCCGGGTCAGCGTATCCAGGTCCCGCCGGGCAGTAGCCTCGCTGACCGAAAATTGCACGCAGATCTCCTCTGTGCTGATCCGCTGTCCGCGGTGGAGGATCTGCAGGATCTCGTTCTGGCGTTCCTGGTTGGAGATCGGGGTGTTCAATTCAAACGCTCACAATCAATCATAATCATGATGATTATTGCACGTTTTTTGTCGTTTTTCAAGCACCAATTTTCGAAGGTATCAAACAAATTCCGCGCAGCCGAGAATCCGGTTGGCGGGGTCGCATTGCGATTTCATGAAAATATTATGATTGATTTTAAGAATCGCCCCAAAATACTTGCGCCTCGAAAGCCCGCTCCCCCGTGCTCAAATTTTCCCCGGCGACCATCCATTTTTCGGGGCTCGAACCATCCTGCAGCGCTGCGCGAATGGAAACCCGCTCGCCGGGTAGGATCTCGTGGACGAAATTAAGTTTAAGCTGCGATACCCGCTTTTCCTTGTAGCTATCGATCGGGAAGCAGTCGAAGATCCAGTCCACGTAGCGCGCAGAGGTGGCATGCCCCAGTATATCCACCACCCCATAGGTGGCAGGAACGCTGAATACTTCGGGCATGCCCTCGGGGGCATTGATCTTCTCCAGGGGCTCATCCAGGGCGCTTTCCCCGTGGGGATCGGGCAGAGTCACCCGCATGGACGCGGCCGGCAGGATCCTGCGGTTTTCGAGATCGATCAGCAGCCAGGCAAAGGAGGCGGAAGCGACCTTTCCCCCATGCGCATCCTTCACTTCAAAATCCCGCAGGAAGAAGAGCTTTTGCTGGATGCCCTTGATCCAAGTGCGGGTGGTGATCTCTTCCCCAATTGCAGGCCTGCGGTTAATATGGATATTGATCCGCGAGAGCACCCACACGATCTTCTGGGCGAAAAGGTCGTCATAGCTGTAGCCCAAGATGGCAGCATGCCGGGAGGCGGTATCGATCAGGTGTTCCAGCATCCGCGAAGGACGCCAGAGACCCAAAAAATCCACGTTCTGGGTTTCGACGGTGCTCTGCTGGGTGAGGAAGGCGGATTTTTCCATATAGTCCTTATCCATTTCAGGGTCTGATTTTATCTGCAATTCGTGCACTTGTGGTATTCTAAAAATAAGGATGTTTAATAAATGGCCGAGATTAAGGAACCCAACGAGAAAAACTTCCATCTACGCCGCCAGGTGCAGCTCCTCACTGCTCGCTTCCTGGAAGACGTCCATGGGGATGGCTTCAACCCGAATGTTTTCGATACCACCTTCCTGACCGTGAATATTCGCGGGCTGGACCCGGCTTTTAATGGGTACCGGGTAGCGGTCATCGCCGATCTGCACCTCGGACAGTGGCTCACCCCCCGGCGGCTCGCCGGCGTGGTGGGCTTGGTCAACGAACTCAAGCCGGACCTGGTCGCCATCCCCGGCGATCTCGTCTCCTACGACCTGGAGCGTTTTTCCGCACCCCTAGCACAAAACCTGAGAGCACTCAAAGCGAAAGATGGCGTGGTGGTGGTGCTGGGTAACCACGACCACTGGGCGGGGGCCAGCAAGGTCAGGCAGGTGTTAAATCAAGCCGGGGTCACCGATCTTGCCAATGATGCCGTGCCGATCAGGAAAGGCAAAGCAGAATTGTGGGTCTCGGGGGTGGATTCGGTCAAGGTGAAAGCCGACCGGCTCGACCTGGTTCTGGCAAAGATTCCTCCCAATTCTACCCCCGGGATCCTGCTCGTGCATGAGCCGGATTTCGCCGACCAGGCTGCGGCGACGGGCAGATTTGCCCTGCAGCTTTCCGGGCATTCGCACGGCGGGCAGGTATCCTTACCCTTTATTGGGGTGCCCATCCGCGGGAATCATTTCAAGAATTATTATTCCGGCACCTACCAGGCGAAGGATATGGTCCTGCACGTCAACCGCGGGCTGGGGGTGAACGTGGTCTGGCTGCGTTGGAACTGCCCCCCGGAGATCACGCTGGTCACCCTCAGATCAGTCTCGAAATAAAAAAATGCCCGGTCACCCGGGCATTTCGCTTCCTACTTCAACTTGATCCTCTTTGGAGGCGCTTCTTTAAGTTTTACTTTTCCGGAAGACGGGGTGGCTTTAGCAGACACCATTTCCCTGCGAATGCGCACTTCCCTCACGATCGTGGGTACAAATAGCAGCAGCACAAGGAAAGCCAGAACGCCTAAAAATGCTCCCCAGGATGCCGGCTGCCCGACCTCGGGCACCAACCCGCCGGGGTTATAGTTCGCCGGTGCCCCGGCTGCCTGTGCATTCAGCGAAACCGAAAGAACCCGGTTCAAACCGTCGCGCAGGGAGGAGGGTGATGTGTAGGTCACAGCATACTCGCTCTGCAGCCCGCGCTGGTAGAGCTCGTAGATCGCGGCCAGTGCTTCGGGATCCTTGGCAAAGCTGTACAAACCGCCTGAATTTTCCGCCAGGTACTTCAGCGCTTTTTCATCCAGCGCGGTCTGGCTGCCGCCGGTCTGGTTGGCATCGCCCAGCCCAACTGTCGAAATGGTCAGTCCGCTGGCCGCGATCTTCTCGATCACGTCCGCATCCGTCACCGAACTGCGGTTATCCATCCCGTCGGTCAGTGCCAGAATCGCCTTCCGCCCGGGCAGCTCCGCCAGGATTTCCTCACCCCGGACAAGGGCATCATACATGGCCGTATCTCCGCGCGCCACGAGCTTATCGATGGCGTTATTCAGCGCGGTCGTATCACCCGTCACTGCTTGAGAAAGGGTCAGATCAGTGTTGAAGGCCAGGATGCCGGTCTGGTCACCTGCGCGCATGCGACCGATGAAATCCCTGGCCACTTCCTTGGCACGCATCAACTTCTTGCCGGTGGCCATGCTGCCTGAGGTATCCATGAGCAGCAGCGTGGTGACCGGGCCCGCTTCGCCCGAACCCTGCAGGAGCTGTGCTTCAACAGGTTGCCCGTTCTCCATTACAACCAGGCTGCCCGGGTTGACCGGAAGGGGTTGCCCGTTCGCGTCAGTCACCGATATATACACGGTCACCAGCGGGAAGCGCGAGGTGTCCACCTGGGTAATTCGCACCACCGGCTCGTCCTCAGCGAACACAGGCGCAGCTGTCGACGAAAGTATCAATCCCAGGCAGATGAAAAAGGCGAAAATTCTTGAAATGTTCTTGTTCATGGTTAGCCTCTCTTCTCCCGGTAGATGACCTTGGTATGTCCCAGGCTGATCGTCTGCCCGTCCCGCAATGAAGCCTCTTCTATCTTCTTCCCGTCGATAAAGGTCCCGCCCAGGCTGAGGTCCTTTAAGGTGAAGTAGGTATCTGCCCCGCGCAGGATGGCATGTTGAGGGGCGATATCCGGGTCCGGCAGGACGATGTCGGATTTCATTGAGGAGCTGCCGATGAAAGCCGCCGGTCCGCCCTTCTTTAGAAATTTATCCAGGATGAACTCGGTGCCCTGCATCTTACCGCTGATCACCTCGAACCAGGCACGGGTGAGCAGGTAGGTAAAGAGCGCAATGCACGCTCCGATCCCCGCCCCCAGCAGCAGTAACCCTGCACCTTTTCCATAGACCGGGGATTTAACAAGCGTTCGAAAAACTTCCAGCAGCAGCACGCCTAGGGCGCCTCCCAACAGGCCGCCCAGCGCGCTTTTCCAAGCCTGCGAACCGCCTTTTATTCCTCCGGCGAACCCGATCGCCAGCCCAAAGATACCCCAGCCGATCATCCGGCTGAAGAGCATCCCGCCGGTCATTTGGAAAACAGCCTCAGCGATTGGCAGCCCGATGGCTCCGCCGGCCATGCCGAGGAGTCCCGAGGCCAAACCGGATTGCCACATCTGGTGGTAATTTCCGGTCATCAATCCATCTGAAAGCCCGATACACGCGCCGATCAGGAAGCCGATCAGCGCCCCCACACCCAGCTCGCTTAAATACAGGTTGCCAAAAAACGACAGCCCAAGGTAATTGCTTGCCTGCCAGGCAATCAATCCTCCAATTGCCCCCAGGATAGCAAAGTAATAGATCCGCATTGCACGGCTCATTGAATACAACCTCCTTTACCGGTTTTTGGGGTATTCATAGGCACAAGATTGCGCCAAAGCACCACGCTGCGCCCGTCCCTGCCGGTCAATTCATGGAAACCGAAATAACGGTGGTTATCCAGGCTCCCATCCATGGTTTGTGTAAAAAATCCCCCCCAGAAATTAAATGGCTCGATCACCAGCGCCACCTGCCAGGGGGCCGGATAGAAATTTTCGTGCAGCCAGTGATCCCAGGTGGAGAAGAAAACCCCCATACGCGGGTGGGTATGGAACCAGCCCACCAGCTCCTTGTTGGGATAACACTCCTCCATTTCCCGATTGACAGCCACCATGCTATCCTGGGTGAAGGTCAGGTGCGCCCGCCCGAAGCGGGTGGCTTCGGCGGGCAGCACCCGGTCGATCACCACGTAGTCGCGGCCACTCGTGCTATCCACACGGTGTTTTCCCAGCAGCCAGCCGCCGATTTCGTTGTTCAGGTCCTGCCCGGCGATGGCGCAAGCGCGAATATAAGCGCGCTGGCTGAAGAAGATCTCCACCGCCGGGGCAGTCTGGTTATTCTCGCTCCCTGCCGGCACCCATCGGATCGAACGCTTCAAAGGCATGCGTCCCCGCTGGGTGGGCTGAAGGTGTTCCGGGATCAAGCGAATTCGGTTCTGGCTGTTTTCCATGCTGGCTTCTTTGACCTGTGAAAATAATCCGTTTACCCGGCGGTGATATCCGCGGTGATCATCAGACGGTCTTCGGCCGGGATACCCGCGGCTGCCAGGGTTTCATCTTCCAGCAGCTCGCGCCCTAATGCTTTGCTGTCGATCCGGTAGCTGATCGGGCGGCCATCAGGCCCGGTCACCGGCAAAGCCAGTGAAGTGGTCAGCTCGGGAAGCAGCTCTTTCACCGGAACGTCATCCGGCACTTCCGCAGTACGGCTTCCGCCGGAGGGAAGAACAAGCGTCACAGATTTGTCTGTCATTTTGAACTCCTTTTTCAGATTGATTCGAAAAACCAACTACTTGATCCGAACACGTGAAGGTTTTGGGGCAGCGGTGCTGCGCAGCTTGACCCGCTCCGGCCGCAACAATTCACGCCGATCAACAGGAAAAAAATTGGGATGCTTGGCGCGGTATGCCCGGCACCAGCGGGCAGCTTCAACATCCCAGGGGAAGGGCGGTTTGGCTGGATCGTCATGAAAATTCTTGTATTGCAGCATCTCGCCCATCATGATCACCAGCCGGTCCAACGATCGGCTGGCCGCCCACCAGGCAGCATCGATGCACACGCTGCCATTCTGGTGGTTGATATTCGGGTGCCAGATGGGTGTCAGCCACATCAACCCCGGCCAGCGTTGGGGATACTGATTATGCAGGTAGATCTCCACCTGGTGCCTGCTGGCCATCACCGGCTCACCCTTGCGGTCCACTTTTGCAATGCTTTTGCATAGAAAAGTAATCACGTATCGTTCCGGAAGGAATCCGGCGCTCACCGGTTTGGCAATCACCTTGATCAGATCACTCCGGGCAGCCAGCTCCTGGACGAGCTGGTAATCAGCGCGGAGTCTCCGCATGCGCGGGCTTTCGCTGACCGCGGTTGCCCCCGCGGTGATATCCGTTGTGAGCATCAGGCGGTCCTCGGGCGGGATGCCCGCCTCGGACAGGGTCTCGGTCTCCCAAAGCTCCCGGCCCAGGGCTTTGCTATCCAGGCGGTAACCCATCGGGCGGCCATCGGGTCCCACCGTGGGGAGCTTGAGCAGCGAAGTCAGTTCGGCGATGATCTCACGCACTGGAAGGTCATCGGGGATATCCGCGCGGCGGGCGCCGCCGTTGGGCATAACGATCGTGATCGAAAGATCGGGCATTAGCGTTTCTCCAATTCAGTTTTTATACCGGGGTATCGTGGGGCACCTGGCAGCGCCCGGTGATATCCCAGCAATCCTTGTGATGATAGGCTTTGCAAATGGGACAGACAACCACCCCTCGTAAATCGTTGCGCTTTACTTCCTCAAGGCAATAGGGGCAGCGGTGCTCATCAAATGCCGCTAAAGTCACTTTTTTTCGGGACCTTCTTACCGCTGGCGTTGTATTCGCGACTGGTTTTTTCCCAACGACTACCTTTTTCTTTTCGGCCGCCTTTTTGGTTGCAGTTTTACTTTTCTTTGCGGTGCTTTTCCGATTCGTTGGTACGGGTGTGATTACGGTGGCAGCGGCAGTGGATCTCACCAGAGGCTGCACTGACCCGGTGGCAGAAGCGGAAATGTCAGCAGGAACAACCACTTCAACTGGAACCTGTTTACGGCGGAAACCGTTCAATGCGATAAACACTGCGCCAAGTCCGATACCAATTTGCACCAGGCCGTACCAGTCAATTACAGTCCGGATGTAGGGGCTGAGTCCCAGCTTCCCGCTCGATATCAGGTACATCACCATCATCCCGGCAAATAAAGCGACTGCCGCAGCCAAAAAGCGCAGTGCGAAGGAGCTTTTTTTAAGGATCAACCTTGCCAGGAAACCCGCCAGTAAGCCCAGGCACAATGTGGCGGTGAAACCAAAGATCACCAGGTTGACAGTCGTATTCTGTAAAAAAAGGAGCAGCAGAAGGATCCCCCCAGCAACAACCGGCAGAATGACCAGCACCAGGCGGACTGCCAGGATGAGCGCCTCGCGGCCGGACTTTTTGATCCACTCCTTCAGAGAAGAACCACCATATTCCATGCGCTATTCCCTCAGGGTGATCCTGGATCCTTTATCTTTTGGTTTTACGGCTATCGAAGGTTCTTCCTCCCCGAGGTGGATCTTGATCTCGTGGGACTCACCGACCAGGGAAGGTTTTTCAAAATGGCTGAAATGCAGCGCTCCTTTCAAGTCTCCGGTTAATTCGTAGAATCTGTATTCGCGGGCGTTGTAGGCCCGCAGGATGTGTAACGCAGGAACACCGGCATCCGATAACGTCATGGAAAGGAAATCCTCCTTACCGGTCACTGTGTGGGTCATCTCGATCTCACGCAGCGCTCCGCATGTTGGGCAGTGAGCAGCTTTGAATGTAACCTCAGCCATTGGCTTCAACACGCGTTCGCGTATCTGGCAGATATTGCAGTTCAGGGAAATGATCAGCTCCTGGTCCAATTCGAGCAAGGCATCCGCTCCCAGGTCAGCGTGGATAATGCGCATCATCTCACCCAGAGTGGTTTTGCCGGCCGTGGCGGGCAGCTCGATCACCTCACCGTAGATCCAATGCGATTCACAATCTTCGCGCGGGCGGTAGGCACTCGTATGCATATCATTCGTCATCCCGTTGAAATGGGTCACCTTGCCGGCTTCCACCGGCAGCCCGTGGATGATCTTGAGAGCTTCCTGGGCCTGCATTGCACCGATGATCGAGGCGATCGTCGGGGTGGTTGGCACCTTGCCCAGCAGGATGTTCTCGCGCGCCAGCAGCGGGCAGGAATAGCGCAGGGAAAGGTCGCGCCTGGCTTGCTCGGTGAGGGTGCATTCAAAACAGGCGCCCTCCCCCGGGATGAAGACTCGCACCAGCCCCAGGAATTCCTGGATAGCACCATCCACCCAGGGTTTGTTCATCCAGTGGGCAAAGCGGTTGACTGCGAGTCTTGCTTCGCGGTTATCCAAACAGCCGATGATCACATCCATGCGCCGGATGATCCCCAAGCCAAGCTGGGTGGTCACATCCGCGTGCAGGTACTGGACGCGCACTGTCGGGTTGAGATCCTTGAGCCGTGCCGCTGCAACCTCTGCCTTGCGACGGCCGGTATCGCTTTCGCGGTATAGAACCGAGCGGCTCAGGTTGGCCATTTCGATCGTGTCGAAATCCAGGATAAAGACATTTCCCACGCCCATCAAAGCCAGGTTTTTTACGACCTCGTTGCCCAGCGCCCCCGCCCCCACCACCAGCACCCTGGCTTTGGCCACCTTGTCCCGTTCCCACCAGGAGATCAGCTCAAAGGTTCCCTGGCGGTCGGTTTTCAGATTCGGCACCAGCAGCGGTTTTTCGGGAGAGACCGGCAGTCTGCGCGGTCCGGTGGAATCATCCCGCAGGGTTGAGGAACCATTATCCGGAATCAACGAAAGATCAGTGGCGGCCAGCTCTCTGGCGTTGGCCAGGTTGGAGGCGTTCAATTCATTCACGAACCAACCCACACCCTGCCTGCCGGTGATCAGTTCGTTCTCTTGCAACACCTTAAGAGCCTCCCTCAGCGTGGAACGCCCCACCCCAAACTGTTCACAAAGCTCGCGCTCCGTGGGCAGCTGGCTGAAGGGTTTGTAAGCTCCACCTGTGATCGCATTGGCCAGCCTGCCAGCCAGCACGTCAGAAAGGGAAGTTCGGGGAAGATGGTTAAATGTCATTGGATCTCACTTGTTTGTTTATCAGACCACTATACAAGATTATAGCAACTGAATCAAAATTGTCAACCCCCAGAATCGACCCTGATCCAGGCATGAGGCATGGCCCCCAAAAAGGGGACGCTCGACACTTCCCGAAAAGGTAAATTGGTCTGATAATGGAATAGATTTATGGGTAAAATACACTGAGTTTGTCCAAATTCTCTGATTTCCCCACAGGAGGAACGAATGCCCGTCAAAGGCACCATCGAAGTGGATGAACAGCTGTGCAAGGGCTGTGAGCTGTGCGTGAGCGACTGCCCGCAGCATGTCCTCGCGCTCGATCTCGAGCACCTGACCCCCAAAGGTTATCACCCGGCTCACCTGTTTACTGAGGGCTGCACCGGTTGTGCAGTTTGCGCGCTAGTCTGCCCCGAAGCTGCCATCTCGGTTTACCGCGAAGGCGCTAAGGTCAAATCAGGCGAACCAGGAGGTGCTCCATGACCCGCGAACTCTGGAAAGGCAACGAAGCCGTAGCTGAGGCAGCCGTCCGTGCCGGCATGCAGGCCTATTTCGGCTACCCGATCACCCCGCAGACTGAGCTGCTCGAATACCTCTCGCGGCGAATGCCCCAGCTGGGGCGTGCTTTCGTCCAGGCGGAGAGCGAGCTCGGCGCGATCAACATGGTCTATGGCGCAGCCTGCACCGGTGTGCGTACCATGACCTCCTCCTCCAGCCCCGGCATCAGCCTGATGATGGAAGGGCTTTCCTACATCGCCGGCACCGAGGTCCCCATGGTGCTGGTGGACGTGATGCGCGGCGGACCTGGCCTGGGCAATATCGCTCCAGCCCAGGCAGACTACAACCAGATCGTTCATGGCGGCGGGCACGGTGATTACTACCCTATCGTGCTGGCGCCTGCCAGTGTGCAGGAATCGGTTGATCTTACTATCCTCGCATTTGATCTCGCGGAAAAATATCGCTCGATCTGCGTCGTCCTTACCGACGGCAGCATCGGGCAGATGATGGAACCCTGTGAACTGCCTGCCATGCAGCCGCTGAAGACCAGTTATCCCGATTGGGCGGTGCGCGGCGAAAAAGGCAGCGAAAGGCGCGTACTTAGCTCCATCCAGTTGGATACTGCCTCGCAGGAAAAAGCCAACCTGCGCATGGCCAGGCGCTGGCAGGTGGTGCAGGCGAATGAAGTCCGATACAAGGAATATTTCCTGGATGACGCGGAATACGCTGTCATCGGCTTCGGTTCCGCCGGCCGGGTCGCCCTCAGCACCGTGCGCGCTCTCCGTGCGGAAGGTCTAAAAGTCGGGTTGCTGCGACCCATCAGCCTGCACCCATTCCCGGAAAAAGCCGTGCGTGACCTGGCTGCCCGGGTAAAGGGTATCCTGGTGGTGGAGATGAATACGGGACAGATGCTGGAGGACGTCCTGCTTGCCAATAGCTGCCGGACCCCGGTGGAATTCTACGGGCGCACCGGTGGGATCACCCCGCTGCCTGAGGAGATCGCCGCTGAGCTTCACCGTATTGCTGAAGGTCCTGTTTCCACCGAAGGCCACCCGCGCGACCGCTGGCTTGCGCGGATTGCCGCCTTACGTTAGGAGAACATTATGGTTACTGAAAACCTCGATTACGCACCTGTCTATACCCGCCCGGAATCGCTGATCCACATATCTTCCCACTATTGCCCGGGCTGTACCCACGGGACCGCCCACAAGCTCACCGCGGAAGTCCTGGATGAAATGGGTCTGCGCGAGCGCACCATCGGAGTGGCTTCAGTGGGATGCTCGGTCTTCGCCTACAACTACTTTAATTTTGACTGGGTCCAGGCTCCCCATGGACGCGCGCCAGCCATGGCCACCGGTGTCAAGCGTGTCCTTCCGGATAAGATCGTGCTCACCTATCAGGGCGATGGCGATATGGCTTCCATCGGCATGGGGGAGATCGTCCACGCAGCCGCCCGGGGTGAGAATATCACGGTGATCTTCATTAATAATGCCAACTATGGCATGACCGGCGGTCAGATGGCTCCCACCACCCTGCCAGGGATGAAGACCACATCCTCGCCCGACGGGCGGGATGTGGAAACGATGGGCTACCCCATACGCGCTGCCGAATTGCTGGCAACCCTGGATGGCGCTAGTTATGTTGTTCGCCGCTCGCTGCACGACCCTAAAAATATCCGCCTGGCAAAAAAAGCCATTCGCATGGCCTTTGAGGCCCAAGTGCGCGGGTTGGGTTTTTCAATGGTGGAGCTGCTTTCCACCTGCCCGACCAATTGGGGTATGACTCCCCAGGCATCCCGTGTCTGGCTGCAGGAAAAAATGGTGCCTTATTTCCCGCTTTCCGATTTCAAAGTCCACCCAACCTTGCTCGAAGCAAAGCTATAGAGGAGGGAAACAATGCAGACTGAAGTAATCATTTCCGGTTTTGGCGGGCAGGGGACACTCTTCGCAGGTCAGGTGCTGGCCTATGCCGCCCTGGACGAAAAAAAGGAAACAACCTGGATCCCTTCCTACGGCCCCGAGATGCGTGGTGGTACTGCGAACTGCACGGTTATCGTTGCGGATGAGGAGATCGGCTCGCCACTCGTCAGCAGACCCGCCGCGGTAATTGCCATGAACCTGCCCTCGCTGGATAAATACGAGCCGCTTGTCCGTGAAGGCGGCGTACTGGTGGTCAACCAGTCCATCGTCAACCGGAACCCGGTGCGTAAGGATATCAAGATCGTCCTGATACCAGGGAATGATATTGCAGAAAAACTTGGCAATAAGCGCCTCACCAATATGGTGATGCTGGGCGGTCTGCTGGCCAATCTTGCCTTCCTGCCCCTGGAAGCCGTCGAAAAAGCGCTCAAGGAACATCTTCCGAAGCGTCATCACGAACTTCTACCGGCCAATTACCAGGCGCTGCGTGAAGGGGCAAAATTCCGACCGAACTAAGCACTCTCGATTGGTGTATGACTTCAGATCGGCACCGGATGCGGTGCCGGTTTTCATTTTCTCCGGGTTCCCTTCGTTGAATTCAAGGTTTTCAAGATTTTCGGTGCTGACCCCCGCACAGTATTCAAGGTTTTCCTGCTTGATTTCAGCAATAATATGTGATATTATCTTTGCTACTTATCACACGCCATTCCGGCGATTCACCCAAACCGCCCCGATTGGAGTGGTTTTTTTATCCGGAACCGGTTAGATTAATCTCCCGTGCATAAGAGCATGGAATTTTGAAAGTAAAGGATCTTGATCATGACGAGCACATTCCTGACCCGGGAGGGTTACCAGAAGTTACAGGAAGAACTGGAATACTTACGGACCGAGAAGCGTCGGGAGATCGCCGAACGCCTGCGCGAAGCCATGGAAGGCGGCGAGCTGATCGAGAACGCTGAATACGAAGCCGCCAAAAACGAGCAGGCATTCGTTGAAGGCCGCATCAAGGAATTGGAAGTCCTTCTGGCCACCGCCAGGGTGGTGGAAGATGCCCCCACGCATGAGGTCGCAGGGGTGGGATCCACCGTGGTGATCAAAGAGGAAGGTTCCAAAAAAGAGGTAACCTACAGCATCGTGGGCGCAGCCGAAGCCGACCCGCATAAAGGCAAGATCTCAAATGAATCGCCGCTCGGCAAAGCCCTGACCGGCCATAAGAACGGCGACAAGGTCACGGTGGAAGCACCGGCTGGTTCCTACAAGGTCCACCTGGTAAGCGTAAAGTAGTTTCCAAGCGGAAACACAGCCGCCTCCTTTCGGAGGCGGTTTTTTTTATTTTTCTTCCAGGATCATTCCCATGCTGGTGGTTTCATATTTCGGGTTGAGACCCAATTCTCCGCAAGCCCGTCGCAGCGCACCCTGCCAGACCGGCAGCTCGAATTCGGTGAGAGGGGATTTGTGATCGGTATAGATCCGCCACAGGATCTCGGTCAGGAAGTATTCCGCTTTTTCGCCGAGGGTCTCATCCAGTCCGATCTCAAGGGAATTGATCCCGCCTTCTTTCGTGCGCTTGGTAACAGAAGCAACCCCCACCACCTGGCGGTCCGATCCGCGTATCAACGCGAAGACCTGGAACTTCTCCCCGCCAATCATCCGCCACAACCGGTTGAAGGCGCGCATGAAGTAAGACCTGCGGAAACTGGATTCGCTCACCGGGCTGAATTCCTGTACCCCCGGCGGGGTGACACGCTTCCAGAAATCATAACGGAGCCTCCAGTCATCGATCCTGCGTTCCTCCACCCGGCAGTCATCCGTACCCACCACCAGCAAGGGGTGGTAGGTCTTAAGTTGGTAAAACGCCAGGGAGGTGAAATCCCTGAATTCTAGTTTTTTATAAAGCTCGCGTGCCGGCAGGTTTCCGCTTACCACATCCAGGCTGATGTGCTTCCCGCCCCGCGCGCGGATATCATCGATGCATAATCTGACCAGCTTTTTTGCTATTCCTTTTGCCCTGTATTCCGGCAGGACCACCACGTCCGAGATGACCCAGGCCTCCCCCCGCCGCTGGCAGGAGATGTTGCCCACCACCCTGCCATCCTCCTCATAAAAAAAGCCGCGGATCAGGTCGCGCGCGTCGGCGGAGAATGCGCGCAGCACTGCAAAAAGCGGCCAGATCTGCTTGAGCGAGAAAATGGCAGCGACGTTGTTCTCGATCTCCTCCGGGGAGTAGTTCCACTCGGGGTGGTCGGGGTACTGGAAACCCTCGGCGGTGACAGCGATCCACGCGTCGAGATCCTCGGGCAGCTTCATAGGGCGAATTCCAGGTGTCTCGGACTTATTCATAACCACCGTCTTGTAATTTTCTTATAATCCTCATACTCACAACAAAATCTTTGCGCCAGCATGGATTCTTCCACCCAGACGAAAACCCTGGCGATACGAAGAAATAAGCAACAACAATGAAGAAGGAAGAAAGGGAGCCGAGCAGGATGGCAATCCCGACCAGGATGAACATGAACCCGGAGTACATGGGGTTCCTGCAGATTTTAAATACCCCACCGGTTACCAGTGCGGAGGATTCCTGGAATGGTTTCACCGTGGTGTTCGCCTGGTGGAATTTTCGGTCAGCGGCCAGGTTGAGGACGACCCCCGATATCAGTGGAATTATCCCCAATAAATTCCAGGGATAATGGATCCACTGGACAATCGGGAAAAACCGGCCAAGTGGGGTCATGATTATTATTGCCAATAAAAGATAAGTGGTAGGCATAATCCGGTTTTTCATATCCTTTTTGCCTTTTGCATCGTTATCACGAAATCGTTTATTTTTCGGTCTCTTCCAGGTGCAGGCGGTGCATCAGGCGGTGTGCCAACGGGGCGATAATGATCCCCACCACCACCAGAAACGCTACCCCTGAATAGAGCGCGTAGAAGGAAGCGAAGACCTTACCCCCGTCGGTCTGCAGCCCGTTTACCGGACCCATTCCACCCAGGATCATGGATGCATTCAGCAAGGAATCGATCCAGGAGAGGTGCTCGGTGAAGTGGTAGCCGATCACACCGATGGTCAATGATACAACCAGGAAGAGCATCGCTGCCAGTCCGTGGCGCAGCATACGCCGCAGAAACTGTTCGAACGGCAACAGGGGTTCTGTTTTATGCTCGTAGTGGGTAAGGGATTTCATGGAATCATTTTACCTGGGTAATAAGCCAAGCGGTTGCCATCGCGACGAGCAACGCAAACAGGATGCTGGAAAGTGTTCCGATAATAATATATTCCGCCTCCATCCGGTTGGAATTATCTTTAACTTCACCAAAACGGAGGATGGATTTGGCAGCTACCAAGAAACCGATCGCGGCAAACTGATTCGATAAAGCGAAAATGAAAACCAGGGCTCTCTCCAGGATGCCAATCCACTTCCCGCCTTCCTTCAATCCGGGTACGGATTGGATCAGTTTTGAATTCTTTTGTATCTCTTGTTGAAAGGGGGTCAATAATAAGCCGATTGTGTTGCTCGCTTGAGAGGTCACAAAAAGAAAACTTGCCAGGATGAGTGTGATCTTGATGTAAACGTTCCCAAATTGCAATACCCAGAAGGAGGAAATAATCACAAAAGAAGGCAACCAATAAGCTGAAATGATGAAGATCACCATCCAGATGGCAAGCCAAAGGGTCGAGTGGCGAAAATCCTCCTTTACACGGCGAAGCCTCATCGATTCCAGCCCCAGGAAAATTAAGAAAGCGCCCAGAGTTGGAAGAAGAAGATCCCAATCTCCAATCAGCAAATAGGTAAGCCCGGCCAGGAACCCCCCTCCAACAAGGATCCGCCGGATGCGATTCTTGGTTTTAGGAAAGATGGTGGGGAGAAAAATGAACTGAACTAGCAAAAATGATAGGAGGAATACCCCGAACAGTAACAAGCTGGACGAATTAATTGCCATGATTTTTTGCCTCTTCCAAATGCTCCCAATCCTCGACCAGGCATTCAATAAATTGAAGGCTCTCGTAAACCAGTTTCAAATTTGCCGCTTTCAAGTGCCGGGAAATCGCTTGCTGCGTTATCGGTTCGGGTTTCCAATTCGCAGCGACCTGTTCTTGATTGAAACCCCGAAATACGCCCAGCACTGCCTGCGCTTGTGCAGGGGTCCAATTTGTCACAAAGTTATCCATAAAGCGGACGATGATATCGATTGATTTCCCCGTTGTGGTTTGTGCGATATAGTCCTTTTGGGTTCGGAGCAACATTCGTGATTCCACCATCTGATCCAATGTGTTTCCAGATAATGTATACGCGGGACCCAAACCTGCACTTACAGACTCTTCTATCAGCAACATCAACTGCCCAATTCCTATTGCAAACCGAGTATCCGTTCCCATAAAGTTGCATTTCAAATATGCACGCAAGGTGATCCCTATCATCAAAGAATACTTTGCTGGAGAGACTGCGATCTGCCAAGAATCGCCTCTGAAGATCTGGGGGCCATATATTTTCACCTCTCGGGGAAATACCCCTAGAGAAGAAAAACGGCCGCGGTAGAAGAAATCCTGCAGTTTATTTCGATCGTTCTCGGGGAGATGGCTGGATCTGACAATATCCCCAGTTAATATTCCCCAGACCCCTTTTGGTTTTTTTACAGTTCCCATTATATAATTATACAACTTTTTATTATTGTTTACAATATATACAACTATTTATTATTGTAAATTTATATTACAACTTTTTTTTGTTGTGGCAAGCAGGGAAAATATCAATGATTAACAATTGTATTCTGCATTAAAATAGACCCATTCTTACCTTAAGGAAGTCATTAATGGAACGATCCGAGCTCGAAAAGATCCGCCTGGAAAAGGCCGAACACCTGCGCGCAGCCGGGATGGAACCCTACCCTACCCGCTCGCACGTCACCCACACCGCCCGCGAGACCCTTAGCGCTTTTGAAACAGCCGAAAAAGAAGGCAAGACCGACCCGGTCGTGGTCACCGTTGCTGGCCGGCTGCGTGCCATGCGCCCGATGGGCAAGCTCACCTTCGCCCATATCGAAGACAGCACCGGCCGCATCCAGCTCTTCCTGCGGGTTAACGACCTGGGCGAAGAGACCTTCAAGCTCTTCAACGAGGAGTTCGACCTGGGCGATATCATCGAAGCCACCGGCAGCCTCTTCCGCACCCGCACCGGCGAGATCACCGTTAACGTCTCCGCTTTCGCCATGCTGGCCAAATCCATCACCCCCCTGCCGGCAGCCAAGGACGAGGTCGTGGATGGCGAAGTGGTGCGCCACGCAACCCTGGCCGACCCCGAGACCCGCTTCCGTCAGCGTTATGCCGACCTGGCGGTCAACCCCGAGGTGCGCGAGATCTTCCGCAAGCGCGCTGCGATCGTCACCGCCTTGCGCAAGTTCCTGGATGAGCACGGTTTCCTCGAAGTGGAAACCCCCATCCTGCAGCCCATCTACGGCGGGGCGGCTGCAAAACCTTTCGTCACCCACCACAACCAGCTCCACCAGGATCTCTACCTGCGCATCTCCTTTGAGCTCTACCTCAAGCGCCTGATCGTTGGCGGGCTGGATAGGGTCTACGAGATCGGCCGAGATTTCCGCAATGAGGGCGTCTCCTTCAAGCATAACCCCGAATTTACCCAGCTCGAGTTCTACATGGCCTATTCCGATTACCTGCAGATCATGGACCTTACCGAACAGATGATCGTCTTCACTGCCCAGCAGGTGAACGGGACGCTCATGATCGATTTCGACGGGCAGGAGATCGACCTGACCCCGCCCTGGACGCGCCTGGAACTGCGCCAGGGGCTGATCGACAAGGTCAGCATCGATATCAACGCCCACCCCGATGCTGCCTCGCTGGAGCAAGCCATGACTGCCAAAGGACTGAAATTTAAACCCGGCAGTCCGCGGGGCAAGCTGATCGAAGCCATGCTGGGCGATTACCTGGAACCCACCCTGATCCAACCCACCTTTATATTCGATTATCCCCGGGATATCTCTCCGCTTGCCAAAAGCAAACCGGGCGATCCTTCTACCGTGGAGCGCTTCGAGGGCTACATCGGCGGAATGGAGCTCTGCAACGCCTTCAGCGAGCTCAACGACCCGCTCGACCAGCAAGCCCGCTTTGAGGAAATGGGCCATGCCTACGGGGATGAAGATGAAGACCGCCACCCGATGGACGAGGATTACCTGCAGGCCATGCTCTATGGCATGCCGCCCCAGGGCGGTTTTGGCATGGGCGTCGACCGGCTTTCCATGCTGCTCACCGGCAAGCGTTCCATCCGTGAAGTGATTTTGTTCCCGCATTTACGCGAACGGGACGCAACCTCTTAGATAATATATACAAAAAAACAGGGACACGACATGCCGTGTCCCTGTATCTTATATCCAATACGCGTTCACTCCACCCGGACCTGAACTGCTCGAACCACCGCGCGCCAGATATATTTCCCGGTTTGTTCGTTAAAGCCCTGACAGGTGATCAGGGTCAACCAGGGTTGTTCTTCATGCCGAAGAACGCTCAGGTCGCCTGCCCAGGTCTTAATGTTTTCGCGTACCTCGTATACATATTTCCTGCCATCCATTTCGATCATGACCTGGTCGCCCCATTTTAGTTTGTTCAGGTTCACGAACGGTCCGGGGTTGCCATTCGGGTCATAAACATGAGCAGTGATGCCCGAATTTCCGTCCCAGGTGGGATACGCCGTGCCTTCAAGGTACCCGGCCTCGTTGCTCAACCAGGTGAGATCCCAGCCATCCGCACCCGCAGGGACGCCAACGATGGGGATATTGACGCCGATCGCCGGGATCTGCAGCCGTAACTCATCCAGGGAAGCGTAGGGTTTTGCAGCGGGCTGCCCGGGCAGCGAGGTTACTCTGCCGGGAGCAAACCCTGTATCCGGCAGGGCAGGTACCTGCACCCGGGCACTGGAGGAGGTCCCATAAATATTGACCGGATCACCCGGGTCATAGAATCTCTCGGTAGAAAACCTGTTATATGGCGATTGGGGATCACTGAAATCACCGGGGAGGCTGGACCATTCCACCGATGCAGTATTCGTTGCACTTTCCCCGCGGCCGATATTGACGGTTGCCTGGAAAGTGATTGTCGCAGATTCTCCGATCGGTAGTACAACCCATGTTGCGGAAAGGGTTTGACCTGCGTCGCTCCAGCTGGAAACCGGGTACCCGGCGAAGGTCAGCGAAAGTGGTACATATACGAGTCTGGAAGGCAGGATATCGGTCAGGGTCACATCAAACGCATCCGAGTTGGTACCGATGCCGTTGTTGGCAATCGTCACAGAAAAAGTGACCACTGAGTTGGGAAGCGGGTTGGTTCGATCGACCGATTTTGCAATAGTCAGGGTGGGCTCAAGAATCACCACCGGTCCAGCGCTTTCTTCCAATCCGTTGGGATTACCCGACCAGGTCCATCGGGCAGAGTTTTCCAGGTCTTCTCCGCGCACGTTGATTGCAGTATTTAATACTGCCACCACGTACCGGATTGTGATCGTTTCATCGGCGGTACCGGTATTTTGAATGGTGCCAAAATTGAAGTCAACGATGTGTCCGGCGTTTGGCGGACCGTTCAGCGGTGTGGGGCTGAAATTGGAACTGGGCAGGTTGGCAGCGCCGGGGCAGACCGCGCTACCAGCAGCGTTATTATTGAAAGGATGCGCCGGGTCCTCGATAATCCCGGTGCCTGGGGTGGCGGTGATACTTTCGCAGCGCACCACGGCCAGACCATCATCCATGGTGTCCACCAGGTGGAGATTTTCCAGTTGCCCCGGGGCGACCACGAAATTCACCTCGTAGGTGAGCAGTTCACCAATATAGACGTCCCTCCCGAGAGCCGGGTTGTGATGGCTCATGGCGACCAGTGTCTTGGTCAAGCTCCGTAAGGCATCTGTATCATCGTCCTCGCTGACCACCGGATCCCCTCCGGTATTGCTGCCGTCATCCTCAGCCCGAGCCAGATTGGTGAAAGAAGGCGGATCACCTGGAACAGGATCTTTCACATCCACCTGCAGGCGGACAGTGATCGATACCCCCACCGGCAGATCGAAAGTGCCTGAACCGGATGGAACACGCAGGCTATCCCCACCGGTGATCTCCGAATCGGGAGCCGGGGTGGCGTCGCTGCGGATGATGGATAACACCGAGGGATTCTCAAGCTCAAGGGGGATGGTATCGGTGATAAACACTCCGGTGGCATTCTGGTTGCCGTTGTTGGTTAGCACAATATCATACACGAGGGTCGCGCCTGGAGCAGTTTGGGTGATGTGATTATCTTTGATAATCAACAGCGAGGGAGCAGCATTGACTGGCGTAAAATCAGAGGCATCATTATTGGTCAAGTCTGCCTCCTCGCCATTAGTACCGTCGTCAAAGATGGTGGCTGCGTTATCCACCTGGGTCACACCGCTCGCCAGCGGGTTATCTACGATAACGGCAAAAGCTGCCGTGCTGCCGGCTGGCGCTGCGCCCAGGTTGCCGATGGTTAACTGGTAATTTGTGCAAGCCGGAGGGTTGGTACAGACCCAGCCCGGGGTGCTGTTCGTGGCGTCGAAGGTTGTATGCTGTGGAAGCGTCTCTTCGATGATCACCCCGGTGGCAGGTCGATTGCCGATGTTGGCATAGGTGAGGGTGTAGTTCACCAGCCCCCCCGGAAACGTGGAGATGCCGCCATCGGTCTTGGAAAGGGTGAGATCGATCACTGAGCCGTTTAGATTGGCAGAGGCTTGAACATCCGGCTCATCGCGTTCATTTGGATCGGGGCCATTGAGGGTAGTCGCCTGCGTAACAGTGGCAGTGTTGATCACGGTTTCAAATGGGTTTATCGTCAGGATCCGTGCGCTGAAGGTAAATGTGATCGAGGCTGCACCGTGAATGACGGCCGTTCCGGGTTGGGCGGAATAGGTGACCACAGTATCCGCTGCGACCACGGGCGTGGTCAGCACGAAACCGGGCGGCGTTGAAACCACCGCAACGGTATCAAAGCG
>Ga0209254_10000638_pt1 | contig 29329 bp, 21 predicted proteins | sample FrelakmetDIP11DI_FD_187148 | JGI IMG/M metagenome (GOLD analysis project Ga0209254, IMG submission 187148) | Freshwater lake sediment microbial communities from the University of Notre Dame, USA, for methane emissions studies - DIP11 DI (SPAdes)... | ecosystem: Environmental > Aquatic >... | reverse complement strand
CAGCCAGCGCCGCGCGAGCGTGATGGCTCGATCGGATTCACCGCCGTCTGCTAGATCGAAATCGACCAGCGCCTGTAAAGCGGCGGCCAGATCGCGCCGTAGATTTTCGGTTTCCAGAAATTGCCACTCGTCGAAGTCAGGTGCGTCCTTCAAGCGGAAGTTCGACAGGAAGTCGGCCTGATACACCTCGGCCGCGTGGAGCAACACGGATTGGCGGGACGCGGAAGCCGATCGGGCCTGGGTGAGCGCGCGCCGGAATTCGGCCACATCTAACCACAGTTCCGCTTGCGGATTCAACTCCACCGTTTCGCGCTCAGCCAGCACCACCCCATCGCCCAGCAGCTGATTGAGTTCCCACAAGGTGCGGCGCAGGTAAGCGAAGGCTTTGCCGGGTTCGTAGTCCGGCCACAGCAGCGCAGCCAGCGCTTCGCGGGTGTGCGGTTGATGGGTGACGGTCAAGTAGGCCAGCAACGCCAGCGCCTTGCGCCGATCGGTGTTGACCGGCTGGCCGTTCACTTCCAAACGGGGCGATCCAAACAGGTAGAGCGAGCAATGCACCATACGCTGATTATAGCCTGATTTCGGGCGATCTTGCGTCCCGAAACGCCTACCGAAACGCCGCTGCGAACAGCCGGGAAACGTCGCCGCGCTATGCTGTGGACAGAGTTCAGACAGGAGCGCGAACCATGTACACCACCACCGACTATCTCATCACCCGAGCGAACACGCGGTCATCCGACAACGGCCTAGCGCTCTACAACGCCGCGCTCATGCGCGGCTGGCTAAAGTGGATCGGGGCGGCGCTTGTCGGGCGGAACCGCGCGCTGCGTCATTTGTCGCAGATCGCCAGCACCGCCAGGTGTCTGCCTGGTGTGCAGCTGATTGTGGCGAGCGACATCGTCGGCAGCGAAGATCGCAGCGGCGATTTCGACATGGACTTCAATCCGCTGCGCGAGTCACTGCGCGATCGGTGGCTGAGTGTGTTTAGCGCGCGGCAGCGCGGGGTGTCGCTGCCCCCGATCGAGTTAGTGCGCGGCCCCGATGGTTATTATGTGCGCGACGGGCATCATCGCCTGTCGGTGGCGCGGGCGCTGAGGCAGGATTATGTGGAAGCGATCGTAGTGGCGTGAGCGGCGCGGATACTTTGACCACATTCTGACCTTCCTTTTGCGTTCTACCGGGAACCTGCATCGACAATAGGACGTTTTTTCTGTACAACTTACAGAACGGAGATTTTCAAGCGGCTCCGACTGAAGATTGGGTTTCAAACATATCACTATACAGGAGTTTCAAAGATGAGTAAGCATTTAGGAGTATCAATACTTTTGGCTTTGGTCGTGATGCTAACGGCGTGTGCGCCCGCGGCAGCGCCCATGCGTACGCCGACTCAATTGCCGCCTACGCCCACCAGGCCGATCGAGATACCGGCGACACCCATTCCGGTAGATGTCAGCGCACCAACTATCGAAGGCAATCGCCTATTGTTGGCCCGGCAGTTGCGGGTCGATCCGGCGACCATTCAGGTGATCGCCGTCGAGAAAGTGGAATGGTCGGATAGTTGTCTGGGTCTGGGCCAGGCCAATGAATCCTGCGCGGCGGTTGTTACGCCCGGCTATAAGATCACGTTCAGCGTGGCCGGACAGGAATACGTCATTCACACCGACGAAGGCGGCTACCAAGTGCGCGTCGCCTCCGCTCCCGCGCCGGAGATCGGCGAGACGATCATCACGTGGAGCGGCCCGCTGGACATGCAAGCCTGCGCGGAAGCCATCATCGGCGCGGAGGGTGTCAGCTTCGGGTTGTGTGGAAGTGAAGCCAAGTTGGGCGGCAAATTCGCCAGCGAAGCACGGCAAGACGTGCTAAAACAAATGGCTGCGAAGTACGCCTCGTTCGAGGGCAGCAATGAATTCGGCAGCATCCGCTTTACCGGTCAGGGCTCGACGGCGCCGACTGCTGACGAACAGCTCAGCATCACGCGCTGGGCGCAAATGGCGACCATGGAAGCGGGCGGTGGCGAAGGCCTGGCGGGCATGGAATATCGCGGCCCGGCGGAGATAGAGAGCGACGACACGTCCAAGTGTGCCGTCATGCGGCTGGGCACGCCGATCGAGGCGATGTTGGGCGCGTGCGATGACATGGTGACGAACAAGGACATGGGCAAGGCGATCTATCTGGAATGGGAGCGCCTGCGCGATCGCTTTGCGCCGTTCGTATATGAGACCGCGACGGAAATGATTACGTTTGACGGCATGGGTCTGGAATCGAGTGAAGCATGGCAGCGCGCGATCCTGGCCTGGGCGCGTGTCCGGCACGCCGAGTTGGCGAGCGGCAAGGTTAGCGCGGCGGCCAACACCGCCGTGAGCTGGAATCTGGGGCAGGACTACAGCCAGAAGAATGTCTGCTTGCATCTGACGGTGCTCGAGTACGGTTACGCTCAGGCCGAAGAGATCGCGTGTGAAGGCGGCGAGGTACTCAAGTCGGCAGGTGACTGGCTGACGAGCGAAGAACTGGCGCAGTTGGACGAGTGGCTCTATCAGCGCGCGCCGTTGTCGATCGACAAGAACACGATCGCCGGCCAGGGCACGCAAGAAATGAGCGAAGCCGATCAGGCTGCGTTGAACGACTGGGTGAGGACCGTACATGCGCGCATCTGGAATGCGGCGGCGTTGGCGAATCTGCCCCCGACGGCTCTCGCTAACTGCCCTGCCGAGCGTGACGGCGCTAAGCAAGTAGTCGATGCGCGGCACGGCTTCTGCCTGCTCATCCCGGCGGCTTACACGCTGTTCAACCCCAACACCAACGAGATCGTGATCGCCAAGGATTCGCTGCTCAATGTCACCGAGCCGCGGCTGTCGATCGCGGTGACCAGCGCTGGAGCACGCACCGCCGAGCAAGTCGCCGCTGACATCGTCGCGACGATGCCGGGCTTCGATTCCAAACCATCCACCAGCGACATCGCCGGGCAAAAAGCGGTGGTGCTGGACAATGTGCCGGGTCAGGATCTCATGCGGCGGGTGCTCTTCGTTCACGACGGGCGACTGTATGACCTGACGTTCTCGCCCGCCGATCACGAACAGATGGCTGCGTTCTATCAATCAATTGTGGATAACTTCAAGCTGCTTGAAACGGCGCAGTAATGTCGAGTTTGCCTGAAGTCTCGATCAGATAAAGTGAGCCCCGCTGATCTTCAACTGAAGATTGGCGGGGCTTGTCAGCATGGCTGCTGAGATTGCGAGGCTCAACTTGCTTCAAACGCCTTACGCAGCGCTTCTTTCATCACCGCTTCCGGCGCGGTCTGCCCCGTCCACAACTCAAACCCAATGGTGCCCTGATGAACCAGCATCGACAGACCGTTGAGCGTGCGCAATCCGCGCGATCGGGCCAACTGCATCAAGCGCGTGTCCGGCGGGTTGGGGATCACGTCGCATATAAAAAGATCCGAATGGGCTTGATCGAGCGAGAGGTCAGGCAGCGCTTCGGCATCCGGATACAAGCCGATCGAGGTGGCGTTCACCAGAATATTTATCGTCGGCGGCACGACGTAGGTGCTCGACCACGGCACGAAGTCAACAGTGGTGGACGTATCCTTGCGCAACGCTTCCACCAACTGCTGGCCGCGTTCCTCGCTGCGGTTGATCACGATCAATTCGCTCGCGCCCGCGAAAGCCAGTTCAAACGTGATCGCTCGTGCTGCGCCGCCTGCACCCAGCACGGCCACACGCTTGCCCTGCGGATCGATCTCCGCTTCACGCAAGCCGCGCAGAAAGCCTTTGCCATCCGTGTTCGCGCCGATGAGCCGATCGCCTTCACGATAGACCGTATTCACCGCGCCGATCACTTTGGCATCGGGCGCGATGTCATCGAGCAGCGCCATCACGCCGACCTTGTGCGGAATCGTCAAGTTGATGCCGCGCATGCCCAGAGCGCGTACGCCGCGCATGGCGTCCGCCAGATTATCCGGCTTGACTTCAATGGTGAGATAGCGCCAGTTCAAGCCCAGCGCTGCGAACGCCGCTTCCTGCATCACGCATGTAGGATTCTCGGCCACGGGATAGCCTAACACGCCGACGAGTTCTGCCTTGTAATTAACGGCCATGATTGATCCTTTCAGGAAGATGCGTTGCTACTGCGCGTGTTTGTACTTCCGGCCACGATCTGCCGATCGCCGTTCATGGACGAACGACATTACCGGCACACCATAACCGCAGCTGGTCATCGTCTGTTCGATCTCGATCTCGATCACCTGGCGTGGCGCTTTCAGTTCTGCCGTGGAATCCTGAGCGAGTACCTCGGCCAGCGGCGACTCGGCGAACGGGGTGACGGTTGCCTTGCCGAACAAGCGAATGATCGCCGCGTCTTCTTCGTCGAACGAGCATACCATGATCGTGATCGGCCCGCCTGCTTCCGCATGCCGCGCGGTCTCGTTGCCGCTGCCGGGATAGTCCAGATAGGCCATGCGATTGGGGTTGATCACGTGCAATCGCACGCCGCCCTTGGGTGACAGATTGACCGGGCCGTTGCCGCCGGAGACTTTCGCCAAAGTCAGATCGACTGACGCCACGAAAAACAGCGGCGCGCTGTGAATCAGCGCGGCTTGCTCGGCTGTGATTGAAGCATAATAAGTTGCCATAGTCTCTTCCCTTGTCTTGGAGTCGAGGCTTCAGCCGGAGAGCCTGCAATTGATCAAACCGGCTAAAGCCTCGACTCCGCGTGAATGTCGCTTGCGCTAAAAATCAATCGCATTTGCACGCGCGATGTCGCCCAGCAGCCGTGCACTGGGTTTCACGGCGCGCTGCTGCGTCGATCGATCCACAGCAATGAGGCCGAACGTAGGCCGGTAGCCCATCATCCATTCGAAGTTATCCAGCGCCGACCAGTAGGTATACCCGCGCACGTCGATGCCATCTTTCAGGCAGTTGGCCACGCCACGCACCGCGCGTCGAATGTATTCTTCGCGGCGCGTATCATCGCGCGAGCCGAGACCGTTCTCGGTGACGATGATGGGAATTCGCGCCACAGCGGCCGCCTCGCGAATAGTGGCCTCCAGCGCTTCCGGCCAGAACTCGTAACCCATCTCCGTCACTTCCACACCTTCTTCGGGTGGCAGAGAACCGTTGGGGCCGATGCGGTGCCGCGAGTAGGTCTGCACGCCGACGAAGTCATCGCCGCGCACCGCTTCCAGAAATGAATCGTTGAGATCGTAGCGCACCCGATTGGCCTGTGCTTCGCCGCCAGTAGTGGCTTGAACATCCTGCAAGGCTAACGTGATGCCCACCGGGAAATCGCGTACCGACTTGATCGCCTGCACGGCGCGGCGATGCGCCTCCATGATCGTATCGCGGGCGCGCGTCGACGTGGCCATGATAAAGGGCACGAATTCATGCGGCGCAATGCCCAGCGCTTTGGCGGCGGCCGACCACCACGGCGCTTGCTGCATGACTTCCGGCGGCGGCATAAAACCCGAGTTGGTGAGCAGCGGTCCGATATTGGCCTCGTTGATGGTGCATGCCGCGCCGATCAGATCGCCCAGATGCCGCGTCGTGCGTTCGCAATAGCGCGCGAATTTGGCGGGCGTGGTCTCGGCCTCCCAGCCACCCTGCGCGGCCACCCACCGCGGCGAGGTAAAGTGATGGAAGGTGACCATCGGCGTGATGTGGTGCTCATGACAGGTGGCCAGCATGCGCCGGTAGTGATCGAGTTCAGCCAGCGAGAATTCACCGTCTTCCGGCTCGACGCGCGCCCACTCGATCGAGAAGCGATAGAGATTGAAGCCAAGCTCGGCCAGTAGCGCGATGTCTCCCGGATAGCGATGATAGTGGTCGCACGCATCGCCGGACGGTTCGGTGAAGATCGTGTCGGGCATATGCTCCATCAGCCAGTTGTCGTTGTTGACGTTGTTGCCTTCGACCTGATGGGCTGCGGTGGCTGTGCCCCACAGGAAGTCTGCTGGAAAACTCACGCGTGTCATCGGCGCATCCTTTCTAAAAATGGAATCACACAGGGCTGAGTATAGTTCGTTCGCAAGCGGCGTCAAGTAAAGTTGCGAAAACACGATGTGTGAAAAATGGAATAAAATTGACAGGTAGCATATTACGGTTTATGCTATGCCTCGTTCAACCAGTTAGCTGATCAAGTGCCGACAACGTCTCAGCTCAAGGGAGGGCCCATGCGTTTTTCTTCGCCGATCGAAGAACTTAAGCCTCACTACACCGTCGTCGTAATCGGATCAGGTTACGGCGGCGGCATCGCCGCTTCGCGTTTAGCGCGCGCCGGTCAACAGGTGGCCGTGCTGGAGCGCGGCAAAGAATTCCTGCCCGGCGAATACCCCGACACCGAACTCGAAGCGCTGCCCGAAGTGCAAGTGCGCTTGCCCGATCAAGTCATCGGCCCGCGCACCGGCCTGTACGACATCCGCATGAACGACGACATGAGTGTGCTCGTTGGCTGCGGGCTGGGCGGCACCTCGCTGATCAACGCCAACGTCGCCTCGCGTCCTGAACGCCGCCTCTTCGACGATCCCCTGTGGCCGCAGGCTTTTCGCGACGACGTCGATACCGTCCTTGCGCAGTGTTTCGATCGGGCTGAAGAGATGCTTGGATCGAATCCCTACCCCATCGATATTCCACCCACCCCCAAAATGGTGGCACACGAAAAATCGAACTCCGCACTTGACGGCAAATTTTATCGACTACCCATTAATGTCACCTTCAAAGATGGCGTGAACAAAGCGGGTGTGCAGCAGCACGCCTGTACCCTGTGCGGCGATTGCATGTCGGGCTGCAATCACGGCGCGAAGAATACCGTCATCATGAATTACTTGCCCGATGCCAAACGCCACGGCGCGGAAATCTTCACGCTGATCGAAGTGCGCCACCTCGAACGTCAGGGCCAGCGCTGGCTGGTGCATTATCAACATCTTGATACGGGCGAAGAAGGCTTCGATGCGCCAACCGCCATCGTGAGCGCCGAAATCGTGATCCTGGCGGCGGGCACGCTCGGCACCAACGAAATTTTATTGCGATCAAAGGCCGCGGGGCTGCCGCTCTCCGATCGGTTGGGTGAGCGCTACTCGGGCAACGGCGACGTGCTCGGGTTTGCCTACAACAACGACGTCGACATCAACATGCTGGGCTTCGGCCCGCGTCCCGCCAAGGACATGAAGCCTGTCGGCCCGACGATTATCACCGCGATCGATCTGCGCGAGCAACCGAATCTCGACGACGGCATGATCATCGAAGAAGGCGGCGTGTGCGCGCCGCTGGCGGCGCTGCTGCCCAAGACGTTATCGCTGGCCGCGAAGATGGTGGGCCGCGATACGGATGAGGGCTTGCCCGATATGATTGCAGAAAAAACGCGCGAACTCAACAGCATGGTGCGCGGCGCATATCACGGTGCGGTGCGCAACACGCAGGTCTATCTGGTGATGACGCATGACAACAGCGGCGGAACCATGTCGCTGCTCAACGATCGCGTGGTGATCAAGTGGCCGGGTTCGGGCGAACAGCCCTTCGTGAAGAACGTCCACGAGAAACTCCTGCAAGCGACCCAACCGCTGGGCGGCACGTTCGTGGAGAATCCCATCTGGAGCCAGTTGCAGCCCAACAACATGCTGGCCGCGCATCCGCTGGGCGGCTGTCACATCGCGGAAGATGCCGAGCGCGGCGTCACCAATCATCAAGGGCAAGTGTTTTCCGGTGCGGCGGGCACTGCCGTGTACAACAACTTGATCGTGAACGACGGGGCGCTGCTGCCGCGATCGGTGGGCACCAACCCGCATATCACCATCAGCGCCATGGCCGAACGCAACATGCTGCTGTTGGCGCAAGCGCGCGGCTGGGCGATCGACTACAGCTGGAAGCCGCTGGACAAGCCGATCGTCCTCGGCACGACGACGGCCAAGCCAGGCCTGCAATTCTCCGAAGCGATGGAAGGCTGGTTCACCCCCAAAGTGAAGGACGATTATGCCGTCGCCGCGCGGCAGGGCAAGGCCGATGGATCATCATTCCGCCTGATCGCCACGATCATCTCGACCGATATTGAGTTGATGATGTCTGAACCTAATCACGCGGCCAAGCTGATCGGCACGGTGAAAGCCCCGGCGCTCTCGCCCGGACCCTTGACGTTGTCTAATGGCGAGTTTTACTTGTTCATCAAAGACCCGCAGCACTTCAACGTGCGCTACATGCGCTACGTCGGCAGGCTGACTGCGAAAGACGGCGCGACCTATTACTTCGAAGGCCATAAGACCGTTCACAACGATCCGGGCTTCGACGTGTGGTCTGACACGACGACGTTGTTCATTACGGTTTACGCGGGCAAAGATGATACCGGCTCGATCGTGGGCAAGGGCATCATCGAGATTCACCTGAAAGACCTGAGCCATCAACTGACGACGATGAAAGTGTCGAACGCGCAGAACCTGGGCCAGCGTCTCTCGATCCTGGCGCGCTTTGGTCGCTTCTTCAGCGGGGAAGTTTTCGACATCTACGGCGGCGTCTTCGCGCGGCCCAGTGTCTTCAACCCGAGTGCGCCGCCGCGCAAGAAGCGTCCGCTGCGCACCGGCGATCCCGAAGTGCATTACTTCAACACCGAAGACAATGTGCGCCTGCGCCTGACGCGTTATCAGGGCGGTGCGAAAGGTCCGGTGATTCTAGCGCATGGGTTGGGCGTGTCGAGTCTGGCGTTCTCCACCGATCTAATCGACACGAACATGACGGAGTATCTCGTCGCGCACGGTTACGATGTGTGGCTGCTCGATTATCGCTCGAGCATCGAACTGCCTTACGCGGCCACGCCCTACACTGCCGACGATGTGGCCGTCTACGATTGGCCCGCTGCCGTGAAGACGGTGATCGAACTGACGGGTGCGCCCTCCGCGCAGGCGGTGGTGCATTGCTATGGCGCGATCACCTTTAACATGGCGATGTGTGCCGGCCTGCAGGGGGTGCGCTCGGCGGTGTGCTCGCAGGTGGGCTCACACCTGTCAGTGATTCCGCTCAATCGCATGAAGGCGGGCATTCACCTCGACGCGTTCATCGGCAAGCTGGGCGTGCAGTCGCTGACGATGTACAGTGACGCCAACGCTAACTGGCTCGATCAACTGTACAACGCGGCGCTGAACGCGTATCCGTATGCGTACGAAGAATACTGCAAGAGTCCGGTCTGCCATCGCATCACGTTTCTCTATGCGCCGCTGTACGAACACGATCAACTCAACACGGCCACGCACGACAACCTGCACGAATTGTTCGGCGTGGCCTCGGTGGCAAACTTCGAGCATCTGGGCGTGATGGGGCGCGCGGGGCACATCGTCAGTCATACGGGCGAAGAGGTCTACCTGCCGCACATCGATCGCATGAAGATCCCCATCGCCTTTGTGCACGGTGAAGAAAATGAAACCTGGCTGCCGCAGAGCACGCGCGACACGTTCGATCTGCTGGTGAAGACCAACGGCCCTGAGCTGTACAGCCGGTATCTGATTCCGCACTACGGCCACATCGATTGCATCTTCGGGCAGAACGCGCATCGTGATGTGTATCCGGTCATTCTCAAACATTTGGAAGCGACCCAATGAGTAGTAGACAAGTAGACAGGGAAACAAGGTGCGTCAGTCCTTGTCTACTTTTTTCCTTCCTATCATGACACAAGAACAATCCCGCCAACTCGATCAATCGAATGACATGCCGCCCGTGCACGGCACGGTGGACATCGATGTGCCGGCCCCGGTTCTGTGGCAGTGCTTCAAAGATGCTAGCCTGTGGGCGCGTTGGAATCCGTGCATGTATTGGGCCAACAATCGCGATCTGGTGCCGGGCCAGAAATTGATCTGGGCCTTTGAGCCACTGCGCTGGTGGTACTTCTACAAACTGCCGGGCGTCGCTACGCTGATCGAGGTGGAAGAGAACCGCAAAGTGACGTGGGAAGTGACGATCATGCCCGGCTTCTATGCGCGCCACACCTACTCGATCGAAGACTTGGGCGAAGGCCGCGCGCGCTTTGGATCGTGGGAAAAGGCGATGGGGCCGATGTTCCGCGCCTTGAAGTTCTTCTGGGTGGCGCACTTCATCTTCGTCAAGGATCGATCGCTGCAAGGGGCGCGCCTGCTCGAATCGATCTATCAGCGCACGGGCCAGCTCGATGAATCCACGCTGCCCCAACGGCGCGGGCTGCGCCTGTTCCAGAATCTCAAGGCGTTGGTGGGCGGATCGGACATCCTCAACTTCGAGATTATGCCGCTAGCTCCGGATGTATGGGCGGTACTGGGTGGCGGAGGCAACTCGCTGGTTGTGAAGAACGGCGACGAAGTACTCGTGGTCGATCCCAAAATGTCGGTGTATGCGCGCCGCTTGAAACGCTGGATCGAGCGTGATTTGCAGGCCAAAGTCACGACCATTATCGACACGCACTATCACTTCGATCACACGCGCGGCAACAGGTTGTATCCCGAGGCGCGCATTATCGCGCACCGCAGCGTGCCGGAGGCTATGCGTGCCCGCGACCCCGGCGACTGGAACGATGCGCCCAATGGTGTGCCGCAGCCCGAAAATCTGATCGATCAATCGCTGACGTTACAGTTCGGTTCGCACGAGATCGGGATCAATTTTGCGGGGCAGGCCCATACGATCGGGGATATGTGGGTGCGCGTGAAGGCAGACGATCGCGACATCATCGCCACGGGTGACTTCGCCACGCTGGAGCATTACCCCTTCTTCGACACGAGCGAATACGGCGCAAGCGTGCAGGGCTGGATTCGCGCCGCGCGTGACTTAGCGACGAGGTTCCCCGATGCCACGTTCATTCCAGGGCACGGACCATTGGCAACGGCGAAAGACCTGTTGCATCACGTTGCCTATGTTACGTTCCTCGATAAGTCAGTGGCGGGTTCACGCCACGATGGACTGGACGAAAGCGGCACGGCGCATAATGTCGATCTATCGGCGTGGAATCTGTCGTTCGTGCCGATCTTTCACTACGGCCTGTGGTTCCTCAGCGGCAATACGAATGTGCGGAGCGTGTATCGCTTGCAGACGAAACAATCGTAGCGAGGACATCCCTGTGCGTGCGTCAATGCGCACGCCAATCTGGATTCCCGCATTCGCGGTGCAGACCTTGTTCGGTCTCGGATGTCGTGATTGATCAAGCGCGCGCGAAGTCGTGATAATTGAGAGTGATTGAGTAAGCAGAGGCGTACCGATGGACCATAACATACGGCTTGGAAAAATGGCTCGGAGTGTAATCGTTTCCGGTATTGTCCTGGCTGCCTTGTTGGGCCAGTCGTTCATGTCGGCTTCGGCCGGTGTGGCGCAATGGAAAACATCTACGCCGACTGTAGTTGTGCGACCTGGCGCTGCCGTCACACCCACCCGGCAACTTCCTTTAGAACCACTGAACACCGCATTCCTGCCGCTTGCCACACCCACGCGCACGCCCACCCCAATCAATCTAGGTAATTTTGTCTGGGACGATCTGGATGAGGATGGCGTGCAAGATGCGGGCGAGCCGGGGGTGGCGGGCGTGACGGTACAGTTGTGGAATAGCACCCTGACCGGACTGATTGATAGCACCCTCACGAGCGTTTCTGGCCAATATACCCTGGTGGCCCCCACGCCTGGCGATTATCGCATCCGGGTTGTGTTGAATTCCGGCGAAAAATACACTGCCAAAGATCAGGGAGGTGACGATACGCGCGATAGTGACATTAATTTGTCGGGCACTTATGCTGGTTTTACCGACATCATCACTATTGCCCCCAATGTCATTTCCATCACGAGCCTGGATGCTGGCCTCATTGTATTCAAAACTCCTACTCCCACCCGTACACCTACTCCCATCAACCTGGGTAACTTCATCTGGCGCGATAGCGATGCCGATGGCATTCAGGATGCAGGTGAGATCGGTGTGCCCTATGTCACCGTGCAGTTGTGGGACAGCGCTAAAACCCAACTCATTGACACCGCCGTCACCAATGGAGCAGGCAATTACTCAGTGGTCGCCCCACATTCCGGCGATTATCGCATCCGCGTACTTCTGCCGGTTGCCGGAGCGCAGTTCTCGCCCAAATTACAGGGCGGTGATACGATTAAAGACAGCAACATCAATCCGAGCGGCGAGAACTTCGGCTTCACCGATATCATCTCGATTGCCCCCAACGTGATTTCGATCACCAGCATAGACGCCGGAATGACAAATCTCCCGGCGGTGCTGCCCAGCCCCACGCCAACCCCAGTGCCGTCCACAAGGGTCTATCTGCCCCTGATTCTCAAATAGGCAACCGGCGGATCGCGCGATGAATGGGAAAAACAGCATTTCCATATAGAGCCAACACCGTTTGATCACCACAGGCTGGATTCGCGCCATGACGGTCTCGATGAAAGCGGCACGGCGCGTAATGTCGATCTATCGGCGTGGAATCTGTCGTTCGTGCCGATCTTCCACTACGGGCTGTGGTTCCTCAGCGGCAACACGAATGTGCAGAGCGTGTATCGCTTGCAGACGAAACAGATCCAGACCTCGGAGGTTTTCATGGGCCGGGAGGCACAACTCGATCATCGATCGGCTTGATTGGCTGGCAAGGTCATCCGGAAAAATCAAAGCCTCCGAGGTCCTTACCACATCACAGCGGCGATCTCAACTGGAGATCGCCGCTGTCGCTTTCCAGAAACTGCCGGCACAAGATCCGCGTGGCATTAGCGCTGCAGGGCCTGCACCGTACGCATCAAGTGGATGGCGCGATCGCCCAGTAACTGCACCATGAGCCGATGAAGGGCAAGGGCGGCCTGCGGATCGGCTTGTTCCATGAGCTCCAGCGCGCCGCGCGTGAGACGATAGGTAATGCTGGCTTCATCGGCAATGACAGCCGCCGACCGCGGCGTATTCAGATAGAAGCCCAACTCGCCGACGGTGCGCCCACCGCGCATCGTCTCCAGTCGCACGGGTGGCTGGCCGGGGTTTTCGATCTGGCTGGTCACCTGGCCGGATTCGATGAAGAACAGATCATCGGCCTCGGCGCCCTGCTGCATCAAATATTCGCCCGCCGCGAATTCCTGCCGCTGCAAGTAGTGAACAATTCGGCGCATCTGCTCCACGGGCAGGATGCCCGCGAAGTAATCGGCCAGATCTTTCTCCTCGATCTGCAACCGGGCGCCGGCCACGATCTGATCTTCGCACCACTCGACACCGTGATCGAGATCGGAAAAGAAGCGCAGAGCATCGGCTTGTTCCACAAAGCCCCCGCGGGTCAATTGGTCGTGGATGGACACGTGTTGCACGCCCAGCTTGTTTAGTCCGCTGAAGATAAGAGTGATGTCCTGTTCTTTGGTCAGCGACCACAGTTTATCGAAGCTCAGCAGGCCGGTCGAGTCCAGGCCGGTGACGCGCGAAAAGTCCAGCACGACAAAGCGGGCCGGCGGCAGGGCCTGATCGAGCACACGTTTCTTGACCTGCTCGTACAGACTGTTCGCCGTGCCAAAGAAAATAAATCCCTGTAGTTCCAGGATATACAACTCCTGGCCCGCCGCATCCAGCATGGCGCGCTGATCGAGACTGCGATTGACCCGGCTGCGAAAATCAGCGCCTGATAGAGCATGCTTGATCACGCTCGTGCGACTGTAATTGATCACGAACAACACGACCGCGGCGACCACTCCCACGGCCACGCCTTCCAGAAAGCCGCGCAGCGCGACGACGGCCAGAATCGTGAGGATGATCAGGAAATCGAGACGCGGGAATTTGAACCACGCGCGATAGGTCCACTCAAACAGTAGCGATAATCCGATGTAAAAGATAATGCCCGCCAGCACCACTTTCGGAAGGTAGATCAGGAATGATGCGCCTACAAAAACCGTCAGTCCCAGCAACACGGCAGTCGCCAGCGACACCACCCGCTTGCCGCCCGTCATTTCCCGGTTGAGCGTGGAGAAACTGAGGTCGGGATAGCCCAGCAGGCCGCCCACCAGACCGGCCGCAATATTTCCCGCGCCCGTCACCAGCAACTCGCGATTGAGATCCATGTCGCGCTTGATGATCAGCTCCAGGGCGTTGACGTTGAGCAGCATGGCCACGACGCTAATGATCAAGATCGGTGCGAGACTGCCGAGGTGACCGAGAATGACGGACCATTCGGCCTGCGCCAAAAACTCGCCGCTTAAGGGAAAGTGCCAGGCGCTGCCCGCCGGAAATTGAGTCAACAGCCAGCCTTCGGCGCGCAGCTGATCGATCGGGATGCGCAGCACCCACACAATACTGTAGAACACGATGACACCGATCATGATGAGGCCGGGCATGATCACCGGATGGCGCGACCGCTGGCTGGCAATCAGCAGCACTGCGCCAAAGATCAGCGCAGGCAACCATTGCAGCAAGACGGCGGGCTGCAACAGTTCTGCGCTCCAGGAAAGATTCACTGCCAGAGCCAAACCACCGGTAATGAGCAGCCAACCGGTGCCTGCCAGAAAACCGCCCATGACGGGATAGGGCAAGAAGCGCACCAGCCCGCCCAACTTGAAATATCCCAGCAGCAAGAAGAACAGCCCCGCGCTCAAAGTGGTCAGCACGATCACGATCAAGACTGTGGCAAACTTCGTATCGGCCTGTGTGCCGGCTGGCAAGGCCGCCAAGACCGCCGTGATCGTCAGCGTCAAAATGGCGACGGGCACATCTTGCTCAAGGGCCAATGCGCCGCGATAAGAACTGAACACGGCCACGATGCCGCACAGCACGGCATCACCCAGTAAGGTAAATCCCACGGCCAGGGGCAAGTAGTTCGCCAGTTCGTTGGTGTAAACGAGGGCGGTGAAGGAGATGGCAAAGACGACTTCCAGCACGTAGATCAAGCCGCCGGCAAGCAGGCTGGTCAGCAACATTCTGGGATGGAGTTCGTCAGCAGCCCAGGCTGACAGGCGGATTCGCACTGTTGACGTGGTCGGCGGCGTATTCATGAGACCGATCCCTCGTTGTTCAAAAAAAGGTAGGGGCCAGGCATTCGCACGTTGATCCCAATCTGTTGGCTTTCTGGCTACGGCAACGTTGTCAACCAACCTGAATCTATGTCCGAATGCCTCGCCCGTACTTGAATGTCGCGTTAATTGATCCTGCCCATGATCGCACATTGTCACAGTCATGCTCTGATCCGCCTGCAACGAGATCGGCGGCTGTCCTCATTCAGGACACCGCTGCGCTGCTTCCATGTCGCGCGTTACTCCTGCGCGTTGTCCACAGTCGTGAGCGTTTTGAGTTGAGCCAGCAAGAGCTGTACTTCCGAGGGGATACTGCCGTCAAAGAATTCGATCGATTTGGATTTGCGTCCGAGGCGCGCGATCAATTCGTAGGCATAACCGTCGGGGCTTTGCCGCCCGATTGAGCGCGGCAGCCCGAAGAGACTGCTCTGCTTGATCATCTCCTTTAGCTCAGCCACCTCAGCAGCCGTGATGCGCCGCGATCCTTCGCTCGCATCCAGTTTGCCCTGACGCCGAGCGATCACGCGCCCGTCGGTATACACGATCACCTCGCGCGTGCTGAAGCGCAGGCCGCCGCTCTGCCGGAACGCGATGAGCGCGCCGCGCGGCCGCTTCAGCCGATCGTCGCTCGTCGTTAGTCGATCATCACGCGGCCCATCAGACAGTTTTCCCAAAGCGTCGCCGTTCATGGAATATCCACCGTTTTCAGAATACCATCCAGCCGCGCGCTGGCCGCAGCGAATTCTTCCTCCGGCGCAGCGACGGTGATGTAGTACACCCGATCGTTGCCGACGACGATGACTTCGCGTGCCACGACGACCACCGGCAGCGAGACGCGGCGCGGTTGATCGATCGGCTGCACGGCGTAGGCATAAATGATTTCTCGCGCCTTCTCACCGTCAACGGTATCCTCTTTCTCGCTGAGGAAGTGATAGCTTGTCAGGTTGCCCTTCTGCGACACGCGCCGATCGACGAACTCCTGTAGTGTGGGCGGATTCTGCGGATCGAGATCTCGCGCCTCGACGACGAGGTTGGTCTTGTAGGCTGAGCCGGTGTTGGGATTCTCGACCTTCAACATCACGTCCTGCAGCGAATCGGCCACGCCCCACGCTACCGGGAATTGCAGGCTGAAACCGGTCTCGCTATCCTGATAGGCAATGGTGCGGTTCACCGTCGCTTCGCGCAGCAGCCAGCCGAGTAGCAGCGCCGTGACCACGACGATCGCCACGCCGAGGTCCTTGCGCAAATGCGGCACGCCCAGTAACTGATCCGATCGAACGGTGTCGGTAGTGGTCATGGATCCTATTTCCCCATATCGCACTCTTCAACCGCGTGCCGGGAAAAGTGCCCGGCATCTTCGGGGGCGCGGTCGATGAGCAACAAACTCAATTTGTCTTGCGTCGCAGCGTCACTTCCGTCGAGCGGTTCATCAGCCACACCAGCACGCCAAACGTAGCGAGGGCCACCACCAGGCCCAGGATTAGCGATCGAAGAGGTTCCACCGCCAGGCCCGCCGCGCTTACCTCGTTGATTAGCCAGCTGAACAATCCATTCAGAACGGCTGCGATCGTAAAACCCAAGGGCACAAACCAGAAGGGACGCCGTGTGAATTTGGCTTCGGCCATGAACCAGCCCATCAGGCCGCCGAACGACGCCTGCGCCAGCGCGGTGGTCACCACATTGATCACGCCCGGCGCGAGCTCGACGCCCTGATTGTCGATGATGTAGTGTAGATTCAGCAGCGTCGCCACACCCAGTCCCGCCACCGTGCCATACACGATGCCGTCCATGCGCTCGTCGAATTCGCTGCCACTGTACACTAGTCGCACGGCGATGTACATGCACACCTGCAGCAAAAAGCCGTTGATCAGAATCGACGCGGCCAGTGAGGTCCAGGCATTGGCCGGCGCCCACAGGTCGACCTGGAACCAGTTGTTGATCACGCGCAGCGCCAGAAAATCGGTCAGCACCAGCGCGGCCACAAACACCAATCCGATATGCGTCTTCGGCTCCGGCTCCAGTCGATCTTGCCGGTAGAAGTACCACAGCCACAGGGCACTTGGCACGATGGCGAGGAACAGGCCGATAATGAGCTGCGCGGTTCGATCGAGCGGGCCGAGATTCCCGGCAATGACGGCGACGATCAGGCTGAAGATCGCCATGCCGCTGATCTGAATCACGCCCGCGCGCCAGAATCCGGTATGCGGCTTGTTGACGGCTGCGAAGTGTCTGGCACAGTAATAGCGACCGCCGAGAATGTTGTACGGTTCGTCGACGGGCTCATGGCAGATGCAGCAGATGGGTTTATCGGTCATGTTTCCTCAAGCGGGTCATTGCGAGGCTATTCCGCGAGATTGCTGCGCCGCTGCGCGGCTCGCAATGACATGGCAGCGCTACTTGCTCTTCCGCAGCGTCGCATCGACTTGATAGGGATTCGTCGCATCCGATGGCACTTCAATGCCGTCGTCCGCCACGATGGGACGATAACCGCGCGCGATGATGATCACGCTATAGGTCCTGCCGCGCGGGATGGCCGCGTCGGTGCGGTACAGGCCCGAGGCATCACTGACCGCCGACGCGACGACTTCATTGCGCGTGACGGTGTCATCGGCTGCAGCGTCCGTGGCGCTGAGGCCCTCTTTGACAATGAAGACCTGTGCGCCTTCGATGCCGCGACCCGTATCCGAGTTGGTGATGTAGCCTTGTAGATAGACCTGCTCCTGCGATTTGGTCTTGGGCGCGGCCGGGCCGCCGCCGCCGGTGGTGCAGGCGAGCAGTGTGACGTCGTCCACAAAGAAGCTGCTGATGTTGCCCTTGGGATTTTCAGCGTGGAAGGCCAGTCGCACGGTCTTGCCGGCCAGTTGAGATAGATCGAATTGCGCCTGCGACCACGCATCGTTTCCGTCCGAGGAGACCAGCTCTTCGATCGTGCCGATCACGTCGCCTTTAGTGCTGGCGGCCAGTACGCTGAATCGGGCATCGTCGGCAAACAATCCCGATAGCCCCGATCTTTCCTGGTGAATCAAACGATAGTAGGCGAGCTGCACCTGCGTGGCGTTGGCCGGAATCTTCACGTCCTGGTAGATGTACATGATCGGTTCTTTGTCCGTGCCGCCCAGCCACGCGCTGTGCGATCCGGTGTGGGGCCGTTCCGTCTCGATCAAGTTGTCTTCGCCCTTGCCCAGGATCGAGGTCCAGCCGCCGTCGCCTTCAAACGTGCCGTTGGCGATCAAGTTGGTGCAGCCAGCCGGAGCCTTCTCGCTGGGCACGGGCTGTTTCTTGCCTTGCGAAGTCGGCGTGGACTTCGGCGACGGGGTCTGCGACGAGCCTTCCGTGCGGAGGCCGACTTTGGGCAGGGCAGCGCGAATAGCATCTGCTTCGGTGGTGCTATACAAGTCCTGCGCGGCGCGAATCGTCGCGCGGGCCGCATCGGCGAAATCGGACTTGGGCGAGAGATATTGTGTTAGCGTGCGATAGTAAATCTGCTCCATCCGCTCCGGCCCGATGGCGCGCGCGATCAAGAACGCCACCAGGTTGGGGATGCCGCTGTTGACGTGCACGCCGCCATTGTCGCCTTTGCGCGTGTAGGGCAGATCGGCGTATTCATTCATGTGCGCGGGCTGCCCCACGCTGCTCAATGGATCACGTGCGTCGTACGAGCCGCGCCCGTTGGGATCTTCCAGGCTGCGCAGGTATTTCAACGGGAACGGCGGCGATTTGATCACGGTTTCCCCGATCGTCCAGTTGCCCCGATCGATCAGCGCACCAAACACGTCTGCATACGATTCGTTCAATGCGCCCGATTGGCCTTCGTAGATCAGGCTGGATGTATTGTCGATGATCCCGTGCGTGAATTCGTGACCGATCACATCCAGCCCGTAGGCCAGCGGCTTGAAGATCTTGCCGCCGTCGCCGTAGATCATCTGCTGGGCCTCGCCGATCCACGCCGCATTCTCGGCATCTTCCGGATCGCTGCCGTAGTGCACAGTGGACACCATGGGGCTGCCTTGATCGTCGAGGCCGTCGCGCTTAAACGTGTTGAAGTAGTAGTCGTACACTTTGCCCGCGCCGTCGTGGGCGGCCTGCGCGATAGCGTCCCGCGATCGTTCACCCTCATCGATCAACAGACGGCCGGGAACGTCCGTGGAGTTGTCGGCGCTGTACGTCATGCGCCGCTTGCCGTGCGCCAGGCTGTCAAACTGATGCACAACTTGCGCGCGGCGGGCATTGACGAAGTAGCGCCACTGTCCCAACGGCGAGTCGGTCATGATGGTCACGTGCCACGTCAGGCGCGGTTGATCGCTGCGATCGACGTGGATCATCAACTGTGTTTTGTCGCGCAAGATCGTCGCCTTGACGCGCGATCGTTCGGCGGTAGCCAGCTGCACGTCGAGCAAATCGTCCAGCGCAATCTGTTCGGCGTCCGCCTGCGCAATCTTGGGCGTTGTGTCGAGATCGATGCCGGGGCGGAAGTGGCCGTTGACCGTGACCACTTGATTCTGCGCATCGAGGTGGACGACGAGTTGATAACCGAAGACAGGCAGTCCCTGATAGACTTGCGACATCCGCACATGCGACCAGCCCAGCTGTTTGTCGGCTTCGTTGCGCAGGAACTGCAATTCCTCTGCCACGCTGCGGAGTTTGAACAGCGCGCGGTTCTCATCCAGGAAGCCGCGCGCAATCGCGATCGGGTTGCCGAGTTCCGCCGCCGTGGGTCGATAGGGCAGGCGCGCGGCCGGATCGAGTCCCGTCAGAAAATTCGGCACTTCCGATCGGGCATCCCAATTCACCGTCAGGGCGCTGTTCGACCGCGCCTGCAATTGATTGAACGCAGCCTGGGGACCAGTCTGTTCGGGCCGGGCAGAAGCGCCCAGGGACAACGGCACGACTGCCGCCAACAGCGCCAGGGCCAGGATCAAACGCAGGAGCATGTGTTTGCGCATCAGGCTACCTCGGAACAGAAGATGAGTGCAACTTGGTCGGCGCAATCTTACCCCATTTTTGTGCAAAGTGCATTACCGAATGATAACGAAATCATGAGAGATTGCCAGTTGACGCAAGCGGCCGGCGCGGGTACACTTGCGCCTATGTTGAAACGCCTGTATGGTCTGATGACCACCACTGTGATGACTGCGACGCCCAAGCGGGTAGCCGTTGCTTCGTCATGAGTGAGCACAGCGCGAGATGAGCGCCAGCACAACGCGGAGCCTAACGGTTCCGCGTTTTTATTTTCCTCCGGGAGGTTGTTAACCTCCTGGTGGATACTCGGAGGAATAAATGGGCACCCTCATCATGAAGTTCGGCGGTACATCTGTGGGCAGCGCAGAGGCGATTCGCTCCACGGCCGAGATCGTGCGCGCGGCGCAGGCCGCCTGGCCGCGTATGGTGGTCGTGGCTTCAGCTATGAGCGGTGTGACCGATGCCTTGTTAAAGGGTGCGCACACCGCCGCCGACGGCGATGCCGGCACATTCCGATCGATCGCGCAAGATTTGCGCGCCAAACATTTCACTGCGCTGACCGATCTGGTCAAGCAGCCGGAGCAGTCATCCGTGGCGCGCGCGACGGTTGAAGTCTACCTGAGCGAATTCGAGTCGCTGTGTCACGCGGTCAACGTGCTGGGCGAAGCCTCGCCGCGCGCGCTGGATGCGATCAGTTCGCTGGGTGAGCGCATGAGCATTCAATTGATCGCGGCTTGTCTGAAATCGATCGGGGTCGCGGCGGAACCGATCGAGTCGTCCGAGCTCGTGGTGACCGACGCGCATTCTCAAGCGGCCAACCCGATCGACGATCTCACCCGATCGAAAACGCAGAGCCGCTTGCTGCCCCTGCTCGACAAGGGCGTCACGCCGATCGTGACGGGCTTCATCGGCGCGACGCAGGACGGCGTGATCACCACGCTGGGCCGGGGCGGCAGCGATTTCAGCGCGGCAATCATGGGTGTGGCGCTGGACGCCGACGAAGTGTGGATCTGGACCGATGTCGACGGCGTGATGACCACCGATCCGCGCATCGATCCGGCCGCGCAGACGCTGCCCGAACTGACTTATCGTGAAATCTCCGAATTGGCTTACTACGGCGCCAAAGTTCTACATCCCAAGACCATTCGCCCGGTCGTCGAGCGCGGGATTGCTTTGCGGATCAAGAACACATTCAACCCGGCTCATCCAGGCACGCAGGTTGTGCGGGACAATGGGCATATCTACGGCGGCGTCAAGGCCGTGACGGTGATTCGCGGCCAGACGATGATCACGGTGGAGGGGCGTGGGATGCTGGGCGTGCCGGGCGTGGCCGCGCGCACGTTTGGCGCAGTGGCGCGCACGCACACCAGCGTCTCGCTGATCTCGCAGGCTTCATCCGAGCAGAGCATCTGCTTCACCGTGCCCGCCAACTTGACGAACACGGTCATCACTGCCGTTGAAGATGAGTTTCGCCGCGAATTAGAAGATCGCGACATCGATGCGGTGTCGGCGCTGGAGCATGTGGTCATCGTCACCGTGGTGGGCGCGGGGATGCGGCACACGCCCGGTATTTCGGGGCGCGTGTTCGGTGCGCTGGGCGCAGAGCGCCTCAACATCATCGCCATTGCGCAGGGATCAAGCGAATGCAGCATCAGCCTGATCGTGGACCAGCAGGATGCGGATGCGGCGGTGCGGGCGATTCATCGGCTGATTGTGAACGGCGTAAAATGAAAAGTGACGAGTGATGAGTGAAGCGCCATTCACTCATCACTTCAGGTATTCAAGGAGCAATCATGTCAAAGATCAAAGTCGCCGTTCTCGGCGCAACGGGCGCGGTGGGTCAGCGCTTCGTGCAGTTGCTGGAGAATCATCCGTGGTTTGAGGTGACGGCCTTGACGGGATCGGATCGATCGGTGGGGCAGTTGTATGGCGATGCCTGCCGCTGGGTGCTGGATAAACCGCTGCCGGACTACGCGCGCAACCTGCGCGTCGTACCAACCGAACCGGGCCTCGAGGCAGCCATCGTGTTCTCGGCGCTGCCATCGGATCAAGCGAAGGCCATCGAACCGGCATTCGCGCAAGCTGGGCAGGGTGTGTGCTCTAATGCCTCATCGTATCGCATGGATGACGACGTGCCGCTGCTCATCCCGGAGGTTAATCCCGATCACACCGCGCTGATCAAAGTGCAGCAGCAACAGCGCGGCTGGAGCGGCTTCATCGCGACGAATCCCAACTGCACTTCCACAGGTTTCACGATCGCCTTCCGGCCTTTGCTGGACACCTTCGGGATCAAAAAAGCTTTCGTCGTCTCGCTGCAGGCACTGTCGGGCGCGGGTTATCCGGGCGTGGCTTCGCTGGATGCGGTGGACAATGTAGTGCCCTATATCGGCGGTGAAGAGCCCAAGGTGGAGACAGAGCCGCTCAAGATGTTGGGCAAGTTGAACGCTTCGCATGTCATTGATGCGCCGCTGCGGATTTCGGCGCATACCAATCGCGTAGCGGTGATCGATGGTCACACCGTCTGCGTGTCCCTGGAATTCGATCAACCGATCGGGCCGCAGGAAGCCGCGCAGGCGCTGATCGATTATCGGTGGGCCGCGATCGTGCGGTCGCTGCCGTCGTCGCCCGAACGTGTGATCGAAGTCCGCTCAGAGCCTGATCGGCCGCAGCCTCGGCGCGATCGTGATGCGGGCCACGGCATGACCACAGTGGTAGGGCGTGTGCGTGAAGATCCGTTGTTCCATGTGAAGTTCGTGGTACTGTCGCACAACACCATCCGCGGCGCGGCGGGCGGATCGCTGCTGAATGCGGAATTGCTGGTGGCGCAGGGATTGGTGAAGTAGGGGCGAGGCATTCGCCAACGGAATCAGCGGGAGCAAGATGCCGGGCGTGGACACGACACCAATCGACCCGCATCACTGTGCGAATGCCTCGTCCCTACATGATTACCGCCGCCGCTCCATGACCTGATCCTGTCAGCCACTTGTCATGTCAGAGGCGGCGGAATTATTGGCAGAACCTGAAATCAGGAGCATAATAACATCTGGGGAGACCAACTTCAAAGGAGAACCATGCTCACCGGAGTTCGACGTTTTCTGATGCTGATGGTTGTCATTGCCTTGTTGGCCGGATGCGGTACTCCCACGCCAGCGCCGACCGCAGTTCCGATTGAACCGCCGACGGTGACGCCTGTGCCGCCTACGGCAACACCAGTCCCCACGAATACATCGATCCCGCCGACGGATACTCCCGAACCGACAGCCACACCGCGTCCGACGGCTACACCACAACCCACGGCGACACCGTTGCCGACGAACACACCCACACCTGCGCCGACGAAGGTCATTACGCCCAAGCCGACTAACACGAAGGGCGCGGCAGTTCCCATTTTGAGTGGGAGTGGAGTGTCTTCTAAGCCTTCGACGCTTGCTAATTCAATTGCACAAGCGTTCGACACCACCCAAGGCATCATCAGCTTGCTCAATCAAATGACGGACGGCGGTGGAGCTGAGTTGTGCGCGCCGCTGATAGCTAAGTATCAGAGCATTCACAATGCGCCTACGTATGATGTGACCGGCCAGTCGAATGAGGCGCAGCAAGCGTATGACGCTTACCGAAATGGCGTCAGCCTTGTGGATTCGATCGAGGCAAAGATTCTCAGTTGTGGTCAGGGCAGTGGGCCAATCGGGGCGCTTGAAATTGGCAACATGTTATTTACTTTGCGCAAAGCAGACACGGCCTTCGGTCAGGCACAGGATGTCATTAAGTTGGCGCCGAGTATATCAACACTGTCACCGCTGGAAGATGCCATTGTGCGAGCATTGCGCGCCGTCGGGGGCGTTGGAGATGCGGTGAACAAGATGTTGCCTAATCAGTGGGGGCCTGCTAGAGGACGCATCGCGGCCACCGATCCACGCTGTGCCGAGGCGATTAACTCGCATAACGCGATCCCGGCTTTCACGATGAATCCTGCTGGTCAACCGGCATCTGTTCAGGCTGCTTATCAGCTCTATCAGGAGGCACTGAATCTTTATCAAGTTGAAGTGAGCAATTTCCCCAAGGCGTGCGTGGCAGGCGAGGTCGCCGTGTCGCCAGTGGGATTTGGCACACTCCACAAGAACATCGAGGCTGTTCTCAAGAAGTTGCATCAAGCCCAGGCTGCTTTGAAGTGACAAGCCTGTAACTATTGACCAGCAACCGCAAAATTCCACCAACATAGCGATATTCAAGGTTTAAGGCCTATGTGCCCAAGTGAGTCGCATCAGCGCAAAGGTCTTGTTTTTAGGCATTTTTTGCGCAGTCTTTCAAAAAGCGAATTTCAGGGCAAACGTAAAGAGACCCGTGTAGGTGGAATTTTGCCGCTGCTGCTATTGACACGAACCACATGCGTGTTGTCATCTCTCGTAGAGGTGCATGGTGGATGAACTGACTTCCGCCCGCTATCGCGCCGAGGAACTGTGGCGCAAGGCGTATGCTTGCCAAATGAACGGCGATCTGGCCGAGGCGATTGAACTGTATCGCGCCAGCATCGAAGCTTATCCCACCGCCGAGGCGCACACCTTCCTTGGCTGGTCGCTGTCGTTCTTGCAGCGTTACGACGACGCCATCGCCGAGTGCTACAGCGCCATCGAGATCGATCCTGAATTCGGCAATCCCTATAACGACATCGGCGTGTATTTGATGGAGCAGGGTCACCACCGCGATGCGCTTGTGTGGCTGCAACAAGCAACGGTCGCGCCGCGCTACGAATCGCCGCATTTTCCGTGGATGAACCTGGGCCGCGCTTACGAGAAGATCGGCCCGTGGAGCAAGGCGCTGCGCTGCTATCGCCGCGCGATCGAGCTCGAGTCGAAGTATGAGTTGGCGAAGCAGGCGCTGCGAGCGCTGATCGCGCGGATGAATTGAGCGCGAGACGTGAAACGTAAGGCGTAAAACGTAAAGGATGATGCGTAAAGCGGGAAACGTAAACCGTGATGCGTAAAAAGACTTCCGAGTTGGTGAGAACCCTCGGAAGTCTTTTTGCATCCTGCCTCTTGCCTCTTGCATCCTGCCTCTTGCTTCTTGCTACGGCATCACCCAGCCCAGGCTGCCTGATGTCGTCGAAGCCAGATTCTCTTCGATCGACTGCGGCTCGCCGTTAGGGATGGCAACGTAGTACAACTTCCCGTTTGAGGCATAGAACACGCCGCTCGAGTCGGGCGACCACGTGGCGTACGTTACCGCTTCTTGGGTGATTGCACGCTTGAGTTCGCCGTCCGTCGTGTAGAGGCGCAGGCCGATCGGACTGGTGAAGTTCCCGTCGCCGGTTGCGATCAGCCACGCGCCGTCAGGCGAATCGATCGGCAGTGCGCCTTCGCCGGACAATTCCTTCGTCGTTCCATCCAGCGCCACGCTGATCACGCCGCTCTCGCCCTTCGCCAGAAACATCTGCGCCTGCGGCAGCCAGCGCACATCGTACCAGTTGCCGGGTGCAATGCGTTGAGGCTGACTCGACGCAGGTGATGCGCGATAAAGCCCGCCCTGCAAATTGCGTTCCCGAGCGGTGTAATCGTCGACCACCGTCAACTGCGCCTGCGATTCAGGATCAAACGCTAGCGCCTGCACAGGGAACTCTGGCCCGATGCGCTGTGCTTCTCCGGTGTCGAGCTTAACCAATCGGACGTTCTGCAAACCGATCGGCGTCCACGAGTACACGAGGAATGTATCGGGCGACGCCCAATCGACGAAGACTTCGTCGCCGCTGAATTCTGTGTCGTACAACTTGCGATTGCCGCTGCCATCGGGTGCGGCGGCCCACACGGCTTTGACGTTCCAGCCCGCGCCTGTGCCAAACGATTCGACTTCTTCGTGAATAATCCACTGACTGTCCGGCGACCAGAACAGGCGCGCGGCTTGATTCAGCCCGTCGGTCAACCGATTGATCTGCCCCGTATCTCGATCGTAACTGTACACATCCGACGATGGCCCGTCGATCGCGGCGATGAAAGCCAGATAGCGACCATCAGGCGACCAGGCCAGCGTGTCGGAATTCTCCACGACGGCGATACCGGCTTCAACCGCGGCGTTGCGTTCGCCCGCGCTGATTGTCGCTTGCAGGGCTTGCTGCATCTCCGGTGAGAACAGCGGCGTGATGACCCGCATGGTGTTGGCGGGCAAGTCCATCAAGTTCAACGTCAGCCCACAGCAGCCTTCAGTATCAGGCGTGAAAGGATTGTCGCCGATGTTGATGGCGAGCAATCCGGCGCGCGGCGCAAACGCACTGCCCAAATTGAAGTCAAAACTGGGCGAGCCGGCGCCTAGCAGTGTTTTGCCAGTGCCATCTAACTTGACGAACGCCAGACCATTGCGTGTTGGAAAGAGCAACACCGGCTCATAAATGTCGAACGGCTGGTTTCGTTCGATACGCGGCGATTCGCTGGTCGGCGGCAATGGCGACGGTGATGGGATAACTTGTGCTGCCGGTGCGTCGGTTACTGCGATGTCCTGCGGTGTGCCAATCGGCGCGGTGGTCAGCGAAGCGATCGGAGTGGCAGGCGCGCCACCGCAAGCCGCCAGCAAGGTCAAGAGCAGCACGCTGAAGATGATCGACTTGAAAGTCATGAGCGCTCGTTCTCTCAAGGAACCTCCCGGAGGCGCTTCGCGGAACCTGCGGGCGGTTAGTCTCAGTAGAGATCCAATTTTGCCAGCGGCGCGGGCTCCGTGCGAAGCCCCCGCGATTCCGGCGGCATGTCCACTCGCTGCCCTCGGGATGCACCGCGAGGAGCCGCCTCTGCTTGGCTTTTGGATCTGCTGAGCCTCACTGCGCACCCACGGAGATCGGCACTTCCGCAAGGATCGCCGGCCGATTGGCGCAATCGATGCGGGCGCGCACCGATCGCGATTTGGCCGAATGCTGCCCGACGAATGACGGATCGGCATCCTCCGGGATCGGCAGATCGATCGGGAAGGGCTGCCCGCCGATCAGTTGAGCCGGATCGATCTCGGCGCGTACGCGCACTTTGTCAAAGTGATCGGCAAATTCGTGCGCTTCCGCCTTTTCGTGCGACACGATCTCCACCACGGCCGCGATCAGCTTGTTCGACTCAAGACCCGTTACCTGCAGCGTGCCTTGAATGTGATCGCCCGGATAGAAGCCGTTGGCGTTGAGCGCCAGTTCCACCCTGACACCCTGCGGCGATTGCGCGGCGGCGCGCATCGGCTTGTCGGCCTCCGTCAGCGGCGCCGGCAGCATGGTGAAGTAGTGCTCGTGATGAATGTCGGCGTGCAGCGGCAGATCGACTTTGCCCTCGACCATGTACAGGATGCGCGTGAACTCGCCGTTGAAGGTGGGCGGCAGCACGGCGGGCAGGGCGAACTCAAAGGAGAAGTCGTACTCCCCTCTGGGCAGTTTGTCGTCGTGGGCCGTGGGCGACCACAGGCTGAACGACAGATTGAACGGATGCGATCGCTCTGACATCAGCGTGTTGGGACCCAGCGTAATGACTTCTTCGCCAAAAGCGTGGAGCATGACTCCGCGCGGGCGCAGATCCGTGCGCGCCGTCAGATGCAGCGTGCCGCGCACCGTTTCGCCGGGGCGGTAGGCCGGTTTATCGAGTTGGAGAGAAATTTGAGCGGGCATGGTTTACCTCGTTTATGGCGATTTCCACGCTGATTTACAATTCAGCCCAACCAGGTCATGCCCGAATGCTGTTGTCGGGCATCCAGTCTAGCAGGCTTCTGGATTCCCGCTAACGGCACGCGGGAATGACATCGTCGTAACCCAAACCGGAACTTGCTCTATCCTGCTGTCGTGTCAGCGTCGTCGATGCGGAAACGCGCACCGTCAAAGACCACGCTGCGGATGATCCGTTGATCGGTTACCGGATAATCGGCGGCGGCCACGGCGCGAATGGTCACGTGATCCTTCAACGGCGTCGTGATCAATTTGCGGGCGAAGATTTGATCGACTTGAAAGATGCCCGCCGAATTGCTGAGCGCGACGACGATCTCGATCGGCCGATCGGTGCCCGCCTGAATCGTTACCGATTCGATGGCCAGCGCCGAGACCGAGTGAATGTCGATCGTGCCCAGATCGAACGCCATGCGTCCGCGCCCCTTGGTCATGTCGGTGGCATCGGCCACAGCCACCACCGCGCCTTCCATCGTCAATGGCGCCGGATCGCAATCGTGGCAGGCGATGGCGCTGAGCGTGAAGCCCAGCAGCGCCTGCAGTTTGATCGGATCGTCACCGTACACCGGGGCGAAGTGCCGTTCCAAAATCGGCTGGGCCAGCGCCACGCTGAACGCTTCGTGTCCGGCTCGATGAATCTGGTTGCCGATGTCGTGCAATAGGATGCCGGCCAGCACCACGGCGTGTGCGTCGTCCAGATCGCCTGCACTGGATTCAACCACGTCAAAATCCACTCCGGCGTGATGCAGCAGCTGCATGATCTCCATGGCGGCTGCCGTGACGATCTGCGCGTGAATGGGTCCGTGATCATTGTAACCCAGCTTGACCACGGCGATGTAATTCGCCAGTTCCCACTGCGCCGCCACACGCGGATCACCCAGCAGGCTCTCGAAGATGTGCGCCGCTTTGGGATACGCCGCGACAATCTCGCGCGTGGTGCGATTGGCGATCTGCGCCAGCGCGGTGTAATCGCGCTGCGTCTCTATCTGGAGTTCGTTCTTGCGAAACATAGGAATCCTAATGAAGTAATGCGTAAAACGTAAAGCGTAAAAACAAGCCTTACGTTTTACGCCTGACGTATTACGTGCTCCACCTCTCCTGCAGCACAATCTCATCCAGCGGCTTGCGGCGGCGCTTGGGCGCGGCGGGAATGGTCTGCTCCACCGGCAGCGGATAGCCGAACGAGATGATGTGCTGCAAGCGATATTCCGGCGGCACACCTAGCACGGTTTTGCAGTCGTCTTCGCGATGCATGGAGGCGATGCACGATCCGAGGCCGTCGTCCCAGGCAGCCAGCATCATATTCTGCGCGGTGCGGCCCGAATCGAACTCGCCCCGATAGAACTTGGGATCGAAGACGATCGCGATTGCAACGGCCGCGCCCGCCAAATGTTGTGCGTAATTGCCGGTCTGCGCCACGGCCTGCAATCGCTCGCGATCACGGATGACGATGAACCACCACGGCTGTGAGTCCTTGCTACTGCCACTCATGCGCCCAGCCTGCAAAATCCGCCGGAGCGCCACTTCCTCGATCGGGCGGCTGAGATCAAATTGGCGGACGGAGCGCATCGAAAGGATCGTTTGATAGGTGTCCATGTCAACCTCAGCAAAAAACGTGAAACGTGAAGCCTAAAACGTAAATGCAGCCCCTTACCTGACCATTCGCGTAATCGAGTTGGTGAAAAACGAATTCTTGGCCCCACTTGCGGGTAAGAACAGCACAAAAATAGGGCTGGTTCCCCCACTT
>Ga0209254_10000637_pt1 | contig 29339 bp, 25 predicted proteins | sample FrelakmetDIP11DI_FD_187148 | JGI IMG/M metagenome (GOLD analysis project Ga0209254, IMG submission 187148) | Freshwater lake sediment microbial communities from the University of Notre Dame, USA, for methane emissions studies - DIP11 DI (SPAdes)... | ecosystem: Environmental > Aquatic >... | reverse complement strand
CAGTTCAATGGCGACCAGGTCGGCGTCCTTGCCGACTTCGATCGAACCGATCCGCTTGTTCAGGCCCAGTGCCCTGGCGCCATTGATCGTGGCGCACTCCAGCGCCGCGGCCGCCGGCAGCATCGAGGCATCACCGGAGACGTTCTTGGCCAGCAGGGCAGCGAAGCGGGCCTCGTCGAACATGTCGAGGCGGTTGTTGCTTGCCGCCCCGTCGGTGCCGAGCGCCACGTTCACCCCGGCGGCGAGCATTGCCGGCACGCGGGCGATGCCGTTGGCGAGCTTCAGGTTGGACACCGGGCAGTGGGCGACACTCGCCCCGACGCGACCGAGCTGGGCGATCTCCTGGTCGGTCAGGTGGACCGAATGCACGGCGATCAGCCGCTCCGACAGCAGTCCGAGCCTGTCGAGCCGTTCGAGCGGGCGCACGCCGTAGCGCTCGATCGACTCGTCGATCTCGCTGACCGTCTCGTGCACGTGGATGTGCACCGGCAGGTCGAGTTCTTCGGCAAGAGTTGCCACGCGCGCCAGCGTTTCGTCGCTGACCGTGTAGGGGGCGTGCGGTGCCAGGGTGAAGCTGACCAGCGGGTCGTCGCGCAGCGCGTCGCGCGCCTGCAGCCCCTTGCGCAGGTAATCGTCGGCGTCGACGGCGTAGGCGGTCGGGAACCCGATGGCGATGATGCCGACCACCGCCCGCATGCCGACGGAGGTGAGCGCGCGGGCCACGATGTCGGGATAGAAATACATGTCCGAGCAGGTGGTCACCCCGGCCCGCAGCATCTCCACCGCGGCCAGTCGCGCGCCGTCGTGCACGAAGGCTTCGCCGACCAGGGCCTGCTCGAGCGGCCAGATCCTCTCGGTCAGCCACTGCTGCAGCGGCATGTCGTCGCCGACGCCGCGCAGCAGAGCCATCGAGGCGTGCGTGTGCGCATTGACCAGCCCGGGCATGACGACATGGTCGGGCAGGCGAACCGTCGAGCGTGCGCTGAAGCGGCGCGCAGCCTGCGCAATCGGCAGGACAGCGCGGATGACGCCGGCATCGACGGCGATCGCGTGGCCTTCCAGCAGCGCGCCATGCGGCCGGATCGGCAGGATCCAGCGCGGCTCGATCAGGGTATCGATCTGCGCGGCAGCGTCCACTTCGCTCATCGGAACGGCGGTTGGCGGCAAACGGCCGCAATAGTGCCACGTGCGGCTCGGCTGCGAGCGTCGCGCTGATAAACTTCCCAACTTGCTTGCGGCCCGAAAGCACGCCGGCTGGGCGTCCGTTGCGGGCCCCTTGCCAGCATGCGCGCGGGACGCGCTGCTGCCGCCGCCATGGACCCATTCGCCAAGGAAATCCTGCCCATCTCGCTCGAAGAGGAGATGAGGCGCTCTTATCTCGATTACGCGATGAGCGTGATCGTCGGCCGCGCGCTGCCCGACGTGCGCGACGGACTGAAGCCGGTGCACCGGCGCGTGCTGTTCGCCATGCACGAACTGGGCAACCACTACAACCGTCCCTACAAGAAATCGGCGCGCATCGTCGGCGACGTCATCGGCAAGTACCACCCGCACGGCGACCAGGCGGCGTACGACACGCTGGTGCGCATGGCGCAGGATTTCTCGCTGCGCTACCTGCTGATCGACGGCCAGGGCAACTTCGGCTCGGTCGACGGCGACAGCGCGGCGGCGATGCGCTACACCGAGGTGCGGCTGGCGAAGCTGGCGCACGAAATGCTCGCCGACATCGAGAAGGAAACCGTCGACTACGGGCCGAACTACGACGGCTCGGAGAAGGAGCCGCTGATCCTGCCGGCGCGGCTGCCCAACCTGCTGGTGAACGGCTCGTCGGGCATCGCGGTCGGCATGGCCACCAACATCCCGCCGCACAACCTGAACGAGATCGTCGACGGCTGCGTGCTGCTGCTGCGCAATCCCGAGGCGTCGATCGAGGAACTGATCGAACTGGTCCCGGCGCCGGACTTCCCGACCGCGGCGATCATCTACGGACTGGAGGGCGTGCGCGAGGGCTATCGCACCGGCCGCGGCCGCGTCGTGATGCGTGCCAAGACGCACTTCGAGGACATTGACCGCGGCGCGCGGCAGGCGATCATCGTCGACGAGCTGCCCTACCAGGTCAACAAGCGGCTGCTGCTCGAGCGCATCGCCGAGATGGTCGGCGAGAAGAAGCTCGAGGGCATCTCCGACATCCGCGACGAGTCGGACAAGTCGGGCATGCGCGTGGTGATCGAACTGAAGCGCGGCGAGGTGGCCGAGGTTGTGCTGAACAACCTGTACAAGCAGACGCAGTTGCAGGACACGTTCGGCATGAACATGGTCGCGCTGGTCGACGGCCAGCCGAAGCTGCTGAATCTCAAGCAGATGATGGAGGCGTTCCTCGCGCACCGGCGCGAGGTCGTCACCCGCCGCACGGTGTTCGAGCTGCGCGAGGCGCGCGACCGCGGCCACGTGCTCGAGGGCCTGGCGGTGGCGCTGGCCAACATCGACGAGTTCATCGCCATCATCAAGGCGGCGCCGACGCCGCCGGTGGCAAAGACCGAACTGATGTCACGCGTCTGGGACTCGACGCTGGTGCGCGAGATGCTCGCGCGGGCCGGCAGCCAGCGCGACGCCTACCGGCCGCTCGGCCTCGATCCGCAGTTCGGCTTGAAGGATGACGGCCTGTACCGGCTGTCAGAGACGCAGGCCGAACAGATCCTGCAGATGCGCCTGCAGCGGCTCACGGGGCTCGAGCAGGACAAGATCCGCAACGAGTACCGCGAGGTGATGGACCGCATCGCCGACCTGCTCGACATCCTGGCCCGGCCGGAGCGGATCACGACCATCATCGGCGACGAACTGGCCGCTGTGAAGAAGGACTTCGGCGACGCGCGCCGCTCGGAGATCGTGCGCAGCGCCGAGGACCTGCAGACCGAGGACCTGATTGCACCGCAGGACATGGTGGTGACGCTTTCGCACACCGGCTACATCAAGAGCCAACCGCTGGCCGACTACCGCGCGCAGAAGCGCGGCGGCCGGGGCCGCCAGGCGGCGGCCACCCGCGAGGACGACTGGATCGACCAGCTGTTCATCGCCAATACGCACGACACGATCCTGTGCTTTTCCGATCGCGGCCGGCTGTACTGGCTGAAGGTGTGGGAAGTGCCGCAGGGCTCGCGGGTGTCGCGCGGCAAGCCGATCGTCAACATGTTTCCGCTCGGCGATCAGGAGAAGATCACTGTCGTGCTGCCGATCCGCGAATACGACGAGCACCACTACGTGTTCATGGCCACCGCCCAGGGCACGGTGAAGAAGACGACGCTGACCGATTTCTCCAACCCGCGCAAGGCCGGGATCATCGCCGTCGACCTCGACCCTGGCGATTACCTGATCGGCGCGGCGATCACCGATGGTCGGCACGACGTAATGCTGTTCTCCGACGCCGGCAAGGCGGTGCGCTTCGACGAGAACGACGTGCGCCCGATGGGCCGCACGGCGCGCGGCGTGCGCGGCATGCAGCTCGAGCCGGGGAGCAGCGTGATCGCGCTGCTGGTGGCCGAGGACGAAGCACAGAGCGTGCTGACGGCAACCGAGAACGGCTTCGGCAAGCGCACGCCGATCGCCGAGTACACGCGGCACGGCCGCGGCACGAAGGGGATGATCGCCATCGCCACCACCGAGCGCAACGGCAAGGTGGTGGCCGCCACCCTGGTGCGGCCGGAAGACGAGATCATGCTGATCACCACTGGCGGCGTGCTGATCCGCACGCGCGTCGCCGAGATCCGCGAGATGGGACGCGCCACGCAGGGCGTGACGCTGATCGCACTCGACGAGGGCACCACGCTCACCGGATTGCAGCGCATCGTCGAGACCGATGACGACGGCAGCGGCGAGGGCGGCAATCCTGCGCAGGATGCCGGCGCCGAAGCATCATGACCCGAAGGCACTCCCGGCGATGGATGAACCGCTGAATACGCTGCGCAAGGCAATCGACGAGATCGACCGGAAACTGGTTGCGCTGCTCAGCGAGCGGGCGCGCCTGGCGCAGGAGGTCGGCCGGCTCAAGGATGTGGCCGAGGCGCCGGTTTACCGGCCCGAGCGCGAGGCGGAAGTGCTGCGCAACGTTGCCGCCATCAACCCGGGCCCGTTGCAGGAGGCCGCACTGGCCGCGATCTTCCGCGAGGTGATGTCCGCTTGCCGGGCACTCGAGCGGCGTATCCGGGTCGCCTTCCTCGGCCCGGCCGGGACCTTCTCGGAGATGGCGCTGCTCAAGCAGTTCGGCTCGTCGGTCGAGGCGGTGCCCTGCGTGTCGATCGACGAGGTGTTCCGCACGGTCGAGGCCGGCGGTGCCGATTTCGCGATCTCCCCGGTGGAGAACTCGACCGAGGGCTCGATCACGCGCACCCTCGACCTGCTGCTCGCCACGCCGCTCGCCATCGTTGCCGAGGTGTCGCTGCCGGTGGAGCACCACCTGCTGACGTCGAGCGGCAGCATGCAGGGCGTCACAAGGATCACCGCGCACGCACAGGCGCTGGCGCAGTGCGTGAACTGGCTCAACCAGCACTATCCGTCGATCGAGCGGCAGCCGGTCGCCAGCAACGGCGAGGCGGCGCGACTGGCGTCGACCGACCCGACGGTGGCCGCCATTGCCGGCGAGGCGGCGGCGAGCCGCTACGGTCTGGTGCCGGTGGCCAGCCATATCCAGGATGACCCGGCCAATCGCACGCGCTTCGTTGCCCTCGGCCGGCAGCACGCCCAGCCGAGCGGGCGCGACAAGACGTCGCTGATCCTCGCGGTGGCGCACAAAGCCGGGGCCGTTCACCACATGCTGGCGCCGCTGGCGCGCCACGGCGTGTCGATGACTCGCTTCGAGTCGCGGCCGGCCAAGACCGGCGCCTGGGAGTATTACTTCTACGTCGACGTCGAGGGCCATGAGAGCGACCCGAAGGTCGCCGTGGCCCTCGAGCAGCTGCGCGGCGAGTGCGCCTTCTACAAGAGCCTCGGCTCGTATCCGGTTGCCGCCTGATTGAGGAAAGTCGGAATGTCACCAGCCGCTCAAGCCGGAAAGCCGGCGCAGGCCATCGAGGCATTGCCTTACGTGCGGGCGATTGCGCCCTACCAGGCGGGCAAGCCGATCGAGGAACTCGCCCGCGAGCACGGGCTGCAGCCGGAGAGAATCGTCAAGCTGGCGTCGAACGAGAACCCGCTCGGCATGCCGGACTCGGCGCGGGCGGCGATCGAGGCGGCGCTTCCCGAACTGGGGCGCTACCCGGATTCGAACGGCTTCGACCTGAAGGCAGCGCTGTCGCGCAAGTTCGGCGTGCCAGCGGAATGGATCACGCTCGGCAACGGCAGCAACGACATCCTGGAAGCGGCCGCCGCGGTGATGCTGGCGCCCGGGCGCAGCTGTGTCTACGCGCAGCATTCGTTCGCCGTGTACCCGTTGGCGACGATGGCCCGCGGCGCCCGTTCGATCGTCGTGCCGGCGCGCGACTACGGCCACGATCTCGACGCGATGCTGGCAGCGATCGAGGCCGATACGCGGCTCGTCTTCGTCGCCAATCCGAACAACCCGACCGGCACCTTCGTTGGCGCCGACACGATGGCCGCGTTCCTGGGCCGGGTGCCGCGCCATGTGGTGGTGGTCCTCGATGAGGCCTACAACGAGTACCTGTCGCCGGAACTGCGTCATCCGAGCATCGACTGGGTGCGCCGATTCCCGAACCTGCTGGTGTCGCGTTCCTTCTCGAAGGCCTACGGGCTGGCAGGGCTGCGCGTCGGCTATGGCGTTGCCCAGCCGGAACTCACCGACCTGCTCAACCGCGTGCGGCAGCCGTTCAACTGCAACTCACTGGCTCAGGTGGCGGCGGTCGCGGCGCTCGCCGACGAGGCCTTTGTCGCCCGCAGCGTCGAGGTCAATCGCAAGGGCATGGCCCAGATCACCGCAGCCCTCGATGTGCTGGGGCTGCGCTACCTGCCGAGCTTCGGCAACTTCTTACTCGTGGAGGTTGGCGATGGCGCCGCCGTCTACCAGGGGCTGCTCAAGCGCGGGGTGATCGTGCGGCCGGTGGCCAACTATGGCCTGCCGCAATGGCTGCGGGTCACGATCGGACTGCCGGAGGAAAACGACAAGTTCATCGCCGCGCTGCGCGAGGTGCTGCAGGGCGCCCGCGCATGAGGATCGCGCTGATCGGCGTTGGCATGATCGGCGGCTCGCTGATGGCCGCCTGGCGTCAGGCCGGCGTGGTGACGGCGGCGACGGGATACGACACCGATCCGAAGGCGCTGGCGGTGGCAGGCGAGCGCGGCCTGATCGATCGAGGCGCTACGTCGGTGGCGCAGGCGGTGGCTGACGCCGAACTGGTCGTCGTTGCCACCCCGGTCGGTTCGATGGTCGAGGTGTTCCAGCAACTTGCTCCGGCGCTGCCGCGCGACGCACTGCTTACCGACGTGGGCAGCACCAAGGGCGACGTCCTTGACCATGCGCGCGCGGCACTGGGCGCCGCATTTTCCCGCTTCGTGCCGGCCCATCCGATCGCCGGCAAGGAACTGCCCGGGGTGGAACATGCCGATGCGCAGCTGTTTGCCGGCAAGCGCGTGGTGCTGACGCCGACTGCCGAAACGAGCGCCGATGCGCTGGCGAAGGTCGAAGGACTGTTTGCTCGGACCGGTGCGCGGGTGGAGCGCATGGATGCCGCCGAGCACGACCGCATCTTTGCTGCGGTCAGCCACCTGCCGCACCTGCTGTCGTTTGCGCTGATGGCGGCGATCGGTTCGGAGCCCGGCGGCGAACGCAAGCTCGCTTACGGCGGCGCCGGCTTCCGCGACTTCACGCGAATCGCGGCGTCATCGCCCGTGATGTGGCGGGACATCTGCGTCGCCAACCGCGCGGCGCTGGGTGAGGAATTGCGCGGCTACCGCGCCTTGCTCGACAGTTTGCAGCGGGCGGTCGACGACGGGGACGCAGCAACGCTGCAGCAGACCTTCGAACTGGCTGCGCGCCTGCGCCGACGGTGGGCAGCCCCGGCTGATGCTCAATAGCGAAGAGCAGCGCTGGCCGGACGAACTGACCGTCCAACCGATCGCGCACGCGCAAGGCGTGGTGCGATTGCCGGGCTCGAAGAGCATCTCCAACCGGGCGCTGCTGCTGGCGGCCCTGGCCGAAGGCACGACCGTGCTGACGCGCCTGCTCGACGCCGACGACACGCGGGTGATGATCGATGCGCTGCGCGCGCTCGGCATTGCGATCGAGCGCGAAGGCGACACGGCTCGCGTCAGTGGCTGCAACGGCCGGTTTCCGGCCCGCAGCGCGGACCTTTTCCTCGGCAATGCCGGCACGGCAACACGTTCGCTCACCGCGGCGCTCGCCTTCGCCGACGGCCGCTATCGCATCGACGGCGTCGCACGGATGCGCGAACGGCCGATCGGCGACCTCGTGACGGCGCTCAACGCCCTTGGCGCCCGCATCGGGTACGAGGGCGCTGCAGGCTACCCGCCGCTTCGCATCGAGCCGGCGCAGCGGCTGCTGCGCGACGAGGTTGCGATCCGCGGCGACGTCTCCAGCCAGTTCCTCACGGGCCTGCTGATGGCTGCGCCGCTGGTCGCGCCGCAGGACGGTCTGCGGGTGCAGGTGGCGGGCGAACTGATCTCGCAACCGTACGTGGCGATGACGGTGGCGATGATGAAGCGGTTCGGCGTCGAGGTCGGACGCTCGGGCGACACCTTCGTGGTGCCGCGGGCGGGCTACAGGTCACCGGGGGCGCTTGCGGTCGAGGGCGACGCGTCGAGTGCCTCGTATTTCCTGGCGCTCGGGCTGCTGGCCGGCGGACCGGTGCGCGTCGAGGGCGTTGGCCGCGACAGCGTACAGGGCGACGTGGCCTTCGCCGACCTGCTGCAGGCGATGGGGGCACGCATCGAGCGCGGGGCCGACTGGATAGAGGCTCGCGCCGGCGACGGCCTGCGCGCGGTCGACTGGGACTGCACGTCGATTCCGGATGCGGCGATGACGGCTGCCGTGGTGGCGATGTTTGCGCCCGGCCGCACCACGCTGCGCGGCATCAGCTCGTGGCGGGTCAAGGAGACCGACCGCATCGCCGCCATGGCAATCGAACTGCGCAAACTCGGCGCCACGGTCGAGGAGGGCACGGACCGGATCTCGATCAGCGGGCCGACGGTACTGCGTGAGGCGACGATCGACACCTACGACGATCACCGGATCGCCATGTGCTTCGCGCTTGCCGCGACCGGCGGCCTGCCCGTGCACATCCGCGACCCGCGCTGCGTCAGCAAGACTTTTCCGCGATTCTTTGCGGAACTGGCGACATTGACGGCACCGAGCGCGGCGTGACGCGCGCCCAGGCCCGCTCGTGCAGCAGGTAGGCGACGGTATTGGCCAGCGGCTCGAGCAGGGCCAGCGCGCTGGCGATGGCCACACTGCCGGTCAGCAGGTAGGCGATCATGAAGGCGACGGCGAAGTGAACGACGGCGAAGGTGCCGGTCTTCGCGAGGCTATGTGAGAGCGGGACTCGCATCGCAAACTCCTTGAGTGAGAATCGTTCCCGGGATGGTAGTGACGGCAACGCTGACGTGCATTGAATTGTGTTGATCGAACCGATAGCGAAAGGCCGTTGATGGATCAGGTGCCGGTGATTGCGATCGACGGGCCGACCGCGTCCGGCAAGGGCACGGTGGCGCAGCGCCTCGCCGCTGCGCTCGGCTGGCACTACCTGGACAGCGGGGCGCTGTACCGGCTGGTGGCGCTGCGCGCTCTCGAATCAGGCGTCGACGCCGGGGATGCGTCTGCGCTGGCCGATCTGGCGCAGCGCCTGCAGCCGCACTTCGCCGGCGACCGCATCAACCTGGACGGACGCGACGTCACCAACGACATCCGTCGCGAGGACGTCGGCGCCATGGCGTCGCGGATCGCCGTCCACCCGTTGCTGCGCGCCGCGCTGCTGGCCCTGCAGAAGAGCTTCCGCCGCCCCCCCGGACTGGTGGCCGACGGACGCGACATGGGCACGGTCGTCTTTCCGGATGCCCGGCTGAAGGTCTTTCTCAGCGCGAGCGTCGAGGCGCGCGCCGCGCGGCGTCATAAGCAGTTGAGCGAAAAGGGTTTCCCGAGTAATATCGCGATCCTTTTGCAGGACCTCAGGGCGCGTGACGAACGCGACAGCAGCCGTTCCGCGGCGCCGCTGAGACCTGCCGAAGACGCCCGCCAGCTCGACAGTTCGGATCTTTCCATCGAACAGGTCTTGTCGCAGATCCTGCGCTGGCACGGCGAACGCTGACCCGCGGTGGTTTCGCGGGGGGCAAAGGGTGCGCGGTGCCGCTCCTCGAGCAGGCCGCGTGGTGTTCAACTCCGCTGGGGCGCAAGGCCCTGGCGCGATTGAAGGTCAATTGATGTCTTCCGTTGCAACTCAACAAACCGGCTCTGGCAAAGAGAGCTTCGCAGCACTTTTCGAAGAAAGCCTGGCACGCAAGGAAATGCGGCAAGGCGAGGTGATCACCGCCGAGGTGGTCCGCGTCGACTACAACTTCGTGGTGGTCAACGCCGGCCTCAAGAGCGAGGCCTACATCCCGCTCGAGGAATTCAAGAACGATCTCGGCGAGCTCGACGTCAAACCGGGCGACTTCGTCTCGGTGGCGATCGAATCGCTGGAAAACGGCTACGGCGACACCATCCTGTCGCGCGACAAGGCCAAGCGGCTGGCGGCCTGGCTGAACCTGGAGAAGGCCCTCGAACAGGGCGAACTGGTCAGCGGCACCATCTCCGGCAAGGTCAAGGGCGGCCTGACGGTCATGACCAACGGCATCCGCGCCTTCCTGCCGGGCTCGCTGGTAGACACGCGCCCGGTCAAGGACACCACGCCGTACGAAGGCAAGACGCTCGAGTTCAAGGTCATCAAGCTCGACCGCAAGCGCAACAACGTGGTGCTGTCGCGCCGCGCCGTGATCGAAGCGAGCATGGGTGAGGAACGCGCCAAGCTGCTCGAGACCCTGCGCGAGGGCTCGATCGTCAAGGGTGTTGTCAAGAACATCACCGACTACGGCGCCTTTGTCGACCTGGGCGGCATCGACGGCCTGCTGCACATCACCGATCTGGCTTGGCGTCGCGTACGGCACCCGAACGAAGTGGTTCAGGTTGGCCAGGAGCTGACGGCCAAGGTCCTGAAGTTCGACCAGGAGAAGAACCGGGTGTCGCTGGGCCTGAAGCAGCTTGGCGAGGATCCGTGGGTCGGACTGGGCCGCCGCTATCCGCAGAGCACGCGACTGTTCGGCAAGATCACCAACATCACCGACTACGGCGCGTTCGTCGAGATCGAGGCCGGCATCGAGGGTCTGGTGCACGTCTCCGAGATGGACTGGACCAACAAGAACGTCGACCCGAAGAAGGTGGTCGCCCTCGGCGACGAGGTCGAGGTCATGGTGCTCGAGATCGACGAAGATCGCCGCCGCATCTCGCTTGGCATGAAGCAGTGCAAGCCGAATCCGTGGGACGACTTCGCCATCGCGCACAAGAAGGGCGACCGCGTCAAAGGGCAGATCAAGTCGATCACCGACTTCGGCGTGTTCATCGGCCTGCCCGGCAACATCGATGGCCTGGTGCACCTGTCCGACCTGTCGTGGAACGAGCCCGGCGAGGATGCCGTGCGCAAGTTCAAGAAGGGCGACGAGGTCGAGGCGATGGTGCTCGCCATCGACGTCGAGCGCGAGCGCATCTCGCTTGGCATCAAGCAGATGGCCGGCGATCCGTTCAGCAATTTCGCCGCCACGCACGAGAAGGGTTCGCTGGTCACCGGCACGGTCAAGAGCGTCGACGCCAAGGGCGCCGTCATCGATCTGGGCGGCGACGTCGAGGGCTACCTGCGCGCCTCGGAGATCTCGTCCGACCGCGTCGAGGATGCTCGCAACCACCTGAAGGAAGGCGATTCGGTGACCGCGCTGATCATCAACGTCGACCGCAAGAACCGCAGCCTGAACCTGTCGATCAAGGCCAGGGACAGCGCCGAGGCGAGCGAGGCGATAGAGCGGATGAAGGCCGAGGCTGCCACCGGCACCACCAGCCTGGGTGCGCTGCTGAAGGCCAAGCTCGACAATCGCTAGCCCACAGGCGCGACTGCCATGAAGATGCTGACCCGTTCCGAGCTGATCAGCCGCCTTTCCGAGCGCAACCCGCGACTGCCGCCGCGCGACGCGGACGAGGCGGTGAAGTGCATGCTCGACACGATGACGCAGGCGCTGGCCGAAGGCGGCCGGGTGGAGATCCGCGGCTTCGGCAGCTTCGCGCTCAACTACCGGCCGCCGCGCGTTGGGCGCAATCCGAAGTCCGGCGAGCGGGTGCACGTGCCGGCGAAGTTCGTGCCGCACTTCAAGGCCGGCAAGGAACTTCGCAGTCGCGTCGATCAGGGCGTCGAGCAGCAACCGGCGCCGGTCGAAGGTTCATCGGACTGAGGTCCTTGCCTCGAATTGCAGCCCCGCCGAGTGCGGGGCTTTTTTTCGCCTCGCCCGAGGCACGCCGGGTCGCCGAAAAGCCGGGCGCGCTTAGAATGCTTCGACGATGGGAGACGCATGCGGATGAACGTCATCGCCTGGCTGCTGCGCCTGCTGTTCTTTCTCGCCGTCCTGTGGTTCGCGCTTAAGAACACGATGCCGGTCACCGTTCGGCTGACCGAGAACCTGCGCTGGGACGACGTTCCGCTTGTGCTGGTGATGCTCGGCTGCCTGCTCGCCGGCATGCTGCTCGGCGCGATGGCACTGGCGCCGCGGCTGTACCGCCTGCACCGGCGCGCAGCAGCCGTCGACAGCGGTGAGAAGCGGGTGCGGGCCGCCCCCGTTGCCGACCGGGAGGTCGGCGGCGATCGCCTGGCCAATGTCGCTCGCCGTGCCGGCGCGGTGGGCGAACTCGACATGGCCGAAGGCGGCAGCGCGGCGACGCGCCGATGATCGAGTTCGAGCTCTGGTACCTGGTGCTGCTGCCGCTGCTGTTCGCGGCGGGCTGGTGGCTGCGCGGTGTCGACGCCCGCCAGCGCAGCGGTGAGGCTGACGGCGGGCCACGCGCCTATTTCCGCGGCCTCAACTACCTGCTCAACGAGCAGCCGGACAAGGCGATCGATGCTTTCATCGAGGTCGTCAGGCTCGACCCCGAGACGATCGACCTGCATTTCGCACTCGGCAACCTGTTCCGTCGGCGTGGTGAGGTCGACCGTGCCGTTCGCATCCACACGCACCTGCTGAACCGCGCCGACCTGCCCGCGCGCAGCCGCGCCGAGGCACTGGCCGAACTCGGCCAGGATTTCCTCAAGGGCGGCTTGCTCGATCGCGCCGAAGATAGCTTCGCGCGGCTGCTCGACGAACCACGCCATCGGGTCGAGGCGCTGCGCGCGCTGCTGCGCATCTACCAGATGGAGCGCGAGTGGGGCAAGGCGATCGAGATTGCGCGCAGGCTGGAGCGCGAGGCGGGCGAGAGCAGCCACGCGCAGGTCGCCCACTTCCACTGCGAGTCGGCCGAGAAGGCGCTGGCAGCGAAGGATGAGGAGGGCGCACGGAACCATCTCGAGCAGGCGCTGAAGATCAACCGCAAGTCGGTGCGCGCGGCGATCCTCGCCGGCGATCTGGCGGCGCGCCGTGGTGAGGGCGAAGAGGCGATCAGCCACTGGCGCGGCGTCGGCGAGATGAATCCAGAGTACCTGCCGCTCGTCGCTGGTCGGCTGGCCGACGCGCTCGATGCGGCCGGCCGCCGTGCCGAGGCACTGAACTTCCTGCGCCGCAGCCTGCTCGATCATCCGTCGATCGACCTGCTCGACATCGCGCACGCGCGCGTTGCGGCATGGGAGAGCCCGCCGGCTGCCGAAGCGCTGCTCCGCGACGAACTGCAGCGGCATCCGTCGCTGCTCGGTTTCGAGCGGCTGCTGGCCTCGCGCGCAGCCGCAGCGTTCGGCGATGCACCGGTGGAACAGCTGCGGACGCTGATCCAGGCACAGGCCCGCAAGCTGGCGCGCTACCGCTGCAGCAGGTGCGGCTTCCGCGCGCGCGAGTTCCACTGGCAATGCCCCGGCTGCACCAGCTGGGACAGCTACCCGCCGCGTCGCATCGAAGAACTCGACGCCCAGTAGGTCGGCGCAATGCGCATCCTGTCGATACTTGCGCTACTGCCGGCATTGGCGGCGGCGCTTGAAATCAACACCGCCACCCGTTCCCAGCTCGAGCAGGTGCCCGGCCTGGGCGTCGCAACGACCGAGCGAATCCTGAAGGCGCGCAGCGAACGGCCCTTCGCCGACTGGACTGATCTCGCTGCGCGCGTGGCCGGTATCCGCGGCAAACGGGCCGAGCAGCTCGATCGGCAGGGTCTGACCGTCAACGGCAAGCCGCTTGCCGCCGACGCGGAAAAGCGGAAATGAGCTACCAGAGCATCGAGGCCACCATCGGCAATACGCCGCTGGTACGACTGCAACGCATTGGTGCCGACGAGAGCGCTCGCCGCGGCAACGTGATCCTCGGCAAGCTCGAGGGCAACAACCCGGGCGGCTCGGTCAAGGACCGACCGGCCTATTCGATGATCCGGCGTGCGGAAGAACGCGGCGAGATCCGGCCGCGTGACCGTCTGATCGAGGCCACCAGCGGCAACACGGGAATTGCGCTGGCAATGATCGCGGCGATGAAGGGCTACCGGATGACGCTGATCATGCCGGACAACCTGTCCGCCGAGCGCCGTGCAAGCATGACGGCCTATGGCGCCGAGCTGATCCTGACGCCGGCGGCCAGGGGCGGAATGGAGTACGCGCGCGACCTGGCTCTCGAGATGCAGGCCAAGGGCGAGGGAAGGGTGCTCGACCAGTTCGCCAACGCCGATAACCCGCGCGCCCACTACGAAACGACCGGCCCCGAAATCTGGCGCGACACCGGCGGGCGCATCACGCACTTCGTCAGCGCGATGGGTACCACCGGCACGATCATGGGCGTGTCGACCTTCCTCAAGGAGCGGAACCCGGCGGTGCATATCGTCGGCGCGCAGCCGGCCGAGGGTTCGCAGATTCCGGGCATCCGCAAATGGCCGCAGGCCTACCTGCCGAAGATCTACGACGCGTCGCGCGTCGATCGGCTGGAATACGTGGCGCAGGCGGACGCCGAGGCGATGGCGCGTCGCATGGCCGCGGAAGAGGGGATCTTCTGCGGCATCTCCGCGGCGGGCGCGTGCGTCATCGCTTTGCGGGTTGCAGCGGAAGCCGAAAACGCGACGATCGTGTTTGTCGTCTGCGATCGCGGCGATCGCTATCTCAGTACCGGCATCTTTCCGGCCTGAGTTCCTGATCCGGTGTCCGTGACCGTCGATTCGCTGGGCACAGAGCCCGACAGCGGATCACGGACAGCAGATCACCTGTGGCCGTCCACCAATCAGTCGACGGTGACCGGAATCTTGCCGATCTTCGCCTGCCACTCGCGTGGCCCGGTCTGGTGCACCGACGTACCGTCGCTGGACACCGCGACCGTGACCGGCATGTCCTTGACGTCGAACTCGTAGATCGCCTCCATGCCGAGGTCGCCGAAGGCCAGCACCTTGGCCGCCTTGATCGCCTTGGCCACCAGGTAGGCGGCGCCGCCGACGGCCATCAGGTAGGCGCTCTTGTGCTTGCGGATCGCCTCGATCGCCGTCGGGCCGCGCTCGGACTTGCCGATCATCGCGACGAGCCCGGTCTGCGCCAGCATCATCTCGGTGTACTTGTCCATCCGCGTGGCCGTGGTCGGGCCGGCCGGGCCGACCACCTCGTCGCGCACCGGGTCGACCGGGCCGACGTAGTAGATGACGCGATTGGTGAAGTCGACCGGCAGCTTCTCGCCCTTGGCCAGCATGTCCTGGATGCGCTGGTGTGCGGCATCGCGGCCGGTCAGCATCTTGCCTGACAGCAGCAGCGTGTCACCCGGCTTCCACGAGGCAATCTCCTCCCTGGTCAGCTTGTTCAAGTCGACGCGCCTGCTCTTCTGGTAGTCGGGCGCCCACTGCACCTTCGGCCACAGGTCGAGCGACGGCGGCTCGAGGTAGGCCGGGCCACTGCCGTCCAGCACGAAGTGGGCGTGGCGGGTGGCGGCGCAGTTGGGGATCATCGCCACCGGCTTGCTCGCCGCGTGGGTCGGGTACATCTTGATCTTGACGTCGAGCACGGTGGTGAGTCCCCCGAGCCCCTGCGCGCCGATGCCGAGCGCGTTGACCTTCTCGAACAGTTCCAGGCGCAGCTTCTCGACATCGTTGCTCGGGCCGCGGCGGCGCAGCTCGTACATGTCGATGTCGTCCATCAGCGCTTCCTTGGCCATCGTCATCGCCTTCTCGGCCGTGCCGCCGATGCCTATGCCGAGCATGCCCGGCGGGCACCAGCCGGCGCCCATCGTCGGCACCGTCTTCAGCACCCAGTCGACGATGGAATCGGACGGGTTGAGCATGACGAACTTGCTCTTGTTCTCCGAGCCGCCGCCCTTGGCGGCGACCTGCACCTCGACCGCATCGCCCGGCACGATCTGCACGTTGATCACCGCCGGCGTGTTGTCCTTGGTGTTCTTGCGGCCGAACTCCGGCGGGCTCACCACCGAGGCGCGCAGCACGTTGTCGGGATTCAGGTAGCCGCGCCGTACGCCTTCGTTGATGGCGTCTTCGAGCGAGCCGGTGAAGCCCTCCCAGCGCACGTTCATGCCGACCTTCAGGAAGACGTTGACGATGCCGGTGTCCTGGCAGATCGGCCGGTGGCCTTCGGCGCACATCTTCGAGTTGGTGAGGATCTGCGCGATCGCATCCTTCGCTGCCGGGCTCTGTTCCTCCTCGTAGGCGCGGGCCAGATGGGCGATGTAATCGGCCGGGTGGTAGTAGCTGATGTACTGCAGGGCGGCGGCGATGCTCTCGACCAGGTCCGCCTGACGAATGGTGGCCATACAGTCTCCCCCCTGTGGGGTTGTGGGACCGGGTCCGACTATAAAGACTGCGCGTCGCCGCGGCAGCGCGTGCCGGCGGCCGGCTTAATGCAGGTCAAAGGCCTCGTGCTCGCTGCGGCGCCGATCGATGGCGGCGGCTACTGCGCCGCGGCGCGCCGCGCCCGCGGCAGCAGGGTCGAGACGAGCGGCCACACCAGCAGCACGATGGCCAGCGTGGTCAGGACGGCGGCGATGCCGCTATCGAAGAAGATGCCCAGGTTACCCTGCGACAGCAGCATCGACTGGCGGAAAGAATCCTCGGCTCGGTCGCCGAGCACCAGCGCCAGCACCAGCGGCGCCAGCGGGTAGTTCAGCTTCTTGAACACGTAGCCGACGATGCCGAAGCCGAACATCAGGTAGATGTCGAAGACCGAGTTGTGCACCGTGTAGGCGCCCACCGCGCAGATGATGAGGATGACCGGCGCGATGATCGCGAAGGGCACGCGCAGGATCGCCGCGAACAAGGGCACGCCGGACAGCACCACGAGCAGACCCGTGAGGTTGCCCAGGTACATGCTGGCGATCAGGCCCCAGACGAAGTCCTTCTGTTCGACGAACAGCAGCGGTCCCGGCTGCAGGCCCCAGATCAGCAGCCCGCCGAGCAGCACCGCCGCGGTGGGCGAGCCGGGCACGCCGAGAGCCATCATCGGCAGCAGGGCCGTCGTCCCTGCCGCATGGGCCGCGGTCTCCGGCGCAACCACGCCTTCCACCTGTCCCCTGCCGAAGCGGTCCGAGTCCGGCGAGAAGCGCTTGGCTACACCGTAGGCCATGAACGATGCTGGCGTCGCGCCGCCCGGCACGATGCCCATCAGGCAGCCGACCGCAGCGCTGCGCAGCGATGAAAGCCAGTAGCGGGGCAGCTCGCGCCAGGTTTCAAGGACCACCCTCAGGCTGAGCCGCGCCTTGCTGCCGCGGAACGACAGCCCTTCCTCCATGGTAAGCAGGATCTCGCCGATGCCGAACAGGCCGATCACGGCGATCAGGAAATCGAAGCCCTTAAGCATCTCGGTGAAGCCGAAGGTCAGTCGAAGCCGACCGGTCACCGTGTCCAGTCCGACCGCCGCCAGGCCGAAGCCGATCATCATCGAGGCGACGGTCTTCAGTGCCGCGCCGCGGTTCATGCCGATGAAGGCGCAGAAGGTGAGCAGGTAGACGGAGAAGAACTCCGGCGGCCCGAAACGCAGCGCGAACGTGGCCACAAGTGGCGCCATGAACGTGATCAGCAGCACTGCCAGCAGGGCGCCGACGAAGGATGCCGTGAAGGCCGCCGTGAGCGCCGTGCCGGCCTTGCCCTGCTGCGCCAGCGGATAGCCGTCGAACGTGGTCGCCACCGACCAGGGTTCGCCCGGGATGTTGAAGAGGATCGACGTGATCGCGCCGCCGAACAGCGCGCCCCAATAAATGCAGGACAGCATGATGATTGCCGACGTCGGATTCATCGAGAACGTCAGCGGCAGCAGGATGGCGATGCCGTTGGCACCGCCCAGCCCCGGCAACACGCCGATGACCACGCCGAGCAAGATGCCGACCAGCATGAGCAGGAAGTTTTCCGGCGACGCGGCGACGGCGAAGCCCTGGGCCAGCGCAGCGAACTGTTCCAACATGGCCGCTCAACCCAGCCCGAGCAGTGACTCGAGCGGGCCCTTGGGCAGGGGCACCTTGAACCACCGCTCGAACAGCAGGAACAGCACGACCACGGTGCCGGCCGGCACGATGGCCGTCAGCCAGCGCGGGAAATCGCCCAGGCGAAGCATGAAATAGGCGATGAAGATCGCCGACGCGACGTAGATGCCCAGCAGCTTCAGCACGGCGATGTACACCGCGAAAGGCAGCAGCAGCTTCATGATCAGCTGCAACTGGCCTGTCGACACGAAGGAATGTCCCTGCAACACCGTGCGGCGCAGCGACCCGACCAGGGTGACGATGCTGACAGCGCAGAGGATCAGGCCGACATAGAAGGGGAAATAGCCGGCCTGGGGGCCGTCGTCGGACCATCGTGCGCCGATGCGCGCGGCATCGAACATGACCAGCGCCCCGAGGAGCAGCAGGACGATCGCGACGACCACCTCCATGGTCCAGTAGGACACGGCCGAGCGGTGGTCTTCTTCCGGTGTGGTCACTTTCGGTCTCCGGCGTCGCGGCCAACCGGCGCCGCTTCGAAGGGGCGGACAGGAAGTGTCATGTGCGGCCGGCAGCCGAGGACTCGCCGCCGATCACTTGCCCGCAAGGAAGCCCGCTTCCTTCATCAGGCTCAGGTGCCGCGCCTCTTCCTTGCCCAGCCAGTCGCGATAGGCCTCGCCGGTCAGCGCGGTCTGGTTGAAGGCCCCCTTCTCCATGAAGTCTTTCCATTCCGGCGTCTGCCGGACCTTGCCGAACAGCTCGACGTAGTACTTCACCTGCTCATTGGTGACGCCGGGCGGCATGAAGATGCCGCGCAGCATCACGTAGCTGACGTCGACGCCGGTCTGCTTGCAGGTCGGGATGTCGCTCCAGGCCAGCTTGTCGGTGATCTTCGCCGTGTACGGCATGCGCTGCGCGTCGAACACGCACAACGGCCGCAGCTTTCCGGCGCGCCACTGCGCGACGGCTTCGATCGGATTGTTGACGCTGGAGTCGATGTGCTTGCCCACCAGTTGCACGGCCACGTCGCCGCCGCCCTTGAACGGGACGTAGATCAGCTTGGTGCCGGCCTGCTTCTCGATCGCGACCGTGATGATCTGGTCTTCCTGCTTCGAGCCGGTGCCGCCCATCTTTATCTTGTTCGGACCGGCCTTCTTCACGGCGGCGATGTAGTCGGGCGCGGAGCCGTAAGGCGCCTCGGCGTTGACCCACAGGACGAACTGGTCGAGCGCCAGCATCGACACCGGCGTCAGATCGCGCCAGTTGAACGGCACGCCGGTGGCCAGCGGCGTGGTGAAGAGGTTGGACAGCGTGATGACGACCTTGTGCGGATCGCCCTTGGCCTCCTTGATGTACAGGAAGCCCTCCGCGCCGGCGCCGCCGCTCTTGTTGACGACGACCATCGTCTGCTTCATCAGGTTGTGCTTGCTGATGATCGTCTGCACGAGGCGTGCCATCTGGTCGGCGCCGCCGCCGGTGCCTGCAGGAACGATGAACTCGACGGCCTTGTCCGGTTCCCAGGCCAGTGCACCGAGCGGCGCGCCGAGGCCGGCCGCGAGCAGGATCAGTGGTGGGAGAACGCGTCGGCAGCAGCGGGCGAAACGGGTCATCTTCTCCTCCGGACGGGGCAACCGTTACTCTTCATCGAGCCTCGCAGGTACCCTCTCCCGTACCCTGCGGACCGCATGGTGTTTATTTTTTCCTCCTTGGCTCGGCGTCGACTTGAGGCTGCGCAAGAAATCATTTGAACAGTGCATTAAGAATCACTGAAGCGGCAGGGATTGCGCTGTCGAAGGTGCCAGCCGAATGATCAGGAAGTGGCTGCGTTTCTCCTGGCGAAACAACGTGTGCCATGGCCTGGTGGACGGCGAACGAATCGCCGTCTGCCACGGTGACCCGTTCGACGGGGCGGGCCCGACGGGGGAGGAAGCGCGACTTGCCGAAGTCGAGATCCTGCCGCCTTGCGTGCCGGGCAAGTTCATCGGCCTGTGGAACAACTACCGGGCGCTGGCCGCGAAGCTCGGCCAGGCGATCCCGGCCGAACCGCTGTACTTCCTGAAGGCCGCGAGCAGCATTCTCGGCGACCGCCAGGTCATTCGCGCCCCGCGTGGCTACGACGGCAGGGTGGCCTACGAGGGAGAACTGGGCATCGTCATCGGCCGCCGCTGCGCCGCGGCCGACGTGTCGCGGGCGGCCGGCTGCATCCTTGGCTACACCTGTGTCAACGACGTGACCGCCCTGGACCTGCTGAATCGCGACCCCAGCTTCGCGCAGTGGACCCGGGCCAAGAGCTGCGACACCTTCGGGGTGTTCGGCCCGGTCATCGCGACCGGGCTCGACCCGCTGGCCCTCACCGTCAGGACGCGAGTCGACGGCCGCGAACGGCAGAACTATCCGACGGCCGACATGATCTTCGCGCCGGCCGAGATCGTCAGCCGGCTGTCGCACGACATGACGCTGGAGCCGGGGGACCTGATCGCCTGCGGCACGTCGCTCGGGGTGCTGCCGATGAAGCCGGGAAGCGCGGTCGAGGTCGAGATCGACGGCATCGGCGTGCTGCACAATCGCTTTGAGTCGCCATCGGTGGACGGGAAGCAATGAGAATCTGTGTCGTCGGCGCCGGGGCCATCGGCGGCTTCATGGCCGTGAAGCTGGCAGCGGCCGGTGCCGAAGTGAGCGTGGTCATCCGCGGCGCCAACCTCGCCGCGGTGCGCGCCAGCGGGATGAAACTGATCGCCGGGGACGGCGCCGAGTCGGTGCGGCGCCTGCAGGCGTCGGATCGCCTTGCCGAGCTCGGCCCGCAGGACGTGATCATCCTCGGCATGAAGGCGCATCAGGTCGCCGCGGTCGTCGACGACGTGGCCGCTGCGCTGGGTCCGGATACGACCGTGGTCACCACCCAGAACGGCATTCCCTGGTGGTACTTCCACAGGCACGGCGGACCGTACGAGGGCCGACAGCTCGAGTCGGTCGATCCGGGTGGCGTGATCGGTTCGCGGATACCCGCGGAGCGCGTCATCGGCTGCATCGTCTACCCGGCCTGCGAAATCGCCGCGCCCGGGGTGATCAGGCACATCGAAGGCAACCGGTTCCCGCTCGGCGAGCCCGACGGCGCCGACACGCCGCGCGTGCGCGCACTGGCCGATCTGTTCCGCAGGGCCGGCTTCAAGACGCCGGTGCTCGACGACATCCGCTCGGAAATCTGGCTGAAGCTGTGGGGCAATCTGAGCTTCAATCCGATCAGCGCGCTGACGCACGCGACGCTGTCGGAGATTTGCGGCTTCCCGCCGACCCGCGCGCTCGCCGCGGCGATGATGAGCGAGGCGCAGGCGGTCGGCGAGAAGCTTGGCGTGCGCTTCAAGGTCTCGCTCGAGAAGCGCATCGCCGGCGCCGAGGCGGTCGGTGAACACAAGACATCGATGCTGCAGGACGTCGAGTCGGGTCGCCCGATCGAGCTGCAGGCGCTGGTCGGCGCCGTGCTCGAACTGGGCCGGATCACGGAGGTGCCGACGCCGACCATCGCGAACGTCCACGCGCTTGCCGCGCTGCTCGCCGCGACGCTGCAGCGGCAGAAAGGGCGGCTGCGCGTCGAACCGGCATGACGCCGCCCCCGGTTTCCACTGTTATTGCCCTCAGGAACGCCATGAAACGCTTCTCGACCTTGCTGGAACTGCTCGCCGTCGGCGCCGATGATGCGATTGCACTGGCCGCCCCGGCCTGTCCCCCGCTGACCTACCGTGGCCTGCGCGCCACCGTGGCCCGCTGCGTCGGACGCCTGAATGCTGCCGGCGTCGGCCGCGGCGACCGTGTGGCGATCGTGCTGCCGAACGGGCCGGAGATGGCGGCGGCGTTCGTGGCGATCGCCTCCTGTTCCGCGGCCGCGCCGCTGAACCCCGCGTATCGGGCGGACGAGTTCGACTTCTACCTTTCCGATCTGAATTCGAAGGCGCTGGTCGTCGAGCGCGGCAGCCAGTCGCCGGCAGTCGAGGTCGCCCGCCGGCGCGGCATCGCGGTCATCGAAGTGGCGCCTGCGGCCGATGGCGTGGGCGCCTTCGATCTGCAGGCGCCGGCCGGCGCTTGCGGCGCGCCGGCTGCCGCCAGCATGGCCCAGTCCGGCGACGTGGCGCTGATCCTGCACACCTCCGGCACCACCTCGCGGCCGAAGATCGTGCCGCTGACCCAGGCCAATGTTTGCGCCTCGGCCTGCAACGTCCGCGACACCGTCGCGCTGACCTCGTCCGACCGCGGCCTGAACATCATGCCGCTGTTCCACATCCATGGCCTGATCGCCGGGTTGCTGGCGCCGCTTGCCGCCGGTGGCAGCATCTTCTGCACGCCGGGATTCAATGCGCTGAAATTCTTTGGCTGGATGCAGGAGGCGAGGCCGACCTGGTACACGGCGGTGCCGACGATGCACCAGACCATTGTCGCCCGCGCGGCGCAGAACAGGGAGATCATCGCCGCCAATCCGCTGCGCTTCATCCGCTCCTCGTCATCGTCGATCCCGCCGCAGGTGATTCACGAACTCGAGCAGGTCTTCGATGCGCCCCTGATCGAGTCCTACGGCATGACCGAGGCGGCGCACCAGATGGCCAGCAACCCGCTGCCGCCGCGCAAGCGCATCCCGGGTAGCGTGGGCCTGGCCGCGGGGCCCGAGGTGGCGATCATGGACGAGGCGGGCACGCTGTTGCCGCCGCACTCGACCGGCGAAATCGTCATCCGCGGTCCGAATGTCACCGCCGGCTACGAGAACAACCCGCAGGCAAACGCTGAGGCGTTCACCAACGGCTGGTTCCGCACCGGCGATCAGGGCGTGATGGACGCCGAAGGCTACCTGTCGATTACCGGCCGGCTGAAGGAGATCATCAACCGCGGCGGCGAGAAGGTCTCGCCGCGAGAGGTCGACGAGGTGCTGATGGACCACCCGGCCGTACAGCAGGTCGTGACGTTCGCCATCCCGCACGAGAAGCTCGGCGAGGATGTCGGTGCCGCCGTCGTGCTGCGCGAGGGTCAGTCAGTCAGCGAGAAGGATCTGCGCGCGTTCGCGGCAACGCGGCTGGCCGACTTCAAGGTGCCGCGCAGGATCCTGTTCCTCGACGAGATCCCCAAGGGGGCCACCGGCAAGCTGCAGCGCATCGGCCTGGCCGCGAAGCTCGGCCTGGCCTGATGCCGCCGCCCGCCGACGGTGCGCGTGGGCGGTCGCGACGCTGCCGGTGCTAATGCCCGGACGCCCGGGCCGCCTCGCCCTCGACCGCCGGCCGCGCGGAGCCGAACAGGATGCGATCGGTCAGCGCGATGGCCATCGCCGAGAGCAGGAAGGTGATGTGGATGCCGGTCTGCGCGAGCAGCGTCTTGGTGTCGAAGTTGGCGGCGTTGATGAACGTCTTCAGCAGATGGATCGAGCTGATGCCGATGATCGCGGTGGCCAGCTTGACCTTCAGCACGCTGGCGTTGACGTGCGACAACCATTCCGGCTGGTCGGGATGGCCTTCGAGATTCAGCCGCGACACGAAGGTCTCGTAGCCGCCGATGATCACCATGATCAGCAGATTGGAGATCATCACCACGTCGATCAGGCCGAGCACGACCAGCATGATCACCGTCTCGGTGAGCTTCGGTGCGCCTTCCGCCGGCAGCGCGTAGCCGACCGCCTTGTACAGGTCGAGGATCGAGCGCGCGTCACCGAAGGCGGCGCCGAGCAGGTGCACCAGCTCGACCCAGAAGTGATACACGTAGACGCCCTGCGCGAGGATCAGGCCGACGTACAGCGGCAGCTGCAGCCAGCGGCTGGCAAAGATCAGGCGCGGCACGGGCCCAATCGGTCTGGCGTTGGCGCGCTCCACGGAGGCCGGGATCATCTAGGGTCATTCCACTCGTGAAAACCCGCAGATTCTAGCGGGCCACCGGCAGGCAAGATTGGCGCTGCGCGGGCTTGAAGGGGCGGCTGCCGCCCACAGATTGAACCCGTGCGGGTGCCGGCGGTCGAAGTCGCGGTGGCCGGCCCGGCCGGTGGTGCTTCCAGCTTCGGGCGCGCGAATGTAAGGCAGTCATCGCGGCTTTTCGGTGCAACCCCTGCGCGGCAAGTAGACTTGCGCGCGTTCCGTTAACGACTTGATGGAGACTCTATGAAGCGCATCGCGCTGTTCGTTCTGACGAACCTTGCGATCATCGTCGTGCTGATGCTGTTCCTGAACGTCATCGGCGCCGTGTTCGGCATCAATTTCGCGGGCGTCGGCGGCCGCCAGCTCGACGTCGGTGCGTTGGCCGTCTTTGCGCTGGTGGTCGGCTTCACCGGCTCGTTCATTTCGCTGCTCATCAGCAAGCCGATGGCCAAGTGGTCCACCGGCGCGCGGGTGATCGACCGCCCGGCCAACGCGATGGAGGCGTGGCTGGTCGATGCCGTCCGCGCGCATGCTCAGAAGGCCGGCATCGGCATGCCCGAGGTTGCGGTGTACGAGGGCGAACCTAACGCGTTCGCCACCGGCGCCTCGAAGAACAGCGCGCTGGTTGCGGTGTCCACCGGCCTGCTGCAGTCGATGAGCAAGGAAGAGGTTGATGCCGTGCTCGGCCACGAAGTGGGCCACGTCGCCAACGGCGACATGGTGACCATGACCCTGATCCAGGGCGTGATGAATACGTTCGTCGTCTTCCTGTCGCGCGTGATCGGCTGGGTCGTCGACCGCATGATCCTGAAGAATGAAAGCGACGCCCCGGGCATGGGCTACTGGGTCAGTGTCATCGTGCTCGACATTGCGCTCGGTTTCCTGGCCGCGATCATCGTGGCCTGGTTCTCGCGCCAGCGCGAGTACCGCGCCGACGCCGCCGCAGCCAGCTACATGGGCTCGCCGCGTCCGATGATGAATGCGCTGGCTCGCCTCGGCGGCATGGAGCCGGGCGAGTTGCCGCAGCAGGTCAAGAGCATGGGCATCAACGCCCGCCCGAGCGGACTGCTGGCGCTGTTTTCCAGCCATCCGCCGATCGAAGACCGTATCCGCGCCCTGCAGGCGACGAGCCGCTAAGTCCTCGCTGCAGTTCGCTCAACGAGCCGGGCCGATGGCCCGGCTCTTTTCTTTCGAGCCTTCCTCGACACGACCGCGCGCGACGAAGTTCGCTAGCCAGGTCAGGGCAGCGCCGGCGAGTGCCAGGCCGGCGGCCGCGGCCAGCCAGAAACTCGCCGCCGGACCCAGCGGCCAGGCCGGCGGCGGGTGATACGCCAGCCAGAAGCCGCCGACCAGCCCGATCGCCCACAGCGCAACGGTGTGGATCAGCATCGGCGGCAGCGCGACCTTGTAGCCGCGCAGGATGAAGGCGGCGACACCCTGGATGGCGTCGAAGAAATGGAACAGCATCGCCAGGCCGACCAGCCCGAGTGCCACTGCCGCCACTTGGGGATCGCGGGTGAACTGGGCCACCATTGGCTCGCGCAGCAGGTAGACGAGGATCGCCAGCAGCAGCGCACTGGCCACGGCGATGCGGAACCCGCGCCGGCCGGCACGACGTGCGATGCCCGGGCGCCCGGCACCGAGGGCCTGCGCCACCAGCACGCTGCTGGCGATCCCGTACGACAGCGGCAGCATGAAAAGCAAGGCGATGACGTTGGCCACGATCTGGTGGCCGGCGACGGTGGTGGCGCCGAAGCGTGCGAGCAGCAACGCGATGAAGGTGAACGAGCTGATCTCGATCAGCAGCGCACCGCCGCTGGGCAGGCCCAGCCGCAGCAGTTCCTTCTGGCGGTTCCAGATCGGGCCGGGTCTCGTTGCGACGGGCGCATGGAAGCGTCGGTAGAAGGGATCGAGCCGCCACAGCAGCCAGTGCGCGAGCAGCATCGACCACATGATCAGCGCGGTGGCCATGCCGCAGCCGGCACCGCCCATGGCCGGCAGCGGCCCGGAGCCGTGGATGAAGACGAGGTTCAGCGGCACCTTGGCGGCCAGGGCACCGAGGTTGATCAGCATGGTCACCGTCGGACGCGACACCGCGGCGTTCAGTGCAATGAAGGCGCGCGAGGCGAACGCCGCCGGCAGCCCGGCGGCGATCGCCCAGAGATAAAGCGAGGAGATCGTCGCCACCTCCGGCGCCGCATCGATCAGGCGCAGCCACGGTCGATTGAACAGAAGCGGCGGCAGGGCGATCAGCGTCAATAGCAGCGACAGCCAGAGGGTCTGGCGGACGTCGATGCCGATCTCATGGAACCGACGCGCGCCGAAGTGGTGGCCGGCGATCGGTGTGAGCGCCTGCAGCGTCGCCATGAAGCCGACGAACACCGTCGCGTAGATGCTGCTGCCGAGAGCGACGCCGGCCAGGTCGGTGGCCGACAGCCGGCCGGCCATCACCGTGTCGATCACGCCGAGACCGATGACGGCGACCTGAGCCACCAGGATCGGCCACGCGAGGGTAATCAGCGCGCGAGTCGAATCGAGAGCAGCTTCGTCGACCGGCGTCGGACCGGGCGCGGATGGCGGTGGGCTGCCGTCGTTCAATCGCCAGCGCGCTGGTACAGGCGGATCACTTCACGGGTAAGGCCGGGACGATTTCCCTGCCAAACCTCGGACCATTGCCCGGGCGGTGGACCGTCGTCGAGCAGCGAGCCGGCCATGTCGCGATGAAGGGCGAACGCACACTTGTGGTCGCTGCCCGAACCGAAGCGGAGGGCACCGTGGTAGGCAAAGACGGCGCGATGCGACGGGCGCAGATGGTGCGCCAGCACGCAATCGTCCGGCTGTCCATGCCGCGCGATCTCGCCCGCCACGGCCTTGGCCAGTGCAGCAAACGAACGGCGATGGTCGACCGCGCCGAGATAGAGCGAGGCGAAGGCAACCCAAAGCGTGACCAGGCCCGTGGCCGCCAGCGCCGGTCCGCGCCACAAGGCAGCGGAAGGCTGGCGCACGCGCCAGGCCACCAGCGCAATCCAGAAGCCGGTGGCGACCGCCGCGATCAGCACGCGAGCCCAGTCCAGCGGCGGCACATAGCCCGCCGTCAGGCGCATCACCGACTGGTGCATCTTCGGCGGCGCGCCGGAATGCCACGCGAAGAAGTACGCCCAAAGCGCCACGCCAAAGAGGCAGAAGGCGGTGATCGCGAACCAGTCGATCACGTTCTCCGCGGCGCGGCGCAATGTGACGGCTCCGAAGGCGGCAAGGAGCACCAGCGGCACCACGATGTGCAGCACATCGTCGGCACTCAGCGAGCGGGTGGTCAACAGGCCCACGGCCTGTGCGGCGAGCAGCACGGCGCCAAGCGCAATGTGCGGCCGCCGCAGGTCGTGGCGCCAGGCGTACAGCGCCCAACCGGCCAGCGGCCAGAGGGGCCAGGTCTGCCAAGGCAGCGTGCGCAGCAGCCACAGAAGGCCATCGGAAGTGGGCGTGGAGAAGCCGCGCAGGCTGTGTCCCGCCCAGTCGAGCAGATAGGCGCTCCCGGTCGCCCCGCGAACGGCCAGCACGGCGGACATCCAGGCGGCGACCACGGCGCCGCCGGCAACCAGCAGCAGGGCGGCCGCACGGAGCCGAACTACCCGCGGCTGCGTGCCGGCCGCCAGCACGGCTGCTGCCAGCGCCACCCAGAGCGCCGGCTGTGCGCCCCGTGCCAGCACCAGCAGGCCGAGCACGACGCCGGTGATCAATGCCCCAAGGTAAGGCCGCTGAAGCGAAAGCACGAGGCCAAAGATCGCCACGCAGGTAAGCGCGAAGGCCGCCGGTTCGCTGCTTGTTTCATGCAGGGTGACGACCGGCCCGATGGTCCCCAGCACGAGCAGCACGGCGACGTCGGCCAGCATGCGCCCGTAATCGCGCGACGTGGCTTCGCCGCCGAAGGCAAACGCGACCGGCTGCGCTTCGTCGCGCCGCGCCAGGCGCAGCGTCGCGTACCACAGCGCGCCGGTGGCGACGAAGAACCAGAGGATGGTCGGCAGGCGCGCTGCCGCAACGTCGCCGATCGCCCTGCCGAAGATGGATATCGACGCGGCGCCGACCCAGAACGCCAGCGGGCCATCGGCGACGACCGGCTCGCCCGCCACCGCTGGCAGCAGCCACTCACCGGTGCGCGCCATCGTCCACATGATGCCGAAGCCGGTGGCGTCGTCCTCCTGCCATGGGTCGCGGCCGAACAGCCCGCTGACGATGTAGGCGACGATCAGTGCCAGCAGCACGGCGCGCGGCAGCTTGGCTGCGGCGGCGGCGCTGACGCGTGCCGGGGAGGGGCGCTCGTCGAAGACCATGTGCTGACGTTCCGGGGCGGATGTTATGCCGTCGGCGCTCCGCCCGCCGACGTGTCGACGCCGGGACTTCAGGCGGCCAGCGCGGCGGCCGGCCCGTTGTCGGTCGCGAACGTTTCGTCGGAATCGAACAGGCGCGCCGCTGCAGCCTCCGCATCCGGCGCGCGCAGCCTGTCCAGCCACTGAGTCGTGACGTCCGCCGCCACCGGCCGCGCCTCGAAGTCAAGGCGTGTCACGGTGCGGGCGACGACGCCGGCAGGCACACCGCCGGTGACGAGCGCGGCGGCAAAGCGGCCCGCCGCGTCGCCCATGCGAAACGCTGCCATGTTGGCATTGACGATGCGCTCGCCCTTGGCGGCGAAGAGCGCTTGCAGATACTTCTCGACCAGCGCCGCCGGCACCGGCAGCATCGACGCCGCGGCGCCCAGCATCACCATGTTGTTCGCTTTCGTCATGCCGGCCTTGCGCGCCAGCGCGCCGGCGTCGACCACGACAAGGCGCGGTGCCGAGAAAAGCACCTCGTACAGCCGGCTCGCATCCGGGTAAGCCGCGACGTTCCTTAGCGGGGCGACGTCGGTGACGATCCAGCCGTCGGGGCGGAGCATCTTCGCGTAGCGCAGGCTCTCCATCGGCTCGACCGACAGCACCATGCTGGCCGTTCCGTCGGCGACCAGGTCGCTGGCAATCGGTGCATCCGAGATGCGCACGAAGGCGGACACCGCACCGCCGCGCTGCGCCATTCCGTGCACTTCAGGCTGCTTGATGTGGAAACCGGCTTCGACCGCCGCCTGGTCGATGACCCAGGCGATGGAAAGCACGCCTTGGCCGCCGACGCCGCAGATCACGAGGTCGTAGTTCATGCCGGCGCCGACTTGCGGCTGTGGCGGTGCTCCTTGATGACCTTGGCGTAGGTGACGCAGGCACGGCGGGCGATGATGACCGACAGGCCGTCGCGGTCGATCTCTTCGCGGATCAGCCGCACGTTCTCGGCCTTCTTCTGCGGCGTCGGCGAGATGATGTGGATGCGGCTGCGCGGCACGCCGAGCCCGGCGACCAGATCGACCACCTGCTCGTCGGTGGCCATGGTCGGCTGGCCGCCGGTCATCGCGACGATGCTGTTGTCGAGGATGAAGACCTTGATCGGGATGTTGCCGCGCGCGGCGTCCAGCAGCGGCGCCATGCCGGAGTGGGTGAAGGTTCCGTCGCCGATCACGGCGAGCGACGGCCTCATGCCCGCATGCGCCGCACCGATCGCCATGCCGATCGATGCCCCCATGCACAGGCACGAATGGATCGCCTGATGCGGCTTCAGGTAACCGAGCGCGTAGCAGCCGATGTCCCCCTGCACGCGCACCTCGCCTTCGATGTCGGCGATCGCCTCGTTGATCGCCGCGTATGCATCGTCGTGCGGGCACGCGTCGCACAGCCGCGGCGGGCGGCCGACCAGCACCTCGTCGAGCCCGCGCAACCGCAGCGTTTCTCGGACCGGCAGGCCGAAGCTCTGCCGCAACGCGTCCGGCGTCAGCTCGCCGCTGCGCGGCAGGTGGCCGGTGAGCTTGCCCTTGATCGGCGGCTC
>Ga0209254_10000636_pt1 | contig 29339 bp, 20 predicted proteins | sample FrelakmetDIP11DI_FD_187148 | JGI IMG/M metagenome (GOLD analysis project Ga0209254, IMG submission 187148) | Freshwater lake sediment microbial communities from the University of Notre Dame, USA, for methane emissions studies - DIP11 DI (SPAdes)... | ecosystem: Environmental > Aquatic >... | reverse complement strand
AGGCCATCGTGGATTTCGTCAAGCAAGTGACCGCGAAAGGCGGGCCGAAGTTCGTGCCGCCCGCCGATCGCATCGCCGTCTTCGACAACGACGGCACGCTCTGGGCGGAGCAGCCGATGTATTTTCAACTGGCATTCGCCCTGGACCGGGTGAAATCGCTGGCCCCGCAGCACCCCGAGTGGCAGGAGAAGGAACCCTTCAGGTCGGCGCTGGCCGGCGATCTCGCGGGGGTGGCGGCCGGCGGCGAAAAAGGGCTGCTCGAGCTGGTCGCGGCGACCCATGCCGACACCACCAGCGAGGAATTCGAAAAGGCCGTGAAGGACTGGCTGGCGACGGCGAAGCACCCGCGATTCAAACGGCCCTACACCGACCTGGTCTACCAGCCGATGCTCGAGCTGCTGGCCTTCCTGCGCGCCAACGGCTTCAAGACCTACATCGTCTCGGGCGGCGGGGTCGAATTCATGCGCGCCTTCAGCGAGAAGGTCTACGGCATTCCGCCGGAGCAGGTGGTCGGCAGCAGCATCAAGACCAACTATGAGCTCCGCGACGGCAGGCCGGTGATCGCGCGGCTGCCGGCGATCGACTTCATCGACGACAAGGCCGGCAAGCCGGTCGGCATTCAAAAGTTCATCGGCCGCCGGCCGCTCATGGCCTTCGGCAACTCGGACGGCGACTTCGAGATGCTGGAGTGGACGACCGCGGGCTCCGGCCCGCGCTTCGGGCTGATCGTGCACCACGACGACCCGCAGCGCGAGTGGGCTTACGACCGCGAGTCGCACGTCGGCCGTCTGAAGCGCGGCCTCGACGAAGGCCCCCAGCGCGGCTGGTCGATCGCCAGCATGAAAAGCGATTGGCGGCGGGTGTTCCCGTTCGAGAAATAATTTCACCGGAAAGGGTGAAATGATAGGTAAACAATTTGCGGAGGCGACCTCGGGAGGAATCATGGGTGCTAAGGGTTGTGGATCCAAATTGACGAGGGTGGTCTTGATCTTCATTCTGTGCGGTTCGCCGGCCCTGGCCGGCGGCTTGTATCTGTACGAGATCGGCACGCCCGACGTCGGGCTGGCGGCGGCCGGCTACGCGGCGCGGGCCCAGGACCCTTCCACCGTCTTCACCAACCCGGCGGGCATGACGCGCCTGGAGCGCTCGGAGCTCCAGGTCGGCGCCCAGCCGCTCTACGCCAACACCCGGTTCAACCCGAGTTCCAGCACGACCACCACCGGCCCCGACGGCGACGGCAGCGCCTGGCTGCCGGCGGGCAGCATTTTTTACGCGCACAGCCTCTCCCGGGACTTGAAGCTCGGAGTCGGGCTAGTGGGCTATTTCGGTTTGGGCCTGGAATACGAAGACGACTGGGTGGGGCGCTACTACGTGCAGGAAGTGACCCTGCAGGCGCTCGGGTTTCAGCCGGCCGTCGCCTACCGGGTGACGGACTGGCTTTCGGTCGGCGCGGGGGTGGTGGCGCTCTACGGCGTGCTGGAACAGAAGGTGGCGATCAACAACATCGACCCGAACCGCGGCGACGGCCGGCTCAAGGTGCACGACGAGGACTGGACGTTTCAGGCCAATCTGGGGGTGATGGTGGAACCCTGGAAGGGCACGCGCTTCGGGCTGACCTACCTGTCGGAAGCGGACCTCGATTTTGAGGACAAACCCCAGTTCAGCGACCTGGGTCCGGGCCTTGAGGCGCTGCTGGGCGCCCGGGGTTTGCTGAGCTCGAAGCTGAATCTCGGCATGACCATGCCGCAGGCGGTGATGTTCAGCGCCTACCACGACCTGGCTCACCGTCTGGCGGTCATGGGCAACCTCGGCTGGCAGGACTGGTCGCAGTTCGGCAAGGTGGACGTGGAGGTTGACGCGGAGAACACCACCAGCCTCACCGCCGACCGCAACTACAAGGACACCTGGCACGCGGCCTTTGGGGTGCAGTACCGGGTGGCCGATCCCTGGCTTGTTTCGGCCGGCATCGCCTACGACAGCTCGATGATGGACGACGAGGACCGCACCCCGGACCTGCCATCCGGCGAGGCCTGGCGCTTCGGCCTGGGCGCGCGCTACGACTGGTCGCAGCAACTGGCCTTCAACCTGGCCTACGAGCTGCTTTGGATGGGCGATCTCGACATGTCCCTCAACCGCGGGCCGCTGGCGGGACGCGTAGAAGGGTCCTACGACGATGCGGCCATCCACTTCATCAGCTTCAACGTGAACTGGAAATTCTAATAATTCCGCAGCCGGATGAGCGCCTCGATCGGGTTATAAAATATTGGCCGCTATGGAAGGAATGAGGTGCCATGGGACGAAGGCGGTCTGCTCCACCGCCTGCTCATCGGTGAGGTCCCCGGCGTGCTGCAACAGCAAGTCCCCCGGCAAACCGTAAAACTCCTTACCGGGTCGGCCCCAACCGCTGCAAAGCCAAAGGCGAAGAATTTTCCAGCTTACAGAAGGATAGCGATTCTGGCGGGCCGGCTATTCTTTGTCCCGCTCGAGATACGTTTGATTTCGGCTGCCTATTGCAAGGTCGGCAGCGCTTGAGATATATTCGGTCCATCGCTTATCATCCGAACTGGCGCCATTGCTCAAGCCACACCGCTACTGACCCAAGGAAAAGGGAGGTTCCATCAAACCGATTTCATAATCACGCCCGATGACAGCGGGACATTTCTCGGACGAAACGCTTTCCTCGAGGAGGAAAGTATGAACTGTCCAACGTGCCGGACGGAGAATCCGGAACCGAGTGAGTTTTGTCGGAAATGCGGGGCAAAACTTACATTGGCTTGTTCTCAATGCGGATCCGAAAACCGCCTCAACGACCGCTTCTGCAGCCAATGCGGCCGTCATCTGCCTAGTTCGGCGCCGCCGGCAGCGCCTTCACAGCGCCTAATCATCCCCGATATTTCACTGTCCATAATCCAACGCTATCTCCCTGCGCAGATCGCCGAACAGATTCTTTCCCAGCGTGAGCGAATCGAAGGTGAGCGAAAGCAGGTCACGGTGCTTTTCGCCGACATGGCCAGCTACACCGCTCTGGCGGAAAAGTCCGATCCCGAGGTTACCTATTCCCTGATGGAAAAGGTCTACGAGATCCTTATCCGCAAGGTCAACGAATACGGCGGAACGGTCAACGATCTGACCGGTGACGGGATCATGGCGCTTTTCGGGGCTCCCATTGCTTTGGAGGATGCGCCTCAGCGGGCGATTCGGGCCAGCCAGGCGATCCACCGGGAAATGGCCCTGTTCTGCGAGAAGATGTGCTCAGAGATGCCCGGCCTGCCTTCCATTAGAATGCGCGCCGGCATCCACAGCGGGACGGTGGTGGTGGGCACATTAAGCAACGACCTGCGAATGGGGTTCAGGGCCATGGGGGACACGGTGAACCTGGCCTCCCGGATGGAGGGGATGGCCGAGCCTGGCACTACCTATGTCACCTATGAGACGTTTAAGCTCACGGAAGGGTTCTTTCGGTTCGAGGCGCTGGGGGAAAGACAGGTCAAGGGCAGAGAAACCCCTCTCAGGGTCTATCGAGTGATCGCTCCCAGCAGCAGGAGAACCCGGTTTGATGTCAGTGCCGAGCGCGGCCTAACCCCCTGGGTGGGAAGAGAGAGCGAACTGCAGCAGCTGCTCGCCGGCTTGTCACGATCCAAACAAGGCCGTGGCCAGGTCTTCTCCATTGTGGCTGAGGCCGGCGGAGGGAAGTCCCGCCTCTTGTATGAATTCCGCAAAGCGATAGCCAATGAAGAGGTGACCTTTCTGGAGGGCAAGTGCCTTTCCTACGGCAGGGGGGTGGCGTACCATCCCGTTATCGACATCATGAAGTCGAACTTCGAAATACGCGAAGAGGATGGCGATGCCGTGATCCGGGAAAAGGTCGCGGAAGGTCTTAAAAATTTGGAAGCCGATCCGGGGGATGCCCTGCCGTATCTCTTGGAATTGCTATCGGTGGAAAACAGCGGCATCGACCATGTCGGCATGGTCCCGGAGGCCAAGAAGAGCCGAGTCATTGAAGCCCTCAAACGAATTGCTTTGCAGGGGTCCAAGATTCGTCCCCTGATAATGGCGATCGAAGATCTGCACTGGATGGATTACAGCTCCGAAGAGCTGTTGAAGCATATTGTAGAGAGTATCCCTGGGTCCAGGATTCTGTTGATCTTTACCCACCGACCCGAGTTTGTTCCTTCCTGGCGAAGCAGGTCATTCTACAACCAGGTGACCTTGCAGCGACTCACCAAGCAGGAAGGCCTGGTGATGGCCTCCCACCTGCTGGGCCCAGGTGAAATGGAGGGCCCGCTTGAGGCCCTGCTCCTGGAAAAAGCTGAGGGAAACCCTTTTTTTCTGGAAGAGTTTATCCGTTCATTAAAAGCACTGAGGCTGATTGAAAAAAAGGGCAATGTCCACGGGTTGTCGAAAAGCGCCCAGGCGATGGCCATCCCGACCACCATTCAGGAGGTCATTCTGGCCCGCGTGGACCGCCAGCCGTCGAGGGCCAAGGAAGTGCTCCAGGCAGGCTCGGTCATCGAGCGGGAGTTCGACTTCCAGCTGATCAGGCACGTCACCCGTTTTACGGAACCGGAGTTGCTTTCCCATCTCGCCCTGCTGATAGACGCGGAGCTGATATACGAACGAGGGCTCTATCCCCAATCGCGCTATGTCTTCAGGCATGCCCTGACCCGGGAGGTGGTCTACGGGGCGATTCTCACCAAACGACGCAAAGAACTCCACAGGGCCGTGGCCATGGCGATGGAGGAGCTCTATCAATCCAACCTCGCCGAGCACCTCTGCGCACTGTGCGATCACTTCATGGCCGGGGAAAACTACGAGCGGGGAGAAGTTTGCGCCAAACTGGCCGCCCGCAAGGCCCTGAAGACCGGAGCGCTGCAGGATGCCATTGATCAGACCCTGAAAAGAATCACCTGCCTGGAGCGGTTGCCGTTGACCGATGAACGGCAACAGAAAATAATCGCCACCCGGTCGGTCCTGGCTCTCAACCTCGCCCAGCTCAACCGCTATTTCGAAGCCAAAGAAGCCGTTGATCCGGTGATCGGCCTGGCCCTGAGCTCGGGTTACAAGAAGCAGCTCTGCCAGATGCGAACAGTCATGGGTGCCTACTACGCTCATCAGGAGGAGAATTTCACCGCGGCTTCTGAGGCGTTTCAAAATGCCTTATCCCTCTCGGAGGAAGTAAATGACATTGTAACCACATTTTTATCGAGCTACTGGTTCGGGTCCAACTTATGCCTCAATTGTGAATTCGAAGAAGGCACTCGTCACCTGCAAAAAGCGCTTGATATCAGCATTGCAGCCGGCAACCCGCGAGGAATTGCATCCACCAAAGCCTCTTTCTCCTATTTTTGCCTTTTCAACCAGGGAAAGATCGACTCGGGCTACCGGGCCTCGATCGAGGCAGTGCAGGTCGCCGAGGAAAGCAGGGATGACTATTCTAAGGGGATCGCCTACAACTGCCATGGCGTTTCTTGCTATGGGATGGGACTCTTCGGAGAAGCCGAGAAGCACCTTTTAAAAGGCATCGGGTTTTGTGAAAAGGTCGGTGAAAAGGGATGGAACTTTCTATCGCATTGGTGCCTGGGAGAGATTTATTTTGAATCGATGGATTTCCCGGAAGCCATAAAATGGTACGAGAGAGGGTGCCGACTTCTCCAAGACAGCCTGTTGTTTCCGTCCTTGCTATGCTGGGGAAGGGCCGGCATGATCCGGGCGGGGAACCGGATCCATCCGAAAGAGACCGATCTGGATTCGCTTTACGCGCTTTCAAGGAATAACCGTTACAAGGCTGCCCAAGGCTGGATTCTCAGCTGTATCGGGGCCGTTCTGATGAACCTGGGCGAATTCAACTTCCCTGCCGCCGAAATCTGGATCGGGAAAGCCATCGAGCAAGATCAAAGAAACGGGACCCGATTCTTCTTGGCGAAAGATTACGCGCTTTATGCGAGCCTCTTAAATCAGAAAGGCGATCGTCCGAAGGCCCGGGAACAACTTGGGCGGGCCGTGGATATCATGAAAGAATGCGGCGCCGATGGGTGGGTTGATAAGGCGAAATGGGAACTGGCTCTTATTTCATGAGGGTGGCAGCGCATCACGTTGCCGAAACCGGCGCATGCGCTTGTATAAAAATGGAGGTAACGGCCATGAATTCCGGCAGTTTTCCAAGGAATGGAAAGGCTGGTCAGTTGGCACGCGGTCCCAGATCTTCCGATGGCGCGACCAGTTGGGTCCCAAGAGCGGTCCTGAAAATCACGTCAAGCCAACGGCCAATCTCAAGCCTGCCCAAAACCATTGTGTCGTACCTATTCGACAAAGCCGGAATACGCCTCATTGAATCGCAAGCCTGCGGATCAATGCTGGGTGCCGTTGTGGCAGTGCATGACGCCTCCTTTTACAAGGAGTTACTCATGCGGGGGTCATTGGGATTAGGCGACTCCTACATAGAGGGCAAATGGGACAGTCCGGGCGTCGATCATGTGATTTTCAAGATTCTGTCCTCCGGGATTTATCAGAAGATTGCGCCGGTGTATGATTTTTTCAGAAATGCGAAGAGCCGGTTGATTAGCTTGCAAGGCCAGAAGGGCGCCCGAAAAGTCATCGAAACGCACTACGATCTGCCGGCTGAATTCTTTGCGGCATTTCTGGACTCCTACTTGCAGTATACCTGCGGGTTTTTCGAAAGCACCGACAGGCTTGAACAGGCCCAGGTCAACAAAATGAACTTGATCTGCACGAAGCTGGCGCTGAAGCCTGGCCAGAGAGTGCTCGATATCGGGGGCGGCTGGGGCGGGTTGGCCCAATTCATGACGGAGCATTGCGGTGTCAGGCCTGTGGTTGTAACTCTTTCCAAGGCACAGGCGGCCTACATTAGAGCCCATTATGGCGGCGTTGAGGTGCTGGAATGCGATTATCGGGAAGTCCCTGCCAGGTTGAATGGCCGACAATTTGATGCTGTTGCCGCTGTGGGGGTTCTTGAGCATATCGGCCATAAGAATTATTGGCATTTCATGAAGGTGGTCCATCACAGCTTGAGGCGGGGCGGCGGCTTTTTATTGCACACCATCTATACCCCCAGCCGAAAACCCGAGCAAAATCCCTGGGTGGAGAAGCATATTTTCCCCAATAGCGAATTGCCGACCCGGCGCCTGCTCGAATCCAATGCAGGGCAATATTTCACTCCCGCGCAGCAAGGTGGATTTCAAGAGCTGACGCCGCATTACTGCAAAACACTGCTGGCCTGGAACGAGAATTTGAACAGAGCCGTTGAATCCGGAAAAACTAAAATATGCCGCAAAGAGCACCGAAAGTGGCAGTATAATTTCCTGTCTTATGCCGGCTCCTTCAAGGCGGCGCACACTCGAGTCGGCCAGTTCTTGTATGTTAAGTAATTCTCCTGGAGGGTCTGGCCAAAGGCTCCATCCAGGAGACCGGAGTGCCCAGCTCGCAGAACACACATTTTGCCCCGGCTCTCGGCACTGCCGACTAGCTTTTCAAACCAGCGCTGACGTCAACTGCTCGGCGGCCAGGCGCAGGTTGGTCATCGAGGTGGCGAAGGTGAGGCGGATGTTCTGTGCGGCTGTGCGGCCGAAGGCCGCGCCCGGGGTGACGGCGACGTGCGCCGACTCGATCAGGAAGCGGGCGAGGGCATTCGAGTCCATCCCCCGATAGGCGACGCTTGGGAATAGGTAGAAGGCGCCCTCCGGCTGGGGGCAGCGCACGCCGGGGATGGCGTTCAGGGCCGCGGCCATGAAGCGGCGGCGGCGGTCGTACTCCGCGACCATTTCGGCCACGCACGCCTGAGGGCCTTGCAGCGCAGCCACGCTGGCCGCCTGGGTGAAGGAAGGGGCGCAGGTGACGATGTGCTGCTGGACTTTGAGGATCTGCTCGCACAGCGCAGCGGGGGCGCCTAGATAGCCGAGGCGCCACCCGGTCATGGCGTAGGTCTTGGACATGCCGTTGATGGTGACCGTGAGATCGCGCATCCCCGGCAGGGAGGCGAGGCTGATGTGGCGGCGGCCGTCGTAGACGATGGGCTCGTAGATCTCGTCGCTCAGCACCCAGATCGCGTGTTCCCGGGCGGCGGCGGCGACGGCGGCGAGCTCTTCGGCGGTGAGCACGCGGCCGGTCGGGTTGTTCGGCGAGTTGAGGATCATCGCCCGGGTGCGCGGCGTGATCCGTTTCGTCAGCGCGTCGAGGTCCAGGACGAAGTTGTCTTCCGGGCGCAGGGGCACCGCCACCGGCACGCCGTCGAGCATCCGGATCATGGGCTCGTAGCTGACCCAGGCCGGATCGAAGATGAGGACTTCGTCCCCCGGCTCGACCATGGCGGCCAGGGCGATGTAGAGCGCGAGCTTGCCGCCGGCCGTGACGATGACCTCGGAGTCGGGGTCGTACGCGAGGCCGTTGTCGCGCTCGAACTTGGCGGCGATGGCCTTGCGCAGCTCGGGGATGCCGCGGCTGGCGACGTAGTGGGTGAAGCCCTGCCCGATCGCAGCGGCGGCGGCCGCGGTGATGTGCGGCGGGGTGTTGAAGTCGGGGTCGCCGCCGCCCAGATTGACCACCCGCACGCCCTGCTGCTGCAGCTCGCGCGCCCGGTCGGACACGGCCACGGTCATCGACTCGCTCAATCCATCTATCTTTCTCGCCCAGCGCAGTTTCATCGTTTTTCTTCCTTTCGGAATGACGACGAATACACCCAAAAGGCGCAACCGTCACCCATAAATGGGTGGAGAATAGAGGAAAAGGCAGTGATCTGCCGGGTGAAGCCCGAGAAGGCCCGCGTTGAGATCATGCCGGCACACGCCACTTTAGACCCGGAAACCTCGCGTAATCGTGATCCAGAGTGATCCATTCACAGCCGGACTCTACGGCCAGTGCGGCAAACCAGGCGTCCGGCACGAGGTTGCCGCGGGCATCGGCTTCGATGCACATGCGCTTGAAAATCTCCCAGTGCCGTTCGCCCGGCTGAATGACCACGCAGTGGGGCGGCGACAGCAGAACGCCGCAGAATTGGAGCGCTTCCTCCAGGCCGCTGGGCCTCGCAAAAACTTTCGGGTGGGTGGTGATGCGGATCACACCGCTCAAAACCTGTGGAGCCATGCCGTAACGCGCATCGCCATTGACCGCACTGTCAAGCCAGCGGCGGCAGAGCCCATGGTCGGAGGCATCCGATCGGAACGCATGCACGAGGATGTTGACGTCGGGAAGTATCACGGCGCGTTCATGACCTCCTCCAGGTCACTGGAGCGGTTTAGGTCAATCCCCGGCAGGACTCCGCCGGTGGCTTTGGATACCGGCAACTCGATCCTTCTGCGGCGGCTCGCTTTGGCCTTGGAGAGGACGAGCACCAAGCCATCTTCGACCAGCGATGTCAGGGTGCGCCCCTCATCGGCCGCACGCTTTTTTGCTTGTTTCAGAAGATCGTCGTTTATTCGGATGGTGGTTCTCATGCATCAATGCATAACATCAGTACATCAGTATGTCAACCAGCCGGTGTTGCATGGCGCTCCCAATGACAGCCGCCGGCGCAATACAGGATAACGGGGACGCCTATGTTTTTAAGCTTTTTAACGATTCATCGCTCGTGATATGACAGGATCATGCCAGGGCGCGGCCTGTGCTTGCACTGCGTCCTGGATCTAAACTATGATGGCCGGCTGAAAAGCCGGTGATGGCGCGATGCGCCGTCTTGTTCGGTTTTCGCAAGCCATGGCGCGCGGCGCCAATTTATCGGCAAGCAAGTTTTTTTGTGGGAGTGGCTCCCGGCCTTCGCAGCCGCCGACTCCGCCAAAGCAGCTTTGGCTGCGACGGACGGGAAAGCTGCTTCGGCGGAGTAGGCTCCAGCCGCGATTCAGCCGTTGCAGCCGGGGCTGCTATGGCGAAGTCGGCTCGTCGCGGCAAGATGCCGCTCCCACAGAAAAGAGGGTGACTTCATTGGAAGTCGAACCGCTTCAGGTGGACCCATGCCTCGCGATCGCACGACCCTCTTCGACATCCCCGTAGACCAGCTGACCGAGGGCGACGCCCGCGCCGAGCTCAGGGAGCTCGCCGAGCTGATCGCCTACCACGACCGGCTCTACCACGGGCAGGACCGGCCCGAGATCAGCGATGCCGCGTACGACGCACTGCGCCGGCGCAACCAGGCCATCGAGGCGCGGTTTCCAAATATGGTGCTGCCCGAAAGCCCCTCGCGCCGGGTCGGGGCGGCGCCGGCCGACGGATTCAAGAAGGTGCGCCACCGGGTGGCGATGCTGTCGCTCGAAAACGCGTTCGCAGCCGAAGACATCCGCGACTGGCTGGAGGGGATCCGCAATTTCCTGCGCGAGCTCAAGGACCCGGGGGCGGCCATCGCGGTCCGCTGCGAGCCCAAGATCGACGGGCTGTCCTGCTCCCTGCGCTACGAGATGGGGACGCTTGCGGCCGCCGCCACGCGCGGCAACGGCGAGGTGGGCGAGGACGTCACCGCCAACGTCCGCACGATCCGGGATGTCCCGCTGGCGCTGAAAGGCGCGGGCTGGCCGCAGGTCATGGAAGTGCGCGGCGAGGTCTACATGACCGACGAGGATTTCCTGGCGCTCAACGCGCAGCAGGAGTCCGCGGGCGGCAAGGTGTTCGCCAACCCCCGCAACGCCGCCGCGGGGAGTCTGCGCCAGCTCGATCCCGCCGTCACCGCCTCCCGGCCGCTGCGCTTCGCCGCGCACGGCTGGGGCGAGGCGTCGGAGCCGTTCGCGGACACGCAGTCGGACGCCCTGCGACGGATCCGCCGCTGGGGCTTGCGGCCGAGCGAGCCCGCGCGGGTGGTCACGGTCGTGAATGCGGATGTCGGCGGACTGTCGGCCTACTACGCCGAGATCGAACGCAAGCGCCTCGGCCTGGGCTTCAGCATCGACGGGATCGTGCTCAAGGTCGAGCGGCTGGACTGGCAGACCCGCCTCGGATACGTCAGCCGTTCGCCGCGCTGGGCCGTGGCCTGGAAGTTCCCGCCGGAGCGCGCCGTGACGGTGGTGGAGGACATCCAGTGCCAGGTGGGGCGCACCGGCAGGATCACGCCCGTGGCCCATCTGAAGCCGATCGCGGTCGGCGGCGTGCTGGTGCGGCGCGCGACCCTGCACAATTCCGACGAGATCGGGCGCAAGGACATCCGCATCGGGGACACCGTGGTGATCCAGCGCGCGGGCGACGTGATCCCGCAGGTGGTGGAAACCCTGCCGGCGCAGCGCCCGACGGCCAGCGTCCCCTATCGATTCCCGGAGCGCTGCCCGGTGTGCGGCAGCCGCGTGGCCCGCGAAGCCGGCGAAGCCGACAGCTACTGCACCGGCGGCCTGGTCTGTGCGGCGCAAGCCGTCGAGCGGCTGAAGCATTTCGCTTCCCGCGACGCGTTCGACATCGAGGGGATGGGTGAAAAGAACATCGAGGCCTTTTACCGCAAGGGGTTGGTTAAGACGCCGGTGGACCTATTCACGCTGGAGGCCCGGGACGGCCAACCACCCCCGCCCTTGCGCGAATGGGACGGGTGGGGGGAAACGTCGGCGCGCAAGCTGTTCGACGCGATCCGGCGCGCGCGGGTGATTCCCCTGGACCGCTTCATCTACGCGCTGGGCATCCGCCAGGTCGGCGAAGCGACGGCACGCCTGCTGGCGAAGCATTACCGCTCGCTGGCGCACTGGCGCGCGAGCATGGAGGCCGCCCTGGACCGCCGCTCCGAAGCCGCCGGCGAGCTGGGCTCGATCAGCGGCATCGGCGCCCGCATGGCGGAGGACATCCTGGAGTTCATCGCCGAGGGGCATAACCGGGAAATCCTGGACGGCCTGACCTCCGCGGTCCACGGGCAGCCGCCGCTCGTCACGGTGACGGATTTCGAGCCGCCCTCGGCCGCATCCCCCGTCGCCGGCAAGACGGTCGTCTTCACCGGCGCCCTGGAATCCATGAGCCGCAGCGAGGCCAAGGCCCAGGCCGAGGCGCTGGGCGCCAACGTGGCGGGCGCGGTTTCGCGCAAGACCGATTACGTCGTGGCCGGTCCGGGCGCGGGGTCCAAGGAAAAGAAGGCGAAGGAGCTGGGATTGAAGGTGTTGACCGAGCAGCAGTGGCGGGAGTTGATCGGAAACGGCTGAGGGGAGGTGCCCGATGGTTGAAAACGTCAGAGCCCGCGCCGTGATCAGCGGCCGGGTGCAGGGCGTGGCCTATCGGTTCGAGACCCAATGGGCGGCCGAACGCATCGGCGTGAGCGGCTGGGTGCGCAACCGGGCGGACGGCAGCGTGGAGGCCGTATTCGAGGGCGAGCGGCCGAAGGTGGAGGAGATGCTGGCCTGGTGCCGCCGCGGACCGGCCTTGGCCCGGGTGACGGGGGTGGATGTGAAATGGGAAGGCTATAGCGGGGAATTCACGGGATTCCGCATCGCGCGCTGACCGGCCCCCGGTCCGAAGCCCATCAAAAAAGCGGACACGCAGTGCGTGCCCGCTTTTTTTGCTGGAGCCGGGATCAGACGGCGTCTTTCAGCCCTTTGCCGGCCTTGAACTTGACGACCGTGGAGGCCTTGATCTTGATCGGATCGCCGGTCTGCGGGTTGCGGCCCTTGCGGGCTTTGCGCTTGGACTTGCTGAAGGTGCCGAACCCGACCAGGGTGACCTTGCCCTCCGGCTTCTTGAGCGCCTTGGTTACGTTGTCCATGAAGGATTGCAGGGCCGCGGTCGCGGCCACTTTCGAGATTCCGGCATCCTTCGCCACTTTGTCGATCAATTCCGCTTTGGTCATGGCCTCCTCCTGTCTGGGTTGGCGGTTGGGGGTTGATGGCATCGATTCAGGCGCGCATGCGGTCACACGGACGTTGAAAGCTCATTACCGAAAGACATCCAGCCTGTCAACACAAATCTGAAACCCGGTCTGCCCGTGAAGCCGCGCCGAACGTGGGTTTGCAAAGACATACTCACCTCATGCCTTGCTGAACAAGGCTTCGACGAATTGCCCGGGGTCGAAGTCCTGCAGGTCTTCGATGGATTCGCCGATCCCGATGTACTGCAGCGGGATGTCGAAGGCCTGGCAGATGGCGATGACGATCCCGCCCTTGGCGGTGCCGTCCAGTTTGGTGAGGGCGATCCCGGTCACTCCCAGCGCCTCGTTGAACAGCTTGGCCTGAGAGACGGCGTTCTGGCCGGTGGTGGCGTCGAGCACCAGCAGCACCTCGTGCGGGGCCTCCGGCAGGCGTTTGGCGATCGAGCGTTTGACTTTCTTGATTTCCTCCATGAGGTTGATCTTGGTGTGCAGGCGGCCGGCGGTGTCCACGATGACCACATCGACCCGGCGGGCCAGGGCGGCTTCCACGGTGTCGTAGGCGACCGCGGCCGGGTCGGTGCCGTCCTTGTGCCGGATGATCCCGGCGCCGGCGCGCTCGGCCCAGATCGCCAGCTGGTCCGCCGCCGCCGCGCGGAAGGTGTCCGCCGCCGCGATCAGGACGCTGCGCCCCTCGGCCGTAAAGCGGGCCGCGAGTTTTCCGATGGTGGTGGTCTTGCCCACGCCGTTGACGCCGACCACCATGATCACGCGCGGCGGGGTGGCCGCGAGGCGCGGCGGCGGGGGCTGGGCCGAGAGGATGGCGAGCACTTCGGTGCGCAGCACCTCCTGCAGCGCATCGACGTCGTCGACCTTGGCGGCGGTGACGCGCGCGATCAGATCGGTGGCCGTCTGGACGCCGACATCGGCGGTGATCAGCATCTCCTCGATCTGCTCGAGCGTCGCGGCGTCGATCTTCTTCTTGCCGGTCAGGATCCGGCCGAAGCCCTCGGCCAGGCTCTGGCGGGTCTTGGCCAGGCGTTGCCGCAGCCGGCTGAAATAGCGGCCGCGGCGCTCCGGTTCCGGCTCGGCCGCGGGGGCCTCCGGTGCGGCGGGCGCCTCGGCCGGCGGCAGCTCCGGCTGGGGAGAAACGGCGGCCGGCTCCGGCGGCGGCGCAACGGGCGGCGCTTCCGGCGGGAGGGAATCGACGGCCGGCTCCGGCGCAGGGGTGCTGTCGGTCTTCTCCGGCGGGGTCGAATCCTTTTTGCGTCCGAACCAGCGCACGGCAGTGCGTCTCCTTTGCGAACGGCGGCGGCCGGCGCGGTCAGGCCGCCTCGGCCTCCGGCCGCTTGAGGTTGACGGTCACCACCTTGGACACCCCTTTCTGCTCCATGGTGATGCCGAACAGGGTGTCCGCGAACTCCATGCTGCGCTTGTTGTGGGTGATCATGATGATCTGCGACTTCTCCCCGATGTGCTGCAGCAGGTCGTTGAAGCGGAAGACGTTCGACTCGTCGAGCGGCGCGTCGATCTCGTCCAGCAGGCAGAAGGAGGTCGGCCGGATCAGGAAGATCGCGAAGATGAAGGCGATGGCGGCCATGGCCTTCTCCCCGCCGGACAGCAGGCTCATGCGGGTCAGCTTTTTCCCGGGCGGGTGGATCATGTACTCCACGCCCGTCTCCAGCGGCCGGTCCGGCTCGGTCAGCACCAGTTCGGCCGTCCCGCCGTTGAACAGGCGCGGGAAGACCTCGGCCAGCTTGGCGTTGATGGCCTGGAAGGTCTGCATGAAGCGCTCCTGGGAAACCGTGTTGATCTTGCGGATCACCTGATGCAGGCCGTCGATGGCCTTTTCCAGATCCTCCTTCTGGGCCTGGAGGAAGTCGTGGCGTTCCTGCAGCTGCTGGTACTCCTTGATGGCGCCCAGGTTGACGTCGCCGATGCGGGCGATCTTGGTGCGCAGGCGGCCGAGCTCGGCCTCCAGCGCGGCGAGGTCGGGCGCGGCCTCGGCCTCGGCCGTTGGCGCGATCCGGGCGCTGAGCTCGGCGAAGGGCGTCTGATAGCGGTCTTCGAGCTGGCCGGCGACATGGTCGCGCTTGAGCCGGCGCTGGGCCTGCTCGAGCTCGAGCAGCCGGAACTGCTCCAGGGTCTTTTCGCGCCGGTCCTTGATTTCCGAGATCCGCTGGTCGCTTTCCTTGAGCTTGGCGTCGATGGCGGCGTAGTCCGTTTCGCCGCGCTCGATCTCCTGCTCGATGCCGGCGATCCGCCGATAGCCCTCGGCCAGCTCCAGCTCGATCTGCGCGACCTTTTCGTGCGAGGCTGCGGCTTTTTCGGCCTTCTGGTCGATTTCGAGGGACAGCTGCTCCAGGCGGCGCAGCCCGTCGGCCTGGAATTCCCTGAGCCGCCGCAGGCTGCCGGCGGTGTTTTCCAGCCGGGCGTTGAGGGTCGTCATCTCGAGCTTGAGGTTGACGACCTTCTGGCTGGCCTCCTGCTGCTCGACCCTGAGCTCCGCGATCCGCTGCGAGTTGGCGGCCACGGCGGTCTGGGCGGCCGCGATGTCGGTGGTGATGGCGGCCAGCGCCCGGTCGCTCTTTCCGATCTCGTCGTCGAGGTCGCTCGCCTCGCCGAGCAGCTGCTCCTGCTCGAGCTGGATGATTTCCAGCTGCCGCCGCAGGCCCTTGAGCTCCTCGGTGACCTTGTTCAGGGACTTCTCGGCCTCGATCTCGCTTTCGCGCGCCTGGTTTTTCCTTTCGATCAGCTGCTGCAGCTCGATGTCCAGCTGGCGGACCTCGGTTTCCAGGGCCTTGAGGTCGGCGCGGGTGCTTTCGATCCGCTGCTCCAGGACCCGGCCCTGCTGCTGCAGCGCCTTGAGCTCCTGCTTCTTCACCAGGATGCCGCTCGCGGCGTCCTTGCTGCCGCCGATCAAAAAGCCCTTGGGCGAGACCACGTCGCCGTTGCGGGTGACCAGGGTCTGGATCTTCCCGTTCTGGTTGAAGATCGCAACCGCCTCCTCGATGGTTTCGGCCAGGACCACGTTGCCGAGCAGGGCCTGGGCGATGGCCTCGAACCCCGGCTGGACCGAGACGTGGTGCAGCAGCAGGCGCGAAGGGTCGGGCCGCGCGTCGACGCCCGCCGAGGTGTCGTGCAGCGCGGCTGTCGGAATGAAGCCGCTGCGGCCGGCGTTCTGGCGCTGGAGGTACTCGATCGCGCCCAGGCCGGCCTGCTGGCTTGCGACGATGATGTACTGCAGGGTCTCGCCGAGGGCCGCCTCGACCGCCATGGCGGCGGCAGGCTCCGGTTCGAGCACGTCGGCCACCAGCCGGACGATGCCCTCCAGCCGCGGAGCCGGCTCGGGGGCGGCGGCGGCGCCGCCGGCGGGCCGGGCGTGCTGCATGACCGCGCGGACGCCGTCCTTGTACCACTCGAAGTTGTCCTCCATCTTCTTCAAGGTGGCGTACTTCGAGCGCACGGTGGTGCGTTCCAGCTCCAGGCCCTGGATCTGCTTGACCTGCGCGCCCAGGGCCTTCGATTTCTCGTCGAGGCGCTGGCGCGTGTCGGTGATCCGGCCGCTCAGGGACTCGATCTCGGCCTTGACCGCCTCGATCTGCGCGCGGGCCTGCCGCTCGCGCTCCTGGGCCTGCCCGATCTTCTGGTGGGAAAGCGCCTCCTCCTCGTCGATGCGCTTCAGCCGGCGCTTGAGGTTCTCGCGGTTGCTGGAGGCGTTCTGGTGCACGTTGCGGTACTGGGATTCGCGGGCCATGAGGTCGAGCAGCTGGGATTTGGCCGCATCCAGGGTCTGGTTCATTCCGGCGAGCTCGGCGTCCAGCCGCTCCTGGGCGGAACGTTCGCGGTCCAGGTTCGTCCGCAGGCCGGCGATGCTCTCGCGCAGCTGGCGGCCTTCGGCCTCGCCCTGGGCGATTTCGGCCAGCATGCTCTGGTTCTGCGCTTCCATGCCCTGGCGGGCGGCCTGCAGCTCGGTGCGCTCGCGGACCAGGCGCTCGATCTCCGACCGCAGGTGCTCGAGGTCCTTCTCCATGCGGTCCGCGACGCGCTGGAGGTCGAACTTCTGGGTTTTGCGCTCCGAAATCGCCTGGTTCTTCTGCCAGCGTTCGAGCTTGATCTCCTCCACGGCCGCGTCGAGCGTTTTCAGCTCGGCGGTGTGCTCGAGATCGGCATCGCGCAGCTGCTGCAGCATCGCCTCGGTTTCGTCGATCTGGCGGGTGAAGTCCCGGATGTGGTGCAGCCCCAGGCGCACGTCCAGCTCCTTGGCGCGGGTCTGGTACTTGTTGAAGAGCTCGGCCTTGCGGGCCTGGCGCTTCAGGCTGTCCATCTGGCGCTTGATCTCGACGATGATGTCGGCCACGCGCAGCAGGTTCTGCTGAGTCATCTCGATCTTGCGCAGCGCCTCGGCCTTGTGGTGCTTGTAGCGCGTGACCCCGGCGGCTTCCTCGACGAAATAGCGGCGTTCTTCGGGCCCGGCCTCGGTGATGACGCCGATGTTGCCCTGCTGGATGACGGAGTAGGACTTGGAGCCCATGCCGCTGCCGAGGAAGATGTTGTGGATGTCCTTCAGGCGGCAGGGCTGTTTGTTCAAGAGATAGGCGCTCTCTCCGGAGCGGTAGAGACGGCGCGTGACGTTGATCTCGGTGAAATCCTTGAGTTCCTCCGGCGCGCTGCCGTTGTCGTTGGAAAGCGTCAGCGACACTTCGGCCATGCCGAGCGGCGGCTTGCCGTTGGTGCCCGAAAAGATCACGTCCTCCATGGATTTGCCGCGCAGCTGTTTGACGCTCTGCTCCCCCATGACCCAACGGATAGCGTCGATCACGTTGCTCTTGCCGCATCCGTTGGGGCCGACGACCGCGGTGATGCCTTCGGGAAAATCGATGGACGACCGCTCGTAGAAAGACTTGAAGCCGGTGATTTCCAGTTTCTTAAGTTTCATGGGGCCGTATGTCCTCCAAAAGGCGGCGGAAGCGGCACGACCAGGGTTCGCGAAAGCTCGCCGCTTCAGCGTAACGCGCTATATTGATGATAAATTCGAGCTTGAGCCCAAACGCGCCGGAACAGAAGCCCCGCAGCCGGGGCAGCAGATGATATATGGGCCTCATGATACCAGGGAGAGGCCCTACTGTAAAGAAAAAACACAACTACAGGTATGTTTTATCTGAATTGGATACTAAATGTGGTGGGAAGCTTTTTACCGAATCTATGGCGCCGGAGAAGAGGCGTTTCTGCTCCTTTGAGTACCAGCAGTCCTGAAGGGTCGTCTGCCAGCCGGTCCCATTGCGGGCGATCCTGAAGATGCCGAAGCCGGCCCGATGGACGGGGTCCGGGCTGGTCTCCGAAGCCGAGGGGGAGCCTATCACGGGGATGGGGCCCGCGGGCCCGGGCAGATAGACACGGGAGCGCCGGTGGATGTGACCGTGCAGGATGAGCTCGGCGCCGCGCTGCCGAACGACTTCGGCCAGCTCGCCGGCATCCTCCAGGCGCCGGCGGGTCGACAGCATGCCGGGAACGGGCGGGTGGTGGACCAGCAGGACTCGATAGAGCGAATGCCGGGCCGCCTGCGCCAGCAGCTCGGAGCAGCGGGCGAGCTGGTCCGGGCCGATGCGGCCGGTGGCCGAGAGGGGGGGGGTCGGGTGCGCGCTGGACAGCCCGATCAGGGCGACCGGGCCCCGGATTCTGAGAGCCGGCCACTTCGTGCGCTCCGGCGCCCCGGATCCGTCCGAGGCCAGGTATCCGGCCCAGCGGGACAGCCGCTCCTCCCACCCGGCCGCGACCAGGGCGTCATGGTTCCCCGGTATCAGGAACACGTTGCGGGGGGGGCCGATGGACTCCAGGCAGCGGCGCGCGGTCTCGCACTCGCCGGGCAGGGCCAGCTGGGTCAGGTCACCGGTCATGACGACGTGGTCGGCCGCCTGATCCTTCACGTGCCGGACGACGGCCTCGAGAATCGCCGGATCGTGACGGTGGCGGCGCCGGATGCGCCAGCTGAGGTAGCTGAGGACGCGTTTGTTGGCGAACGCGCCGAGGGGCGCGGTTTCCGGCCGGCACAGATGGAAGTCGGTGATGTGGATCAGGGTGAAATCGCTGTGCGCCTGACGGTCCTTTACAAAATTCATAGCGGCATATATAAACCACGATGCTTTGATTTTCAACGCCGGCAACACCGGGCCGTTCCATTCCAGACACCCTTGATGGCTTTGCAGATGCGCATCGCGCGGCACTCCGCCGAACCCGAACCCCATCGCTTCAGCCGGCCGGAGGATCTCCCGGCCGACCGGGGACCCTGGCGGGTGGGGGTGCTGAGCAACCCCCTGAGCGGCGCCAACCGCCGGCGGGGGCTGGCCGCGATGGAACGCTGCCTTGACGATCACCCCGAGGTTCCCCACCGGCTGGTGCGCAGCGTGCCGGAGGTCCAGGCCGCCCTGGAAGAGTTCAGCGGGCGCAACCTCAATTTGATCGTGGTCAATTCCGGGGACGGGACGATCCAGGCGGCGCTGAGTGTTCTGAGGGGGCAGAGGCTGTTCGCTGCGCCGCCGCTGCTGGCGCTGTTGAGCGGCGGCACCACCAACATGACCCATCAGGACCTGGGGCTGGCCGGGCCGCCGGCCGAGGCCCTGCGGCGGGTCCTGAACTGGGCGCATCACGGCGAGGGACCGGCGCTGATCCGGCGCCGAACGGTTCTGAAAGTGCGCAACGGCGCAGGCGCCCGTCCGATTTACGGGCTTTTTTTCGGGTCGGCCTGCATCTTCAGCGGCATCCGCTTCTTTCACTCCAGGATCCATCGCACGCGGCTGCGCGGCGATGCGGCGCACCTGCTGATCATGGCCCGCTTCCTGTGGGCGCTGGCCCGCCGGGCGGACCACCTGGTCGCCCCGCAGGCCGCCGGCATCGCCGCCGGCCGGCTGGCCGTCGCGCCGCGCCCGTACCTGCTGCTGCTGGTCACGACGCTCGACCGGCTGATCATGGGGCTGCGGCCGTTTCAGCCGCCGACGGCCGGGCCCTTGAAGCTCACGGCGGTCGGCGCCCGGCCGCGCCACCTGCTGCAGGCGCTGCCGTTTCTGATCCTGGGACGGCGCAGTGCCTATGCGCAGCCCCATAACGGCTACCTCGCCTGCAGCGCCGGCGCCATCCGGCTGGACATGGACGGCGGATTTGCGGTCGACGGCGAGCTTTACCAGGCCGATGCGCGCACCGGACCGGTTGTGATCGAGGACGGCGGGTCGGCGGATTTCCTGAGGCTGTGAACGTGGCGATCCCCGAAGCACTCCTGGAGCTGATTCGCCGGAAGGCGGCCCAGCCGGCGGCCGGGGCGGTCCACGCCCTGGCGGACCGGATCCGGTCCATCTACGGCGATGCGGTTCTGGCCATCCTGTTTTACGGCTCCTGCCTGCGGTCGGGCGACGACCGCGGCGGAATGGTCGACCTCTATGTCATCGTGGAGCGCTATCGCAGCGCCTATCCTTCGCGGCTCTGGGCCGCGCTCAACCGGCTCCTGCCCCCGAATGTCTTTTACCTGGAGGCCCGCGCCGAGGGCCGAGTGGTGCGGGCCAAGTATGCCGTGCTCTCGCTGGCGGATTTCGAGCGCGGCACTTCGCCCGCCTGGTTCCACTCGTATCTCTGGGGGCGGTTCGCGCAGCCGGCCGCCATTCTCTACTGCCGGGATCCGGGCATTGCCGAGCGGGTGCATCGGGCGCTGGGGCAGGCGGTGGTCACGTTTCTCTCCCGGGTGATCCCGTGCGCGCCGGAGCGCTTTGCGACCCGGCAGCTGTGGCTGGAGGGCTTGTCTTTGAGCTACCGCGCCGAACTCAGGGCCGAGCGGCCCGAGAAAGTGGCCGGTCTGTTTCAGGCCGCGGCGGACTATTACGACCGCGTCACCACCGCGGCGCTTCCGCTGCTGCCGTACCCCGTCGCCCGCATCGACGACGGCGTGGCCTGCTGCGAAGCGCGGATGCCCGAGCGGCGCCGGCGCTTGGGACGGATGGGCTGGCGGGTCCGGTCGGCCCAGGGCAAGCTGCTGTCCCTTGCACGCCTTCTGAAGGGCGCCTTTACGTTCTCCGGCGGCCTGGACTACATCCTCTGGAAGATCGAACGGCACACGGGCGTCAGCGTCGAGGTCCCGCCGCGCCTGCGCCGGCATCCGATCCTGGCATTGTGCGTATTGTCCTGGAGACTGTACCGCCAGGGTGCGTTCCGCTGACGGCGGGCGCCGAAGGCCTCCGGCAGAAGGGACTCCCCGGAGCGCGCTACCGGCTGATGATGAAGGCGCGGATCGCCCCTTCCTGCTCGGGGCGCAGGGCGTTCAGTCGGACGCCGATGCCGGCGGGTCCGCTGCGGATGATGTCGCCGCTCAGGATCAGCGGCCTTTCCAGGCCGGGGAGGCGGCAGCTCACGCGGATGGGTTTTCCGACCGGGTAGGATTCTGCGGTTTCGATATGCAGGCCGACCGTGCTGATGTCGGTGACGGTGCCGTCGAAGGTGCTCGCGTCGATGACGCACACCGCCCGCAGGCGGCAGGCCTTGCGCTGGAGCTGACGCAGGGGGGCGTCCTCTTCATCCAGGACGATCGTCGTGACGTCCGCCTGATCGAGCGGGGGCTCCGCCAGCTGCTCGACCAGCCGCCGGCGCTCGACGTCGGACATCTCCAGGACGAGCTTATAGAGGTGCTGGGTCAGCCGTTCGCCGAGCAGCTGCGCCAGCAGGATCAGCTGCTGGCTCCGCGGCAGCTGTTCCACCAGGCTGAACAGGTGGGCCATGGTGCTGAAGCGACCCAGGGGCGGGCCGAACTCGTCCATGCCGGGCGCTCCTATAATCCGGCCTGCTTGAAAAGCGCGGCCAGGTCCATCTGGTTGACCGCGTCGCTCACCAGCTCGCCGAGCACTTTCTCGGCATCGGTCTTTTTCATCAACACCACCCGCTCGGCGCTGCCGTTGACCGTCTGCTGGCTGAGCAGGGTTCCGTTTCTCAGCAGCCGGGCGTCGTAGGCGACCGACGCGCTCCATTTGCGGTCGCCATAATCCATGCGGAACTCCTTCAGCACGAGCTTGAGCTGGGCGCCGCCGCCGGGCGGCAGCACCTTCACGCCGGCATCCTCCAGCCGGTAGCGCAGGATCTCCGTGAACAGCGGGCCGAGGGCATAGGCGCCCTTGAGCTCACCGCTGCGGCCGGGCTTGGAGACCGTGAGGGCATAGACGTTGGTGAAGTCTTCGAGCTCCTGCCGGGCGCTGGGGCTCAGGAACGCGCCGTCTTTACGGGCGTCTTCGAAGGCGATGGCGACGCTGCGGCCGGGGATTTCGTTCGACCGCGCCGGAAGCAGGTAGTTCACGCTGAGAACGTTGGACGTGGCGCAGGCGGCCACCAGCAGCGCCGCCAGCAGCCCCATGGCGACGCCGCATCGCAGGCGGTGTTTCGACATTCTGGCGATCTCCCATGAGATGGACGCCCCTTTCCGGAGGATGCGCGTCCGGGTGTCAACCCGGAAAGGGAAGCGCGTGGATGATGCCGGCAGTATCGCCGAAAGCGCCTAGCCTGTCAAGCAACAGCGGATGTCGGAAGTAAATCGCGGACGCGTGGAAGAAGGACTCGGCAGGCCTTCAGCGCAGGTTCATCACTTCGATGATGCCTTCGGCCAGATCGGCCACCAGCAGCTTGTCGCGCAGCAGGGCGCCCCGGCCGAGAAGGATCTTGGCCACCTCGGCGCACTCGAGAGAGGCGAGAAACGCAACCGCGTAGGGCACCGTTCCCAGAACGGTCTCGGCGCCTTTCAGGGGCAGCTCCTGCGGCTCGCCGTAGATCAGGCGCAGGCCGCGGTCCTCGGGAAAGATCGCCGTGACGTGGCCGGAGGCGCCGGCCACCGCCGCGGAGACCATGGAACAGCCGAGCCGGCGGCAGGCGTCCTCCAGCTCGAAGCGGGTGCGCAGGTTGTCCAGGCAGTCCACCACGACCTGGCAGCCGGCAATCAGCTCCGAAGCGTTCTGCTCCGTGAGAAAGCAGGCCCGCACGCGGGCGTCGACCGCAGGGTTGATCAGGCCGACCCGCTGGGCCGCCGCTTCGGTCTTGGGCAGACCGAGGTTGGCGGGCGAGCTCAGCAGCTGCCGGTTCAGGTTGCTGTCCTCGAAGCGATCGCCGTCGATCAAGGTCAGCCGACCCACGCCCATGCGCGCCAGGATCTCGGTCACCGTCCCGCCCAACCCCCCCAGCCCGACCACGCCGACATGCGCGCGGAGCAGGGCGGCCTGGTCGGGTGGCGAAAAGGTGCGCATGTTGCGGGCGTAGCGCTCGGGGACGAAGCCGTTCTCGAGGGCGGCCACCTCGATCTCCCGCACGCCGGCTCCGGTCCGCTGCGCGAGCTCCGCGATCCGCCGGACGGAAATGCTCCGATAGGGCGTCTGATCCGGAAAGGCGGCAATTTGAGCCAGAACTTCAAGGTCGCTGCGGGTAATCGCCATGGGACGCCTCACTGAAAGGCGGAGAGGGGCATGCGCCGCAGCGCCCCGCCGCCAATTTTTCAGCCGACCCTGCCACGCCCCCAAGCCGTAGATTCCGCCTCAGCCGATCTTGAGCACCATGGCAGCGGCGGTGTCGCCGGCGGCGCAGCCGGCGAACAACAGATAGCCGCCGCCCTTCATCACGACCTCCTCGATGCCTTCGATGATCAGGCGGCCGGCGGTCGGCCCCTGGGGATGGCCGAAGATCAGGGACGAGCCGTAGTTGTTCATCCCGCCCATCACGTCCACGCCGAGCTTCTTGGCCAGGAAGACGTCGTTGGCCGCAAAGGGGTTGTGGGTCTTGATGGCCTTGGCGTCCTTGGCCTTGATCTGGGCGTTGTCGAGGGCCATCTGCGCGGCGGGGTAGACCGCCGCGGCCATGAAGGCCGGTTTGACCCGCGCGTAGCCGTAGGAGAGGATCTGGATTTCAACCGAGGGGTCGGCGCTCATGGATTTGGCCTTCTCGCGGCCGGCGACGATGACGCCGCAGTGGCCGTCGGCCGGGTGGGTCTGGCTGCCGAAGGTGAGGACCCCGTCGGGCAGGACCGGCTTGAGCCCCGCCAGGCCCTCGGCCGTGGTGGCCATGACACCCTCGTCCGCATCGAGCATGAGGGTCTGTTTCCGGGAGACCTTGATCATCACCGGATACATGTAGCGCTTCTGGAACTCGCGGTCGTTGGCGAGCGCGTCCTGGTACTGCTTGTAGCGGTGCAGCGTGACCTCGTCGCACTCCTTGCGCGTGATGCCTTCCTCTTTGGCCACGTTCTCGGCGGTCTTGATCATGGCCTGGCCGGCCCAGGGGTCCTTGTTGAAGTTGTCCATCAGCCAGTTTTCGGAAATGACCTGGCCGCCCGGCCCCATGGGGTTGGGCCAGACCGCGTGCGGGCCGTTGGAGCAGCGGTCGGTCATCAGACAGAACGGCGCGCTGAAGAGCCCGGTTTCGACGCCCATGGCCGCGGAGTAGATGGCCACGGTGGAGGTCGAGCAGGCCTGGCTGACCCACACCCCCGGCACGCCGGCCGCGCCCATCAAAGCGGCCGCCCACGGGCCGCCGTAGAACCCCTGGTGCTGGTGGACCGTGAGACCCAGGTAAACGTAGTCAAAGCTCTTGGGATCGATGCGCTTTTCGGCCAGCCAGCGCTTGGTGCTCTCGGCCGCCAGGATGATGGCGTGCTCGTTCGCCATGCTGCCCTGCCAGCGGGCGAAGGGGGAGCTGAAATAGCCTTTGTAGGGAATGAACGCCTTGGTGAGCATGAGTTGGACCTCCACGGTGAATGGGTTTAACGTTTCACTTCTTCTGTAAGCGGAGCCTTTCCTTCAGGATGCGGTGCAGTATTTTTCCGGTCGGCGTGCGGGGCATCTCGTCCTGCGCGATGAAGATGACCTCCTTGGGGCGCTTGTAGCCGGCGAGCTTCTCCCGGCAGCACTCCAGGATGTCCTTTTCGGTGATGTCCCGGGGATCGACCCCCGGCCGGGTGATGACCACGGCGGCCACCTTCTCGCCCCACTTCTCGTCCGGCAGCCCCACCACGGCGCAGTCGAAGACGCACTCGTGGCTGCCGACGGCCTCCTCGACCTCGCTGGGATAGACGTGCTCGCCGCCGGTGATGATCATGTTGTCCTTGCGGTCGACGATGTGGAAGAACCCGTCGGGGTCCCGGCTGGCCATGTCGCCGGCGGAGAACCATCCCCGATGGAAGGCGCTGGCCGTCTTTTCCGGCAGCTTGTAGTACTCCTTGAACAGCATGGGGCCGCGGGAGTAAAGCTCGCCCACCTGGCCGGCCGGGACCTCCGTTTTGTCGGCATCCAGGATTTTCGCGAACTCGGTGCCCAGCGATTCGAAGCCGATCGAGCCCAGCTTCTTCATCTGGTACTCGGGCTTGAGCACGGTGACGATGCCGGCCTCGGTCGAGCCGTAGGCCTCGTAGAGCTGAACGCCGGGGAAGAACTCCATGATGGCGAGCTTCATGCTCTTGCGCACCGGCGCCGAGGAGCACAGCAGCTTGCGGATCGAGCTGCGGTCATGGCGGCGGGCCTCCTCCGGCGCGCTGAGAATCAGGTTGTAGTGCGTCGGGATCAGCGAGATGAAGCTCACTTTCTCGCGCGCGACGATCTCGAGGATCTCCTCCGCCCGGAACGAGCGCGCCGGGTGGATGTAGACCGAACCGCCGATATAGAGGAAGGTGAAGGTGAAGAAGGTGGAGTTGATGTGGCACAGCGGCATGACGTTCATGCAGACGTCGTGCTCGCTGAAGCCGAAGTCGATGGCGTTGATCAGGTAGAAGGCGATGTGCGACTCGTGGGTGCGCACCACCCCCTTGGGCTTGCCGGTGGTGCCGGAGGTGTATATGAGGATCCAGGTGTCCTCCGGCCGCACCTCGGCTTCGGGTTCGGTTTCGGGCGCGCCGGCGATGAACTCCTCGTAGGTGCGGTATCCCGGTGCGGGCCGGCCGACGACGATAAAGTTCTCGTCCGGGATCTTGGTCAGCCGCGGCCGGATGGGCTCCAGCGTGCCCACGAATTCATCGTGGACGATGAACGCCTTGGCGTCGGCGTTGTCCGCGATGTACTCCACATCGGAGCTGGTCAGGCGGAAATTGATCGGTACGATGACGATGCCCGTCTTGGCCGTGGCGAGGAAGGCCTCCACGATTTCGACGCTGTTCTCCAGCAGCACCGCCACCTTGTCGCCCTGGGTCAGCCCCAGGCCCAGCAGCCGGTGGGCCAGCCGGTTGACCCGGCGGTTGACCTCCGGATAGGTGAAGCCGCGCGCGCGGTCCTTGAGGGCGACGGTGTGCGGGAACTTCTTCGCGTTGACCTTCAGGATCTGTCCCAGGTTGAGCCAGCAGGCCATGGCAATCTCCCGTAACTTTATCTTGTTTTATAGACTGATTCTTGCGTCCACCACGAAGGCCTTGTCCTTGAAGGCCATGACCGGATTGAGGTCCATTTCCTGGATTTCGGGAAGGTCGCCGAGCAGCTGCGACAGCCGCTGCAGGATTTCGGCCAGCTGCTCGCGGTTGACGCCGGCCTGACCGCGCACGCCGCTCAGCAGCGCGGCGCTCTTCACGGCGCCGAGCATTTCGTGCGCCTCCGGGGCGCTGATCGGAGTGAGGCTGAAAACGACATCCTTCAGGACCTCGACGTGGATGCCGCCCAACCCGAACACGACCGCGTGGCCGAGGCCCTCCTCGGCCTTGGCCCCCATGATGATCTCGAGTCCCCCGGGGAGGTATCTCTGCACGAAGAAGCGCAGGTCCGGGGCGGCGATGGCTTTTTGCATCCCGGCCGCCGCACGCTTCACGGCGCTGGCGCTGCCGAGGTCCACGGCGACGCCGCCCATGTCGCTCTTGTGCAGCACGGATTCGGCATCGGCCTTGACCACCGCCGGAAAACCGACGGCGGCGGCGGCTTCGGCGGCCTCGGCCGGGCTGGAGGCCAGACGCCATTTGGCGACCGGAATCTTGTAGGCCTCGAGGATGCCGTAGACTTCCGCCGCGGCGAGCTGGGTGCGGCCGGCGGCCCGCGCTTTGGACAGGATCTTACGGGCCTTGTCCGGCTTGACATCCGCGAAGCTTCGGGCCGCGGCGGTTTCGCGGCTGCGGATGAAGTGGTAGTTCACGAGCGCCGCCATGGCCCGGGCGGCCTCGCCGGGCAGCGGGTAGCAGGGCACGGCGCCTTCGCGCAGGATGCGCACGACCTCGGACCACTGCTGCGGGTCGGTCATGAGGTTGCAGACCAGCGGTTTTTTCCGCTGCTGGTTGACGGCCACGATCTCGCGGGCGATGCTCTCGTTGTCCACGAAGAACGGGGTCACGAAGTTGACGAAGACGCAGTCGAAGCTGTCGTCGGCCATCATGGCGTCCATGCAGGCGCGGTAATGCTGGGCCGTGCCGGTGGCGAGCACATCCACGGGGTTGCCGATCGAGGCCTCGGGGTAGAGCTTTTCCTTGAGCAGCGCACGGGTCTGCTCGGAAAGCGGGGGCAGGGTGCACCCGCCGGCGACCAGCACATCCGTGGCGATGACCGCCGGGCCGCCGGTGTTGGTGATGATCCCGACCCGGTTGCCCGCGGGGATCGGCTGGGTGGCGAAGGCGGCGGCGGCCTGGATGAGGTGGCCCTCGTCGCGGAAGGATAGCACGCCGGCCTTCTTGAAGATCAGGTCGGTGGCGATGTCCTCCTTGGCGAGCCCGCCGGTGTGCGAAGCCGCGGCCTTGGCGCCTTCCTTGGAGCGGCCGGCTTTCATCGCCAGGATGGGCTTGCGCGCCGCGACCGCGGTGGCGGTCTTCATGAAATTCGCCGGGTCGCGCAGTCCCTCGACGTAGGTCACAATGACGCGGGTGCCCTCGTCCTCGCCCAGGTAGCTCATGATCTCGGGGATGGTCACGTCCACGGCGTTGCCGTTGGAGGCGTAGATGCGGGTGCCGACCCCCATCTGCGCGAAGGCCTGGTGGATGACCTCGGCCACCCCCCCGCTCAGGGCGACGATGGAGATGAAGCCCGGCTCCGGCTTGGTGAAGGTGAAGTTGCAGTAGGCGCGGATCTCGGGATCGGAGTTGATGACGCCCTGGCAGTTGGGGCCCAGGATGCGGATGCCGTAGCGCCGGGCGCGCTCGAGGAAGTCCTTTTCGATGGCCACGCCCTCGGCGCCGGTCTCGCCGAAGCCGCCCGAGTTGATGATGATGTGCTTGACGCCCTTCTTGCCGCAGTCCTCCACGGCCTGGGGCACGAACTTGGCGGGGATGACCATGTGGACCACGTCGACCTCGCCCGGGCAGTCCAGGATCGTCTTATAGGCCTTGATCCCGCGGATCTCGTCCGCGCTGGGATTGATGGGGTAGATGCTGCCCCGGAAGCCGAAATCGATGAGGTTCCTGATCACCCGGTTGCCGATGGAAAGCTCCTTGGACGAAGCGCCGATGACGGCCACGGCCTTGGGTCGGAATAGGGACTCCAACATGTCTTCCTCCTTCTTTGCCGGCTTCGCATCCAAGCCGATTTTCTATTTTCAATTGAACGCTGAACCACGAGCCGATGTCCGGCGGAGCGGGGTATTCGCCGCAGCGCGCCGCCGCCAATTTTTCAGGTGATTCTGCCACGCCCCCAAGCCGTATCGAGGAACCGCAGACAGGCAGAGACGAGTGACGGCTCCGTGAGGGTCGGTCCTCCGGGGCTGTCCGGATAAGTATGGAGCGGGCTTGCTGCCGTACGCTGGTGCATTGAATGTATGGCGGCGGCGCGCTGCGGCGAATACCCCGCTCCGCCGGGTCGTGAAATTTTGGAATCAAGCATTCTGAATTGCCTGTCAATCAGCGCCGCTGCTCCTGAAGCTGCTCGATGAAGGCCTCGACGTTGGTCTTGGTCTGCTCGTCGGAGATCATCCGCAGGTCGTTCAGGTCGCCGTTGAGGGTCAGGCTCGGAATCCCGGTCTGCTTCTCCAGACGCTGAGGCATGCCGTAGCGGCAGTTGGAGTTGTTGGGGCAGGTCTTGGCGTCGTGGTAGATGATGCCGTCGACCTTGAAAAACTCCAGCATCTTCCGGATGTAGGCCTCCTTGGCCTCGTCGGCGCGCACGATGAACAGTTCGGTGTAGGCGCGCGCCATGCTGTTGAAGGGATCCTGCGGGTCGAGCGCCGAGAAGATCCAGCTGTTGCAGTAGGTGGAGGCGAGCACGTTGGCGTTGAGCGCGGAAAAGAGCTGGGAGTGGGCGCTCAGCCGGCCCCAGACCGGCATGCCGTCCCAGTAGATCCGGAACTTCTCGTTTTCGACCGCCCCCTCGCCCTTCTTGATGCGCTCCTCCAGTTCGGCCAGAAGGATCTTGTAGACATCGACCGCCTTCTGGGTCCCGCGGCCCACCACCGCCGGCCCCATCAGGGTCGTGCCGTCGAAGAAGGTCAGGGGCGCGGGCTTGGCCGAGGCCGTGTCGAGGATTTTCTTCCACAGCTCCGAGCACTCGCGCGAGAGCGCCACCGTGCGCTTCAGGTCGTCCATCTGGAACTTCCGGCCGGCGACTTTTTCCAGGGGCGGGATCAGCGCCTCGAGCTGCTTGGCGATCGAGTAGATGTGCTTCTCGGTCACCTCGCTCACCCC
>Ga0209254_10000635_pt1 | contig 29375 bp, 12 predicted proteins | sample FrelakmetDIP11DI_FD_187148 | JGI IMG/M metagenome (GOLD analysis project Ga0209254, IMG submission 187148) | Freshwater lake sediment microbial communities from the University of Notre Dame, USA, for methane emissions studies - DIP11 DI (SPAdes)... | ecosystem: Environmental > Aquatic >... | reverse complement strand
AGCAGCTGCTGTCAACCTCACCCGAGGCGTGACTGCCGCGCGTTCCTGCCCGGTCAGTTCGCTTCGAGCGGGTGCAGGGCGCGTGTCTGCCAGTCGAGGACGGCCGTGCGCACGAACATCCGCTGCGCGAGCGCCGGCTGCAGCTCCTGGACGACCTCGATCGCGAAACGGGAAAGAAACCTCGACTTGAGCTCGGCGCGCGCGCGGTCGACGCCGATCTCGTCGTACGGGGCGGAGGCAAGCAGCAGGAAGCCGTCGTCCGGGATGCGCCCGTTGCGCATGTTGGAGTCGATGATGCGCGCTGCCTGTCGGATCGGGTCGGCGAGATCGGGGCTGTAGGGCCCGATGATGAGGGCCAGGTTCGGCATGTGCAGGAAGTCGAAACCGCGGCCGAGGCAGATCATCCACTCGCGGTGCTCGATGTCGAGCGTTCGGCTGGTGGTACGCACGTGCGCGATGCGCTCCAGATTGCCGAGGAGCAGGGGCAGCAGGTCCGCGCGGATCTGTGCCGGCATGTCCGGGAGCAGCGCGGCGAGACGGCCCGCCAGTGCTCGCTCGTCGCCGGGCCGGAGCTCGGCGAGGTCGAGGCGCTCGTCGCCCGCGCCGTGCAGTACGATCGCATCCTCGTCCGTCTCGAAGCCGCACACGACCGGGCAGACGGTGCCGTGTTCCGCGCCGAAGGTGTGTTCCACCTGCGCCTTGATTGCCCGGGTGTGCGCGATGGCCGCTGCGGTGTCCAGGCGGAACCCGGCACATCCCCGGCGCGGGTTCCCGCGCGAGAAGTGATAGGTGATGAGGACCAGGACCTGCCGCCCCGCCCGCACCATGCGCTGCACGTGGCTCGCCAGCACCTCGCCGAGATGCGGCCAGCCGAGGTCGAACATGCCGCCCAGGTTGCGGAAGGGCTGGATGATGCCGAGCGGTGTCTGCGTGGCCACGGCGAAGTTGATGCGCCCATCCATGCACTTCATGACCGCGATGGCGGTGGGGTGGCGGGCGAGGTACCGCTCGCGGGCAAGCGTGGCCTCGGGGCTGCAGAACGCCGCCGAGTGCCGGCGGGCATGATCGAACAGCCATTCGATCCGCACGGCGATCGGCCAGTCGTGGGGGTCCGCGCTCTCCGGCACGGCGCCCGTCACCGAGTCGCAGCCCATCGCTGAACCTTTGTTTTCCACGCTGCGAGGGGTCAGGCCCCCTCGCGCGCCCCGAGCGCAGGAAAGGGCATGAAGCGGCGTCTTGTCTCCAGGTTCGACCTGTCGGGTGTCTCCCCACAGTCTAACCGCGGCACCGCCGACGCGACGCATCGTCCCGTCGCAGACCTGGCAGATGTCGATATCGGGCAGCGCATCATCGCCTGCATCGAGAACCCGGTGGTGATCGAATGCTTTCCGCTTATCCGGACGAGCAGACGCCATGGGGCAAGCGCCCCGTTTGCCGCCGCGGCGGGCAATACCCGCCGTTCGGCTGGGGAAGCCCGCGCGCCGCGCGAGCGGCTTGCGCGCGAAACGTAGGCCTCGGTGGCTCGGCGGGGCCGTCGCGCGCCGACGTGCAGGACTCGTACGCCCTGCGCGCCAGTTCTTGAGCACAAAGGACGGGGCGCATATCCTCCATTCCGTCGCGCCGCACACGCGCGGACACAGCCACCGAGCCGTTAGTCTACCGACTCCCTGCACACCATGAAGACCGCCAAGACAACTGCCGAGATCGGGATCCCGCCCGCACACGACTGGCGCACGACGGATGTACAAGAGATCCAGCGCCGGCGGTTGCGCGCCAAGACGGAGCAGTTCGTCATCACCAACACCGACGCGCGGCACCCGGTGTTCTCGAACTTCCGCGTCCGATCGCCCACGGGACGAACCTATTCGGTCGAGATCCGCGACGTCGCGGGGCGGCAGTACGCGTGCGACTGCGTCGACTTTCGCGCCAACGGATTGGGCACGTGCAAGCATGTCGAGGCGGTATTGCTCCAGCTCGAGAAGCGCTTCAGGCGGCTCTTCGACGCTGCGGTGAAGACCGGGTCGGACCGGCTCGACCTCGTCCCGGATCGCAGCCGCGACGTGCTTCGGCTGACCGGCCAGCTCGAGCACGCGCCGCGCTGGGCGCGCGAGTGGTTCGATGCCGAAGGCTTCCTGCTCGACGGCTCGCCCGAGGAAGCCATCGAGCGGCTCGCGGCCGCCCGCATCCCTGCGCTGCGCGTTTCGCAGGAAGTCGAGCCGTGGCTGGAAGCACGCCGGCACGCCACCGAGCGCAAGGTGCTCCGCCACGAGTACGAACTGCGCGTGCAGAGCGGGGAGTGGCCGGCGCACGAAACGCTCGTGCCCCTGTTTCCGTATCAGCGCGAGGGGATGCTGCATCTTGCGTTCAGCGAACGCGCGCTGCTCGCCGACGAGATGGGCCTCGGCAAGACGATCCAGGCGATCGCCGCGTGCGCCCTCCTGCACCGGCTGGGCAAGGCGCAGCGCGTGCTCGTGGTCGCGCCGGCGTCGCTCAAGACCGAATGGGAGGAACAGATCCAGCGCTTCACGGCGCTCCCCTACCAGCTCGTCTTCGGCAGCCGCCACCGGCGGCTCGCGAACTACCGCGAGGACGCGCCCTTCTTCACGATCGCGAACTACGAGCAGATGGTGAAGGATGCGCTGGACGTGAATGTGCGGCTGCGCCCCGACGTGGTCGTGCTCGACGAGGCGCAGCGCATCAAGAACTGGAACACGAAGACCGCACAGGCGGTGAAACGCCTGCGCAGCCGTTACGCGTTCGTACTGACCGGCACGCCGATCGAGAACCGCATCGACGAGCTGCACTCGCTGATGGATTTCCTCGACCCGGCAGTGCTCGGTCCGCTGTTCCGGTTCAATCGCGACTTCTACGAGCTGGACGACCGAGGCAAGCCGACCGGCTACCGCAACCTCGACCTGCTGCAGGAGCGGATCCGGCCCTACCTTCTGCGTCGCCGGAAGGCGCAGGTCGAGACCGAGCTGCCCGAGCGCACCGACCGCAACCACTTCGTCGCGCTCAGCCCCCAGCAGCGGGACAGCTACGGCGCGCACGAGGCACAGGTGTCGCGACTGATGCAGATCGCCCGACGCCGCCCTCTCACCGTCCAGGAGCAGGACAAGCTCATGCGCGAGCTCGCGATGATGCGCATGATCTGCGACACGAACTACATCCTCGATCCTCTCGATCGCACCTGCCCGAAGCTCGCCGAGCTCGAGAGCATCCTGGAGGAATGCCGCGACAACCCCGAGGCGAAGGCCATCGTCTTCTCCGAATGGGAACGCATGCTCGAACTGGTGCGGGAGCTCTGCGAGCGACTCGGTCTGGGATTCGCCTGGCACACCGGCTCGGTGCCGCAGCAGCGAAGGCGCGCCGAGATCAACGCGTTCAAGCAGAGCGCGGAATGTCGCGTGTTCCTGAGCACCGACGCTGGCGCAACCGGCCTGAACCTGCAGAACGCGAGCATCGTCGTCAGCTGCGACCTGCCGTGGAATCCCGCCAAGCTCGAGCAGCGCATCGCCCGCGCCTGGCGCAAGTACCAGACGCGGCCGGTCACTGTCATCAACCTCGTGTCCGAAGACACGATCGAGCACCGCATGCTGGCGACGCTCGCCGACAAGCGAGCGCTCGCGGTCGGCGTCCTCGATCGCGAGGGCGACGTCCGGGAGATCAGGCTGCGCAGCGGCCGGCAGGCGATGATCCAGCGCCTCGAGCAGATCCTCGCGGCGCCGGCGGGGAAGCCATCCGCGTCACCGAAGCCGGGCGTTCTGCCGGCGGACCGCGCCCGTGGCTTCGCTGAGGAAGCCGCACGAATTCTCGGCGCCGGGCTGGTGCGTTGCGACGAACGCTTCCCGAACGAGGGCGCGCACAGCGTGCTTTGCGTCGTCGTCGAGCGGGACGCCGCGCAGTGGCGGGAACGCTTGGCCACACTGCATGCCCGGTACTTCGCCCCTCCCGATCCGCTCGCGCCCGTGCAGCTCGAAGTGCTCGACCGCGCCACGCACGAAGCCCTCGAACGGCTCGTCGCCGCTGGCCTGTTCGTCGCGACCACGCGCGTCAGCCGGCCGCTTCTCGACGCCGGAAGCGTGGAAGCGAGTACGCCGCCGCTCTCGGCGGAGGAGAAGGTGAGAATCGCCGCGCATCGGCAGCAGGGCGGACGGAGGCTCAAGATGGCGCGCCTGTTGAACGACGGTGGCCTGTCCGAGGAAGCTGAAGGGCCGCTCCGCGAAGCGATGCTCGCCTGCGCACGCGCTCTCGCGATCGAGAACCGGCTGCCCGAGCCGGCCGACGTGGAAGGCGCCGTGCGCCCGCCCCTGGCGCAGTGCTGGCAGACCGCGCTCGGGCCGCTGCGGCAGTTCCTCGATGATCCAGCCGCGATCCGTGCGGCGACCGACGCGCTTGCACCTCTGCTCGAGCTTCACGAGGCTTCGCCGCAAGCCGACATCGCGTAAGGATTCCCCATCGATCGGTGGGTGTGTCTGCAGCGCCAGCCCATACGGATGCTCGCGAGAACGCTTTGACATCATGATGTCTGGCGACTAGCATCAAGGCATGCGTACGACCCTGACCATCGACGAGGACGTTGCGGCAAAGCTCAAGGCGGAAGCGAGGCGCTCCGGCAAGGCCTTCCGCGATGTGGTCAACGAGGCCTTGCGCGCAGGCTTGGCGGCCACGCGCAAGCCCAGGAGCCAGCATCCCTTCAAGGTAGCGGCGCGGGACCTCGGATCCCTCAAACCGGGGTTGCGCCTCGACAGCGTCGCGAACCTACTCGAGGAAATCGAGGGCTCGCTCCACCGATGATTCTCGTGGACGCCAATCTGCTGCTCTACGCGTACCATCCTCGGGCGGAACAGCACGCGACAAGCAGGTCGTGGCTGGAGAACGTTCTCGCCGGGCCGGAGCTCGTGCGCTTCGCCTGGGTCACCTTGTGGGCCTTCTTGCGGATAGCGACGAATCCCCGCGTCTTCGAGCGACCCCTGTCCACCAGTGAGGCGACGCAAGCCGTTTCGTCGTGGCTTGCGCAGCCCGTTGCGGGAATCCTGGAACCGGGCGAGCGGCACTGGGAGATATTGTGTCGCTTGCTGCGAGAGGGTCAGGCGAGCGGCGCGATGATCATGGACGCCGCGCTTGCCGCACTGGCCGTGGAGCACGGCGCTATCCTGAACACCACCGATCGCGATTTCGCGCGCTTCCCGGGGCTGCGCTGCACGAACCCTCTGCTGTGAGCGTTGTCCCGGCCTCACGGCCGCGCCTGGCTTCGCACGGGAGTGCGGCGGTGGGCGGACGATCGATTCAGATGCGCTCCGCGAGCCGCCGGTTCGCCTGCGTCAGTCGGTCGATCAGCACGCGCATGAACGCCTTCTGGAAGGACACTTGGCAGGCGTCGCTCGCGCCGCGCAGCGCCCGGGTCTTGATCTCCAGCACGGTGATCAGCTTGCGGGTGCGGATGGTGGTCGTGCGCACCGATACCTTGTCGGAGAAGTAGAGCAGCTCGCCGAAGCAGCCGCCGGGACGGATGACGTTGATGTGCTTGCCGCCGAGCGTGACGTCGACCTCGCCGTCGAGCAGCAGGAAGAAGCTGTCGCCGGCGTCGCCTTCGCGGATCAGCTCGACGCCGTTCTCGATCTGTCGCCAGGCGCTGATGCGCAGCGACTCCCACAGCGTCACGTCGTCGAAATCCTCGAAGAACGGCATCTTGCGGAGCTCGGCGAACTTCTCCGAGTCGCTGATGGACTCGCCGGCGAGGCGCAGTTGCGCGAAGGCGCGCGTAAGCTCCTTGCCGAAGTCCATCCACGTCGCGAAGCGCTCGGCGGTCGTCTTGGCGAGCGCCTTGAGCACGATCTCGTCGAGGAGCTTCGGCAGCTCCGGCCGGAAGGTCGAGGGCGGCGAGGGAGCGACGTTCAGCACCTCGTAGGTGAGCGCGAGCTGGTTCGAGGCGTTGAACGGCAGCTTGCCGGTCAGCAGCTTGTACATCAGCACGCCGAGCGAGTAGATGTCCGTCTGGTGGTTGACCGGCTCGAGACGGATCTGCTCGGGCGACATGTAGGCGGGCGAGCCGACGCCCGTGAGCTGGGTGGTGTCGGCGACGCGCTGCTCCTGGAAGGAAGCGCCGAAGTCGCTCACCTTGATCTCGCCGGTGGTGCTATAGAGGATGTTGCCGGGCTTGATGTCGCGGTGGATGACGCCGTTCTGGAACGCGAAATCGAGCGCGCGGATGCACTTGAAGATGATCTCGACCACCTTGCCGAGCGGCAGCAGGCTGTCGACCTCGCAGTAGTCCTCGAGCGTGCTGCCCGGGACGTACTCCATCGCGAGGTAGGAGAGCTCCGGCTCGCTGACGGCGTCGTAGATCTCGACGATGTGCGGATGCTGCAGGCGGCCGGCGAGCGCGGCCTCGGCGAGGAAGCCCTTGCGCAGCAGCTTCGCGTCCTGCTCCGAGAGGCCGTCCTCGAAGAAGAACACCTTGATGGCGACGTCGCGGTCGGCGAAGGTGTCGCGCCCGAGGTAGACGCGGCTCGTCGCGCCGCGGCCGATCTCGCGCACGATCGGGTACTTCCCGATCCGCCACTCCAGCTCGAACTTCACCTCGCCCTCCCCCGGAGCGGGGAGGATAGTCGAACGCAAGCCCCGGAAACACCGAAAAATTCCCGAACTTGAAAAACGACGCCGACGGCATCATGTCCGGGGTGACCGATGAGGCTGTCGAAAGCCGCTTCCCGGTCCGGCGACCACGGGCTCGACGAGCCGGCGCCGGCGGGAACGCACCTTTCCGCGGCCTCTGAACCCCGACGCGCGGCGCTTGCCCGCCCCATTACGAATTCGTTGCGGAGCGCTCCACGATGCGACTCGACAAGCTGACCACCAAGTTCCAGCAGGCCCTCGCCGATGCACAGAGCGTCGCGGTGGGCAACGAGAACCCCTACATCGAGCCGGTGCACGTGCTCTCGGCGCTGCTCGCGCAGGCCGACGGCGGCACCACCGCGCTCCTGCAGAAGGCCGGGGTCAACCTCGGACGGCTGCGCGACAGCCTGAAGGCGGCGACGGACCGCCTGCCGAAGGTCTCCGGCACCGGCGGCGAGGTGTCGATCTCGCGCGAGCTCAACAACCTGCTCAACCTCACCGACCGCGAGGCGCAGAAGCGCGGCGACCAGTACGTTGCCTCGGAGATGTTCCTGCTCGCCATGACCGAGGACAAGGGCGAGGCCGGCCGGCTCCTCAAGGAGGCCGGCGGCAGCAAGAAGGCGATCGAACAGGCGGTCGAATCGGTGCGCGGCGGCGCGAAGGTCGAGAACCCCGAGGCCGAGGGCCAGCGCCAGGCGCTCGCGAAGTACACCATCGACCTGACCGAGCGCGCCCGCGCCGGCAAGCTCGACCCGGTGATCGGGCGCGACGACGAGATCCGCCGCTCGATCCAGATCCTGCAGCGGCGCACCAAGAACAACCCGGTGCTGATCGGCGAGCCGGGTGTCGGCAAGACCGCGATCGTCGAGGGCCTCGCACAGCGCATCGTCAACGAAGAGGTCCCGGAGACGCTCAAGGACAAGCGGGTGCTCTCGCTCGACATGGCGGCGCTGCTGGCCGGCGCGAAGTACCGAGGCGAGTTCGAGGAGCGGCTGAAGGCGGTGCTCAAGGAGATCGCCGCCGAGGAAGGCCGCATCATCGTCTTCATCGACGAGATCCACACCATGGTCGGCGCCGGCAAGGCCGAGGGCGCGATCGACGCCGGCAACATGCTCAAGCCCGCGCTCGCGCGCGGCGAGCTGCACTGCATCGGCGCGACCACGCTCGACGAGTACCGCAAGTACATCGAGAAGGACGCGGCGCTAGAGCGCCGTTTCCAGAAGGTGCTCGTCGACGAACCGAGCGTCGAGGCGACGATCGCCATCCTGCGCGGCCTGCAGGAGAAGTACGAGCTGCACCACGGCGTCGAGATCACCGACCCGGCCATCGTCGCCGCCGCCGAGCTCTCGCATCGCTACATCACCGACCGCTTCCTGCCGGACAAGGCGATCGACCTCATCGACGAGGCCGCGGCGCGGATCAAGATGGAAATCGACTCGAAGCCCGAGGCGATGGACAAGCTCGACCGCCGGCTCATCCAGCTCAAGATCGAGCGCGAGGCGGTGAAGAAGGAGACCGACGAGGCCTCGAAGAAGCGGCTCGCCCTCATCGAGGAGGAGATCGGGCGGCTCGAGCGCGAGTACGCCGACCTCGACGAGATCTGGAAGGCCGAGAAGGCGCAGGTCCAGGGCTCCGCGCACGTGAAGGAGGAGATCGAGCGCGTCAAGGCGGAGATCGCGAAGCTGCAGCGCGAGGGCAAGTTCGAGAAGGTCGCGGAGCTCCAGTACGGCAAGCTGCCGCAGCTCGAAACGCAGGCGAAGCAGGCCGAGACGGCGGAGTCGGGCGGCAGGCACAAGCTGCTGCGCACCCAGGTCGGCGCCGAGGAGATCGCCGAGGTCGTCTCGCGCGCGACCGGCATCCCGGTGTCGAAGATGATGCAGGGCGAGCGCGACAAGCTCCTGCTGATGGAGGACCGCCTGCACCAGCGCGTGGTCGGGCAGGAGGAGGCGGTGCGGCTCGTGGCCGACGCGATCCGTCGCTCGCGGTCGGGCCTGTCCGACCCCAATCGCCCGTACGGCAGCTTCCTGTTCCTCGGCCCGACGGGCGTCGGCAAGACCGAGCTCTGCAAGGCGCTCGCCGCGTTCCTGTTCGATTCGGAGGATCACCTCATCCGCATCGACATGTCCGAGTTCATGGAGAAGCACTCGGTCGCGCGCCTGATCGGCGCGCCGCCGGGATACGTCGGCTACGAGGAGGGCGGCTACCTCACGGAAGCGGTGCGCCGCAAGCCCTACTCGGTGATCCTTTTCGACGAGATCGAGAAGGCGCACCCGGACGTGTTCAACGTGCTGCTGCAGGTGCTGGACGACGGCCGCCTCACCGACGGCCAGGGACGCACCGTGGACTTCAAGAACACCGTGGTGGTCATGACCTCGAACCTCGGCTCGCACCTCATCCAGCAGATGGCGGGGAGCGACTCCGGGCTCATCAAGACCGCGGTGCTCGCCGAGGTGAAGACCAGCTTCCGGCCGGAGTTCGTGAACCGCATCGACGAGATCGTCGTGTTCCATGCGCTCGACGAGACGCACATCAAGGACATCGCGCGCATCCAGACGAAGTACCTCGCCGATCGCCTGGCGAAGATGGACATGGGCCTCGAAGTCACCGACAGCGCGCTCGCCGAGATCGCCAAGGTCGGCTTCGATCCGGTCTACGGCGCGCGGCCGCTCAAGCGGGCGATCCAGCAGACCATCGAGAATCCGCTCGCGAAGCAGATGCTCGAAGGGAAGTTCGGGCCGAAGGACACCGTCCGCGTCGAGTGGAAGGGCGGCAAGATGGTGTTCGAGAAGGGCCGGCCGGTCGCGGAACGCGCGGCGGCATAAGGCGCAAGCCTCGCAGCGTGGCGGCGAGCTGACGGGCCGCCGCCCCGCTTTCTTCCTGGCTGCAACAGGGGGGGCCGCTGGGCGCGGTGGATGCGTTGCCCGCGTTGAGGGCCGAGGGAAGGATCGGCGCCTTGCCGGTCGCGGTCCGGTGGGTTGCCGACCTCACTCTCGCCTTCGGCTCGAGCGGCCGTGCCGAGCGATCTGTGGCGAGCCGCGCGCGTCAGCGCACGGCCGCGGTCTTCGACAACCGGCCGAGCGTTTTCGCCGGGGAGCGAAGACGCGCGACCGCGACCGAGAACGGGAAGGCCGCGGCCTGCATCGCACACGGCGTTTCGCGCTCGACGGACTGCCGGATGCTCCGCACCTTGAGCGCACGCTCGAGGGCGCGGCGGCGCTCCGCCGGCGAGTCGTAGGCGTCGGTGCCGAAGCTCCGCGCCCGGTCGAGCCGTGCGAGGCTGTCGAAGAAGGCGAGCGCGCGTTCGGGCGCGTAACCCGCCTGCATTGCGAGCCGCAGGCCGAGGCGGTCGGCGACGCGCTCCTGCTCCCGCTGCAGCGGCACCAGCGCCTCGGCCGCCCAGGGTTCGGTCTCGAGCAGCTCGATCGCGTGGACGGCGGAGAGGGTGCCGCCCCCGAGCGCACGCAGGGCTGCGAGCCGCGCCGGCTCGTGCCCGCAGAGGGCGTGCGCAATCTCGTGGCCGAGGACGAGCGCGAGCTGGGCGTCGTCCGGAGCGTAGCGTTCGAGGAAGCCGGTGGAGACGACCACCTTGCCGTGGCTCGTCGCGTAGGCGAGCGGACGGCGATCATCGGGCAGGTAGAGGGCCCACTCCATCGTGAGCGCGCCGGGGTGCTCCCCGAGTGCAGCCGCCACGATGCGCTCGAATACGCGTCTCGCCCCGGCGGATGCGCGGTCCGGCGGATGCAGGCGGCCGCGCAGTTCGCGCTCGAGTTTGTGTTCCGCCGCCCACCGGACCTCCTCGACGGAGTAGGGGCAGGCGCGAGCGTTCCCGTGGGCGAGACCGGGCGCGAGCGCCACGGCGACGAGCAGGGAGGCTGCGAACGGCACCAAGCGTTCGCCGGCGCCGTTGCGCTTCGTCCCGCGCGCGCCTTTCGCGCGCGCCGGTGTCGATGTTGCTTTCCGCGTCGAGCCCGGCATGAGCCCGGATTCTCGGCAACCAGACCCTCGCCGCGCCATCGTCCGGATCGGCTAGCGCGAAGGTGTCGGTCCGGCTTCACGGCTGCGTCATGTTCTCGTGTCCGACGCGATTGCGGCAAACACGAATCGCGCTAGGCGGTGCTGCTTCGGGTCGTCCGGGCGGCGCCTTGAGGGTGCGGTGCGCGCCTGCGCACCAGTGCCTTGCGCACCTCCTCGAGCATGAGCATCGCCGCGCCGAACGGCAGCATGAAGAGCCAGGTCGAGAGGTCGAGCGGCGCCGTGCCGAAGAGCGCCTGCCCGGGCCGCGTGTAGACGATGGCGAGGATCAGCACGATTTCCGCCGCGAGGCCGATCGCGAGCAGCGGGTTCCGGCGCCGCGCGGTCGCGAGGATGCTTTCGCGATCGTCGCGGCAGAGGAAGACGTTGACGACCTGCATGACGACGATCGCCGCGAGGCACGCCGTCGTGGCCTCGAGATAGAGCGGCGCGTCGGGAGTGAGCCGGTCGCCGTACTGCCACCCGCCACGATGGAGCACGAAGAAGAAGGCGGCCATCGCCGCGACCGACTGCAGCAGTCCGAGCCAGAGGTAAGCGCGCAGAAGCAGTCCGCGCGAGAGGAGCGGCTCGTCGCGCCGCCGCGGCGGACGCGCCATCGTGTCCCTGGCCGGCGGTTCCGCGCCGAGTGCGAGCGCGGGCACGAGATCGGTGCCGAGATCGACCGCGAGGATCTGGATCACCGTGAGCGGCAACGGGATGCGGAACAGCACGAACGCGAGGTAGGGCACGAGCTCGGGCACGTTCGACGTGAGGATGTAGGTGAGGAACTTGCGGATGTTCTGGAAGACCGCGCGTCCTTCCTCGATCGCAGCGACGATCGACGCGAAGTCGTCGTCGAGCAGGATCATGTCGGCCGCCTCGCGCGCGACGTCGGTGCCGGCGAGGCCCATGGCGATGCCGATGTCGGCGCGCTTGAGTGCCGGTGCGTCGTTCACGCCGTCGCCCGTGGCTGCGACCACCTCGCCCTTGCGCTTGAGCGCGTCGACGACGCGCATCTTCTGGTCCGCGGTGACGCGGGCGAAGAGCAGGCCGTCACGATCCTGGTCGAGCGCGAGCTGGAGCTGCGTGTCGGAGAGGCGCGCAAGCTCGGCGCCGGTCATGACGCGCGGCTCGCCGGCGAGCCCGATCGCGCGCGCGACCGCGCACGCCGTCTTCGGGTGGTCGCCGGTCACCATCACGATGCGAATGCCCGCGGTGCGGCAGCGGGCGATCGCTGCCGGCACCTCGGCGCGCGGCGGATCGGCGAAGCCGACGAGCCCGGCGAGCGTCAGGCCGCTCTCGAGATCCTCACGCGGCGTTCCCGCCGGCACGTCCCGCCACGCGAGCGCGAGGACGCGCTCGCCGCGGTCGGCCATCGCCTCGAGCTCCGCGGCGATCGTCGCGCGCGACGACAGGTCGAGCGCGACCTGCCGGCCCTCGCGCGTCAGGGCCTGCGTGCAGAGCGGCAGCACCGCCTCGGGGGCGCCTTTGCAGTAGAGCCGGGCACGCTCCCCGGGTCGCATGTGGAGCGTGGACATCCGCCGCCGATCCGCGTCGAAGGGAATCTCGTCGATGCGCCGCGGCGGCGCACCCGGCAGGAGCCGCGTGGCGGTTTCGAGCAGCGCCTTCTCCATCGGATCGCCGAGCAGCCGCGCGCGGCCGTCCTCGACCACGCGACGCAGGTTGTGGCAGGCGCGGGCGCAGTCGAGGAACGGCGCGCGCGGCAGCCATTCGGCGGGGTCGGTCGCCGTCGGATCGAGCGTGCCGTCGACGAATGCCGCGCGCACCACGGTCATCCGGTTCTCCGTAAGCGTGCCGGTCTTGTCGGTGACGATGACCGTCGTCGAGCCCAGCGTCTCCGCCGCCGGCAGCCTGCGGATGAGCGCGTTGCGGCGGGCCATGCGCTGCGTCGCCATCGCGAGCGCGAGCGTCACCGTCGGCAGCAGCCCTTCCGGCACGTTGGCGACGATGATGCCGATCGCGAACAGGAAGCTCGTCCACAGGCCGAGACCGAGCGCCTGCGCGATGACGAAGAAGCCCGCGCCGAGCGCCACGGCGAGCACCGCGACCCATCGCGACAGCTGCGCGATCTCGAGCTGCAGCGGCGACGGCGGCTCGCCCGCAGCCTGTGTGAGCTGTGCGATGCGGCCGAGCTCCGTGCGCATGCCGGTCGCGTAGACGAGCAGGCGCGCCTCACCGGAAAGCACCGACGTCCCGGCAAGCAGCAGGCAGCTCGTTTCGGCGGCAGTCTCCGCATCGCTCTGCGCGACCCCGCGCGCCTGCGGCGCCGACTCGCCGGTGAGCGTGGCGAGATTGACGCGCAGCGCGGCCGCATCGAGCACGCGGCCGTCCGCCGGCACGTCGTCGCCTTCCTGCAGCAGGACGACGTCGCCCGGGACCAGCGCCGCGACCGGCAGCCGCTGCGCGGCGCCGTCGCGCAGCACCGTCGCCTGGCGTGGCAGCACCGCCTTGAGCGCCGCCATCGCCTCCTCGGCGCGCAGCTCCTGCCAGAAGGAGAAGGCGCCGTTGACGACGATCACGCCGACGATGGCGAGCGCCAGCGTCCCCATTCCGCTCGACGGGTCGTGACGTCCCGCCCAGAGCGCCAGCCCCGCCGCCACCCAGAGCACCAGCGCGAAGAAGTGCGTGAACTGCCGCGCGGCGCCCTGCCACCACGGCGTGCGTCGGACTTCCTCGATGCGGTTCGGCCCGAACTCGGCGAGCCGCCGGCCGGCTTCCGCCGACGCAAGCCCCTCGCGCGAGCTGCGCAGGCTGGCGATGGCGTCGTCGGGCGATAGGCGGCCGATGCGCAAGGCGGGCGGCGGCGGTCGGAAAGCGCCGACGCCACGTCCGACAGCTTCGCCGGAGGGCGAATGCCGAGCGGGCGAAGGTACCGCGCCGACCGTCGTTGTCGTGAGGTGGACCGGTGCTCCCCTGTCAACCGGCAGCCTCGGCCTTGTCGAGCGGCTGCGTGTTGACATCGGTCAGCGGTGACCCCGATGCCTCTGCATCGATCAGTTTCGCGGCCGGCTGCCCGCCGCTTACGGACCGACTCGGCCGAGATCAGGCGGCATCCAACCGCGCGATCGCTTTCGGCGCGCCGGCGGCCTTGGGGTCGACGCCCGGGCCGCTTTCCAAGGTCTCCGACGCCTCACCGCCGGGCTCGGGCCACGGACCTCCCCGGAAGGCGGGACCAGTCCGAGTTGCGGGCCGATCCGCAACGGCAAGCGTGGATCGCGATACCCTGCCGTGCGGGGTCCGAGGACCGGCGCCGAGCCGGCGGAAAGGGTTGTTCGCAGCGGCGAATCGGAAAGGGGCGCAAGCTGCGGCCCCGAGCCGGAGGCGGAACGCCTCCCGTGCCGGGTGCCCGTCGCCGAGCGGGGGGCGGATGAACCTCTCGGAGCGCACGCTGAAAGAGAATCGCTCCAGCGTCAATCCCTCCGATCGGCTGATTCCTGCCGGGGGCCGCGGTTCGCGCTGCGCGCGCAACGTCTTTGCACTCTCGACGTCGCGTGCTACCGTTTACGTCCGCGCGCTTTCCCTGTCGAGCCGGCTCGACTGCCGTTCTCGCCCTCCGCGCGCTGTCCACCATACATCCAAGAAGGCAGGTTCGATGGGACGCAACGCCAAGGAACGCCAGACTGCGGAAGCCGGCGAGGTCGCAACGGGCGTCGTGCCTCCAGTGCCGCGCAAGTCGGCCCAGCCGCCGACAATCGCCGGCCGGCTCGCCGACAAGGTGGCCGTGATCACCGGCGCCGGCGGCATCCTGGGCGAGGCGGTCGCGCAGCGTTACCTCGAGGAGGGCGCGATCGTCGTCATGGTCGGCCGCACGGGCGAGCGCCTCGAGGAGGCGCGCAAGCGGCTCGCGAAGAAGTTTCCCGGGGCCACCGGGCGCATCGTGCTGCAGCCCTTCGACGCCGCCGACCCCGGGCAGGTGCGTTTGAGCGTCGGGGCGATCGTGGAGAAGGTCGGCCGCATCGACATCCTCGTCAACGGCGCGGGGACGCCGGGGCCGAAGCAGCGTCTCGAGCGGGTGCCGGTCACGCGCGAGGAGCTCGAGGCGCTCGCGAAGGAGGGCTCGTCGGCGAACGAAACCGTCCGCGAAGCGGCGAGCAACGTGCTCGGCGTGCCGTGGAACATGGTGCGCGCCTGCGCGCCGCACATGCCGCCGGGCTCGAGCGTCGTCAACATCTCGACCATCTTCTCGCGCACGCGCTATTTCGGCCGCGCGGCCTACGTGGTGCCCAAGGCGGCGCTGAACGCCTTCTCGCGCCAGCTCGCCTTCCAGCTCGGCGAGCGCGGCATCCGCGTCAACACGGTCTATCCCGGACCGGTCGAGAGCGAGCGCATCCGCAGCGTGTTCGACGAGATGGACAAGCTGCGCAACGAGAGCCCGGGCGCCACCGCCAACGACTTCCTCAGCCTCATGGCGCTCTCGCGCGCCGAGGACGGCAAGCCGCCGGAGCGCGCCTTCCCGTCGATCGAGGACGTCGTGCACACCGTAGTCTTCCTCGGCAGCGACGAGTCGCGCGCCTTCACCGGCCACGGCTTCGAGGTGACCAACGGCATGAAGGTGGGCCAGGAGTCGCGGTCGAGCTGGGTCTCGCGCCCCGAGATGCGTACGCTCGACGGCACCGGCGTCGCGGTGCTCGTGGCGGCCGGCGACCAGGTTGCCGACGCGCTCGAGGTGGCGCGCGTGCAGTCGAGCTGCGGCGCAGCCGTCGTGCTCGGCATGGGCTCGGAGGAGAGCGTGCACGCCGCAGAGGCGGCGCTCGACCCCGAGGACGCCTGGGATCGCCGCATCCAACCGGTGCTCTTCGACCGCCGGCGCCCCGAGACGCTGGACGCAGTGCTCGGCGACCCCGCGCGCGGCGACGCGCCGATCCTCGGCGCGATCATCCTGCCGGCGTTCGGGCCGTGGCGCTTCCGGGACAAGCTCGCCGAGGCGAGCGACACCGACGTCGACACCTTCCTCGGCGTCGAGCTGTGCGGCGCGATCGTCGTCGCGCGTGCGCTCACCGGCTACTGGAAGACGGCGGCGCCCGTGGGCAGCGAGCCGCACGCGGTGTTCCTGTCGAACGGCGACGACGGTGCCGCGAACGCCTACGCGAACCTCCTGCGCGCCGGCATGGAAGAGCTGGTGCGCGTGTGGCGCGACGAAAGCGAGCAGCAGTGCGCCAGCGGCGAGCGCAACGGCGCGGAGTGGAGCAACCAGATCATCCGCTGGTCGAGCTCCGAGGAGGTCGCGCTCAAGTTCGCCGCGAGCCAGGCGGCGCGGCTGCTCTTCAGCCGCCGGCGCATCCCGCAGGTGAGCCTCTTCGTCCCCGCGTCGATCGTCGACTCGACCGGCTCGCCCAAGCCGACCTTCGGCTGGATCGAATCGCTGATGGGGCTGCACCTCGGCAAGGTGGCGTTGATCACCGGGGGCTCGGCCGGCATCGGCGGCCAGCTCGGGCGGCTCCTCGCCATCGCCGGAGCGCGGGTGATGCTGACCGCGAGGCGCGAGGACCAGCTGCGCGACATCCGCGAGTCGATCGTCGCCGAGCTCGAGGAGATCGGCTATTACCGCGCGCGCGAGCGGGTGCGCACGCTCGCCGACATCGACGTCGGCGACGAGTCGGCGCTCGTCAAGGCGATGGACGCGACGCTGAAGGCCTTCGGCCGCATCGACTTCCTCGTGAACAACGCAGGCGTCGCCGGCGCGGAGCAGATGGTGGTCGACATGGACCCCGAGGTGTGGCGGGCCACGCAGCGGGCGAACCTGATCTCCAACTACTCGCTCATCGAGAAGGTCGTGCCGCTGATGAAGAAGCAGGGCAGCGGCTACATCCTCAACGTCAGCTCCTACTTCGGCGGCGAGAAGTACATCGCCGTGCCGTACCCGAATCGCTCCGACTACGCGGTCTCGAAGGCGGGGCAGCGCGCGCTCGTGGAGAACATCGCGCGCTTCGTCGGGCCCGAGATCCAGATCAACGCCATCGCGCCCGGGCCCGTCGAGGGCCAGCGCCTCAAGGGCAAGGACGGCAAGGCCGGGCTCTTCATGCGCCGCGCGCGTCTCATCCTCGAGAACAAGCGGCTCAACCTGCTGCACGGCGCGGTGCTCAGGTCGCTTGCGGAGGGTGCGTCGCTCGACGACCTGCTGAGCGCGCTCGCGGCCAACGACCTCGGGCTCCTCAACCGCGACGGCGTGCCCGCGCCGCTGCGCGCCTTCGCGGCCAAGGCGGGCGCCGAGGCAGCGGGCGCGGAGCGCGACGAGGAGTCGGAAGCGCCGACCTACAGTTCGCTCCGCTATGTGATGACCGCCTCGATCGCGACGCGGCTCGTCATGCGGCTGCGCAACGGCTGCGTGCTGCTCGACGAGGAGGCGGTGGGGCGTGCCGACGCCTGGCTCGCGGCGCTGCCGGCAGCGCCGGAGCCGTTCGTCGATCCCTCCGCAGTGCTCGAGGAGGCGGAGCGCATCCGCACCGGCGTGCTCGGGATGATCCACCTGCACAACATGCCGACCGAGACCGACGTCGCCCTGGCGACGGTGTTCTTCATGGCCGACCGGGCGATCTCCGGCGAAACGTTCGAGCCGTCGGGCGGCCTGCACCAGGAGCGCACGATCGCGGAGCGCGAGCTCTTCGGGCGCGCGCGGCCGGAGCGCGTGCGGCGCATGGAGGGCGAGACGATCTGGATCATCGGCGAGCACCTGACCGAGCCGCTCGCCGCGGCGGCGCGCCTGTTCCTCGCCGAGGGGCACGTCGGCAGCGTCCTGATGCTCACGCGCACGGCGGCGGCGGGCGAGGCGATCCGCGCCGCGCTCGGCCGCGCGCTCGGCCACGATCGCGTCAGCTACCACACCATCGGCGACGACATCGAGAAGGGCCTCGACGCCGCGTACCAGCAGGGCGGTAAGCCTGCGGCGGTGATCTCCAGCCCGTTCACGCCGCTGCCGAAGTCGCTCTTCGGCAGCGAGGGCGTGGACAAGATGGACGCGGCGGGTTTCGAGGAGCTGGTCGAGGGCAACCTGACGCACCACTTCCGCGTCGCGCGCAAGGTGTCGCTGTTCAAGGGCACGCGGCTGATCCTCGTCTCGCCGGACGTGCCCGTCGGCGGGACGCTGGCGCAGTTCGCCATGGCGAACTTCGTGAAGACGACGCTGCACGCGTTCACCGCGACGCTCGGCGTCGAGAACGAGCGGCTCTTCACGCACGTGCCGGTGAACCAGGTCAACCTGACGCGACGCATGCGCAGCGAGGAGCCGCGCGACGCCGCGGAGCAGGCGGAGGAGCACGACCGCTTCGCGCACGCCGCGCTGCTCGCCGCGGCGCCGATCGCGGACGCGGGCGAAAGCCGCTACCGCGCGCGCATCTACCGCGGCCTGGCGATTACTGTGTAGCGCAGGCACGTGCATCCGGAGACTGCGGGCGGGAACCGCAGTCTTCCGTCGGCAGTACGAAGTCCGTCGCCGCGGGGTGCCGGACCGGAGGAGTGAGCTGGCGGCGAGAGCCGGCGTCGGTGGGAGTCGGCCCAACGGCTCCCACCGACGCGGCGATCGCGATCGACAACGAACGACGCCAGTGCGCGGCTCGCGCGTAGGCGCCAGGCAGCCCGAGGACGCACGGCGGACCGGGTCGCGAGAATGGGAGAAGCGATGATCGTCCGGCCGTTTCGGCGCGTTGCCGTCGTCAACCGCGGCGAAGCCGCAGTGCGTTTCATGCGTGCGGCGCACACGTGGCAGCGCGCCCGTCGCGAGCCGCTGGAGGCGGTGGCGCTGTACACGCACGAGGATGCCGACGCGCCGTTCGTGCGCATGGCGAACGCGGCGATCTGCATCGGCGACGCGCTGGTGCCGGGGCCCGAGGGCAAGATGCGCAGCGCCTATCTCGACATCGACCGCATCCTCGACCTCGTGCAGGGCGCGGGCGCCGACGCCGTGTGGCCGGGCTGGGGCTTCGTCGCCGAGCGGCCGGAGTTCGCAGACGCCTGCGCGGCGCGCGGCATCGTCTTCATCGGCCCGAGCGGCGACTCGATGCGCATGCTCGGCGACAAGGTGGCGGCGAAGCGGCGCGCGGAAGACGCGAACGTGCCGGTGTCGCCGTGGTCGGGCGATCCGGTGTCCGATCCCGAGATGGCGCGCAAGTGGGCCGACAAGATCGGCTACCCGGTGCTGCTCAAGGCGAGCGCCGGCGGCGGCGGGCGCGGCATCCGCCGCGTCGACGCGGCCGACCAGCTCCCGGCGGCGTTCGCGTCCTCGACCACCGAGGCCGCAGCGGCGTTCGGCGACCCGGCGGTGTTCGTCGAAGCGTTCGTGACCGTCGCGCGGCACATCGAGGTGCAGATTCTCGCCGACAGCCACGGCACGGTGTGGGCGCTCGGCACACGCGACTGCTCGCTGCAGCGGCGCAACCAGAAGCTGATCGAGGAGGCGCCCGCGCCCGGCCTCGCGCCGGAGATCGAGAAGGCGATCTGCGACGCCGCGATCAACCTCGCGCGCCACTGCAAGTACCTCGGGGCCGGCACTGCCGAGTTCCTGCTGCTCCCCGACTCGCGCACGTTCTACTTCCTGGAGATGAACACGCGCCTGCAGGTCGAGCACACGGTCACCGAGGAGATCTTCGGCGTCGACCTCGTCGAGCTGCAGATGCACGTCGCGCGCGGCGAGAAGCTGCCGGCGCCGACCCCGCCGGCGCCCCGCGGCGCGGCCATCGAGGCGCGCATCAACGCCGAGGACCCCGACGAGAACTTCGCGCCGCGCGCGGGCAAGATCGCGCGCTTCACGCCACCGCAGGGGCCGGGCGTGCGCGTCGATTCGGGCTACGACGCGCGGAGCAGCGTGCCGACCGCGTTCGACTCGATGCTCGCGAAGATCATCGCGCGCGGTGCCGACCGCGAGCAGGCGCTGGTGCGCCTCGCCTCCGCCTTGCAGGAGACGGTGATCGTGCTCGAGTCGGGCATGACCAACCGTTCGCTCCTGCTCGAGGTCATCACGCAGACGCCGTTCCGCGAGGCGCCGGTGTCGACGCGCTGGCTCGACGGCTACCTTACCGAGCGGCCGCGACGTTCGGCGCGGTCTTACTTCGGCGAAGCGCTCGCCGCGGCCGCGACCGGCGACTACCGCATGGCGCGTCGCGGCTACGTCGCCAACTTCCTCGAAGACGCGCAGCGCGGACTGCCGCGCGCGGTGCCCGAGCCGGGTCCGACGCTGCTCCGCTACGTCGTCGATGGGATGGCGATGGCAGTCGAGGTCGCGACCGTCGGTCCCGACCTGCTGCGCATGCGCTCCGGCGACTGGGACGTGCTCGTGCGCGGGCAGTCCACCGGCGAACGCACGCTCATGCTCGACCTCGGCGGGCAGCGCTACTCGATCCAGCACGTCTCCACGGCGAGCGAGGTGCACGTCGAGGTCGAGGGCGTGGCGCATCGCTTCCGCCGCGTCTCCGACGGCCGCATCCGTGCGCCGCTGCCCGCTTCCGTCGCGCAGGTGCACGTGCAGCCGGGCGACAAGGTGCAGGCCGGCCAGCGTCTCGTCACCATCGAGGTGATGAAGATGGAGAGCGCGGTCGAGGCGCCGGTGGCCGGCACCGTCCGCGCGGTGCACGTCCGCCCGTCGAGCCAGGTCGCCGCGGGCGAAGTGCTCGTGGAGGTCGAGCAGGGCGAAGGCGAGGGCGGCGAGGAAGCCGCGAAGGTGCCGCTCCCGGCTGTCGAGGCGCCCGCGCTCGATCCGCTGCAACGGCTGGAGAGCCGCGTCCTCGGCTTCGACGTCTCCGCCGAGGAGGCGAAGGCTGCGATCGCCGCGCTCGACAAGGATGCGTCGCCGCCGCGCGAACGGCTGCTGCGGCTGCTGCGTGCGGCCGTGGTGCAGGAACAGCTCTGGAAGACCGGTACGTACGACGATGCCCGCAACGACGCGCGCGAGTCGAGCCTCGAGCAGATCGCCTGGTTCGTTCACCACCGGACGCTCGACACCGACCGGCTCTCGGCGCGCTTCGTCCGCCGCCTCAAGCGCTTCCTCGACCTGCACGGCGTCCGCGACGTGGAGGAAGGCGTGCCGCTGCAGGCGGCGCTGCTGCGCCTGTTCCAGGCGCGCCACGACACCCAGGAGTCGAGCGCGCTGGTGCTCGCCGTGCTGCACGCGCTCGCGCGCTGCACGCCGCCCGACCTCGCCGACGCGCAGCGCGCCATCGAGCAGCGCGTGATCTTCGAGAAGCTCGCCAACGAGGCCGTGCAGCGGCTCGACCTGCAGGTCGCGACGGCCGCGTGGAACCTGATCTACCGCTGGTTCGACGAGCCCGCGCGGCAGGCCGAGCGCGCGCAAGTCGCCAAGGACGCGGTCGATCTGCTCGCCGGATTCACTGCGGCGAAGGCGCCCGACCGCACCGACCTGCAGCGCCGGCTCCTCTCGATGCCGCTCGCGCCGCTCGTGCGCGCGCTCGCGCAGGGCGGAGCGAAGGGCGATCCGCAGCAGGCGCTCGCGTTCCTGCTCGAGCGCCTCTACGGCACCGGCGAGCAGGAGGCCGGGCCGATGCTGCTCGGTCGCCTGGCGCAACGCACGGTCTGGCCCTCACGCACGCGCAAGGTGATCGGACTGCTGCTTCAGTCCGCGGCGGACATCGCGCCCGCGCTCGCGGCGCTGCCCGAAGACGCAGAGGTCGACGCACTCCTCGCTGCGGCGCCGGAAATGGCGCTGCTCGAAGGCGCGGCCGCGCGCAGGCGAGCGCGGTGGACCGCGCTCTGGAGTGACGAAGAGGGCGCGCTGCGCAGCCGGACCTTCCGCACCAGGGATCACGGTACCGAGGAGGACCGGCGTCTGCGCGACAGCCACCCCTCGAGCCCGATGGCGCGCGAGCTGGAACGCTTCGCGGCCTTCACCGTCGAGCGGCTGCCCGCACCCCCCGGCGTCATGCTGGTGAAGCTGAGCGCCAAGGGCGACGAGCGCATGGTGGCGCTCGCCGAAGTCGAGCGCTTCACGCCGCGCGTCGAGTCCCATTTCGTGCGCGTGCCCGCGCTGGAGCAGGCGTTCCTCGAGTCCGCGACGGCCCTGCGCGTCGCCCTGCGCGCTGCCGGCCCGCGTCCGCCGGCGCTCAATCGCATGGTGCTCTGCATCCGGCCGACGGTGAACCTGACGCAGGAGCAGCTTGCCACGCTCGCCGAGCGGCTGCAGCCCTCGATCTTCGACCTCGGCATCGAGAAGGTCTCGCTCCTCGGACGTTTCGACCTCGGCGACGGCGAGGGGCCGCGCATGCTCACCGTGGAGCTGCGCGACCCGATCACGCTGGGGCCCCGCGTCGAGATCGTCACGCCGCGGCAACGGCCGGTCGCGGTGCGCACGAAGTACGAGCAGAGCGTGCTCGCGGCGCGGCGGCGGCGGCTCTTCTATCCCTACGAGCTCATCGCCTGGCTCACCGGGCGCGAGGGACCGACCGGCGCGCAGCGCGGCGAGTTCGAGGAGCTGGAGCTGGACGAGACCGGGACGAAGCTGGTGTCGGTGAAGGGGCGCCCCTACGGCGAGAACCCGGCGAACCTCGTCGTCGGGCGCCTGGTGAACTGGTCGCCGCGCTTCCCCGACGGCATCGCGCGCGTCATCGTCATCGGCGACCCGATCCGCGAGATGGGCTCGCTCGGCGAGCCGGAGTGCAAGCGGCTCGTCGCGGCGTTCGACTATGCCGAGGAGCACAAGCTCCCGGTGGAGTGGGTCACGCTGTCGGCGGGCGCCAAGATCGCGTTCGACTGCGGCACCGAGGCGCTCGACGCCATCGCCGCGGTGCTGCGGCGGATCGTCGAGTTCACCACGCGCGGCAACGTCGTGCACTGTCTCGTCGACGGACCGTGCGTGGGCGGCCAGTCTTACTGGAACGCCGAGGCGACGATGCTCATGCACTGCAAGGGCACGCTGGTGATGACGCCGCGCGGCTACATGGTGCTCACCGGCAAGCAGGCGCTCGACATCTCCGGCTCGGTCTCGGCGGCGACGAACGAGGCGATCGGCGGCATCGACATCATGGAACCGAACGGCGAGGCGCAGTACACCGCGCCCGACCTGTACGGCGCCTACCAGCTGCTGATGCGCCACTACGAGTACACCTACGTCGGCCCGGGCGAGGTGATGGCGCTCAAGCAGGGCACCACGGATCCGGTCGATCGCGACGTGTCCGGCATGCGCTACACGGGCGCCGGCGGCTTCGCGCAGGTCGGCGAGATCTTCACCAACGCCGGCAACCCCGGACGCAAGAAGCCGTTCGCGATCCGCGAGGTGCTCAGCGCGACGCTCGACCAGGACGCGCCGCCGCTCGAGCGCTGGTCGGGGATGGCGGGCGGCGAGACCGCGGTGGTGCTGCACAGCCGCCTCGGCGGGCAGCCGGTGTGCATGATCGGCATCGAGTCGACGCCGCTCTCGCGCCGCGGGCCGCGGCCGGTCGACGGGCCGTCGAACTGGACGAGCGGCACGCTCTTCCCGCATTCGTCGCGCAAGGTCGCGCGCGCCATCCAGGCGTCGAGCCGGCTCACGCCGGTGGTCGTGCTCGCCAACCTCTCCGGCTTCGACGGCTCGCCCGAGTCGCTGCGCGAGCGGCAGCTCGAGTACGGCGCCGAGATCGGCAAGGCCGTCGTCGAGTTCGACGGTCCGATGCTCTTCTGCGTCATCGCCCGCTATCACGGCGGCGCCTACGTGGTGTTCTCGCGGCGCCTCAACGAGCGGCTCGAGGTGCTGGCGCTCGAGGGCAGCTATGCCAGCGTCATCGGCGGCGGCGCGGCGGCGGCGGTCGTGTTCGCACGCCGCGTCTCGGAGCAGGCGCAGGCCGACGCGCGCGTCGTCGCGGCGCGCAAGGCGCTCTCCGAGGCGAGCGACAAGGCGCGTCGCCAGGCGCAGGAGGCGTACGAGCGCGCGCTCGCGGCGGCGGAGATGGACGCGCAGAACGCGCTCGCGAAGGAGTTCGACACCGTGCACAGCGTCGAGCGCGCGCTGAAGGTGGGATCGCTGGACGGCATCATCCCGGCCACCGAGCTCCGTCGCGCGCTGTGTCAACGCCTCGACGCGGCGATCGCGGCATACATGAAGCGGTAGTGCTCTCGCGCCGGCGCGCTGCCGGGGACAACTGAACCTCGCGGCCGGACCGGGAACCGGGCCGGTCGCCACCGACTATTGATCGAACGGAGGATTTTCATGAACGCTCCCGCCCGTGAAGCTGTCCGCCAGCCGCAGGTCAACCCGATCGTCAGCCGTTCCCAGTGGGAGGCGCAGCGCCGCGCCTTCCTCGCCGACCCGGGTGCCTTCTTCGGCGACATCGCGAAGAGCGCGATCCACTGGTACGACGCGAAGCTCGATGCATGGATCACGTGCGACGCAGCGACGGGCAAGTGGAGCGGCTTGAGCGCAAAGGACGGCGCCGCGGTCGAGGTCTCCCACGACGCGAAGCACGCTCCCTGGACGCGCGCCTTCGACGGCGACAACCCGCCCTTCTACCGCTGGTTCGCGGGCGGGCTCACGAACGCCTGCTTCAACGAGGTCGATCGCCACGTCCTGATGGGCCACGGCGACGAGGTCGCCTACCACTTCGAAGGCGACCGCTGGGACTCGTCGCTGAACGAAGGCCGCGGCGGCCCGGTGGTGAGCTTCCCGGTGACGCGCAAGCGTCTGCTGGTCGAGGTCGTGAAGGCGGCGCAGGTGCTGAAGGGGCTGGGCTTGCAGAAGGGCGACCGCATCGCCCTGAACATGCCCAACGTCATGGACCAGTTCTACTACACTGAGGCGGCGAAGCGCCTCGGCATCCTCTACACGCCGGTCTTCGGCGGCTTCTCCGACAAGACGCTCTCCGACCGCATCCACAACGCCGGCGCGAAGGTCGTGATCACGAGCGACGGCGCGTACCGCAACGCGCAGATCGTCGCCTTCAAGGAGACCTACACCGACCCGGCGCTCGACCGCTTCGTGCCGGTCGAGGCGGCGATCGCGATCGTCGCCAAGGCGCTCGACGGCATCGACTTCGGCGGCATGGACGCGGCCAAGGCCGCGCATGCGCGCAAGACGGTGATGGACGAGGTGAAGGCCGCGCTCGAGGGCGACATCACCGTCGAGCGTTCCGACGTGATGCGCGGTGTCGGCAAGGCGCTCACCGCGCTCGTCGACATGGACGCGTCGCTGCAGTCCCGCGTGCGCACCGCGATCGCCCAGGCGCTCGTCGCCGCGCCGCCGCGCGTAAAGGCGGTCGTCGTCGTGCGCCACACCGGCCAGGAGATCCTGTGGCGGCCGGAGCGCGACCAGTGGAGCCACGAGCTCGCCGCCAAGGCGATGGAGACCATCCTCGCCAACGCGCGCGCGGCCGGCGTGAACGTCAAGACCGAGCAGGAGCTGCTCGACCTGCCGGCGCCGCAGCTCGTCAAGGCGCTCTACGCGACGAGCCGCTGCGAGCCGCTCGACGCCGAGTATCCGATGTTCATCATCTACACGTCGGGCTCGACCGGCAAGCCGAAGGGCGTCGTGCACGTCCACGGCGGCTACGTCGCCGGCCTCGTGCACACGATGCGGGTGAGCTTCGACGCCGAGCCCGGCGACGTCATCTTCGTGGTCGCCGACCCCGGCTGGATCACCGGCCAGAGCTACATGATCACCGCCACGCTCGCCTCGCGCTGCACCGGCCTCGTCGCCGAGGGCTCGCCGGTGTTCCCGTCCGCGGGCCGCTTCGCGTCCATGATCGAGCGCTACCGCGTGCAGATCTTCAAGGCCGGCGTTACCTTCCTGAAGACGGTGATGACCGACCCGCAGAACGTGGCCGACGCCAAGGGCTACGACATGGGGACGTTGCGCGTCGCGACCTTCTGCGCCGAGCCGGTGAGCCCGGCGGTGCAGCAGTTCGGCATGCAGCTCATGACGCCGCAGTACATCAATTCGTACTGGGCGACCGAGCACGGCGGCATCGTCTGGACCCACTTCTACGGCAACCAGGACTACGCGCTGCGGCCCGACGCGCACACCTACCCGCTGCCGTGGATCGCCGGCGACGTGTGGGTGAACACGGGCAACGACGACAAGAACCCCGTCTACCAGAGCGCCGATCTCGAGGAGAAGGGCGAGATCGTCATCACCGCTTCGTATCCCTACCTCGCGCGCACCCTCTGGGGCGACGTCGAGGGCTTCGACGCCGGGCTCGCGAAGGGCGACCTGTCGACGTGGCGCGGCGACGCGGACCGCTACGTCAAGACCTACTTCAAGCGCGGGCCGAAGGGCGAGTGGGCCTACGTGCAGGGCGACTTCGCGATGAAGTACGCCGACGGCAGCTTCAGCCTGCATGGGCGCTCGGACGACGTCATCAACGTCTCGGGCCATCGCATGGGCACCGAGGAGATCGAGGGGGCGATCCTGCGCGACAAGCAGATCACGCCCGACTCGGCGGTGGGCAACTGCATCGTCGTCGGCGCGCCGCACCGCGAGAAGGGACTGACCCCGCTTGCGTTCATCCTCACGCTCGGCGGCCGCAAGCTCACCGGTGACGACCGTCGCCGCCTGAACGAGCTGGTGCGCACCGAGAAGGGCGCGGTGTCCGTGCCGGAGGACTACATCGAGGTCGCCGCGTTCCCGGAGACGCGCAGCGGCAAGTACATGCGGCGGTTCCTGCGCAACATGGTGCTCGACGAGGACCTCGGGGACACGACGACGCTGCGCAACCCCGAGTCGCTCGACGAGCTGCGCCACAAGATCGAGGAGTGGAAGCGCAAGCAGCGCTCGGCCGAGGAACAGCAGATCTTCGAGCGCTACCGCTACTTCATGATCGAGTACCACCCGGTGGCCCCGGGCGCCGGAGGCGTGGCGAAGAAGCTCGCCATCGTCACGGTGACGAACCCGCCGGTGAACGCGCTCAACGAGCGCGCGCTCGACGAGCTCAACACCATCGTCGATCACCTCGGGCGGCGCGATGACCTCGTCGCCGTGATCTTCACCGGCCAGGGCGCGAAGAGCTTCGTCGCCGGCGCGGACATCCGCCAGTTCCTCGAGGAGATCCACACGCTCGAGGACGCGATCGCGCTGCCGAACAACGCGCACCTCGCGTTCCGCAAGATCGAGACGATGGGGAAGCCGTGCATCGCCGTGATCAACGGCGTCGCGCTCGGCGGCGGCATGGAGTTCGCGCTCGCCTGCCACTACCGCGTGGCGGACCTCACCGCCGAGTTCGGCCAGCCGGAGATCAACCTGCGGCTCCTGCCGGGCTACGGCGGCACGCAGCGGCTGCCGCGGCTGCTCTACTCCCGGCGCGGCGAGGCGGGACTGCTGAAGGCACTGATGGTCGTCCTCGGCGGCCGCAACGTGACCGCGGAGCGCGCCTACGAAGTGGGTCTCGTCGACGTGGTCGCGCACGGCGGCCAGAACGCGCTCAGTCTCGCCACCGCCATGGTGCGGCAGTACGCCACCGGCAAGCGCGACGAGTCGCACTCGCGGCCGATGGGCGAGCGCGCCTCGGACGGTGCCGACCCGATCGAGTTCTTCTCGCCCTATCACTACCCGGTGAGCCGCGAGGGTTTGTGGCCCGACCTGCGCGAGGCGTTCGAGCAGCGCAGGAAGCTGGTGCAGCAGTGGGACGCGCCGGACGCGAAGTTCGTCTCCGCGGTGCTCGAGCCGGTGCTGAAGAACCCCATGATCGAGCGCATCGTCAAGCAGGCGCAGGGGGCCGGCCGCGCCAGGACGGTCGAACGCATTCTCGACGTCGTACGGCAGGGCTTCGCCAAGGGACTGAGCCACGGCCTGCAGCAGGAAGCCCGCACGTTCGCCGAGGCGGTCGTCGATCCGCAGGGCGGCAAGAAGGGCATCCAGGACTTCATGGACAAGAAGAGCGCGCCGCTGCCGACGCGCCGTCGCATCCAGCTCTCCGAGGCCGACAAGAAGCGGCTCGTCGACGCCGGTGCGCTGCTGCCGATCGGCGCGCCGTTCTTCCCGGGCGTGACGCCGATCCCGATCGCGCAGATCGCGCAGGGCGCGGTACGCGACGACGACACCGGGGCCGCGGTGCATGGCGATCCGATCGTCGCTGAGAAGGAGATCGTAATCCCGGTCGAGCGGCCGGCGCCGAACCAGGTGCTCTGCTACATCCTCGCTTCGGAGGTCAACTTCAACGACATCTGGGCGATCACTGGCGTGCCGGTGTCGATGTTCGACGAGCACGACCGCGACTGGCACATCAGCGGCTCGGGGGGCATCGCGCTGCTCGCGGCGCTCGGCGAGGAGGTGCAGCGCGAAGGGCGACTCAAGGTCGGCGACCTGGTCGCGGTCTACTCGGGGCAGAGCGACCTGCTGTCGCCGATGATGGGCCTCGACCCGATGGCGGCGGACTTCGTGATCCAGGGCTACAACACGCCCGACGCGTCGCACCAGCAGTTCATGATCGCGCAGGCGCCGCAGTGCCTGCCGTTCCCGCCCGACCTCACGCTCGAGGCAGCCGGGAGCTACATGCTCAACCTCGGCACGATCTACCGCGCGCTCTTCACGACGCTCAAGATCCAGCCGAACCGCTCGATCTTCATCGAGGGCGCGGCGACGGGCACCGGCTTCGACGCGCTCAAGTCGGCGGCGCGGAACGGCCTGCGCGTCACCGGCATGGTGAGCACAGGGGAGCGGGCGCAGTTCATCCGCGACGCGGGCGCCGTCGGCGTCATCAACCGCAAGGACAAACGCTACGACGGCATCTTCACCCGCATCCCGGAGGACCCGGCGAAGTGGAAGGCGTGGGCCGATGCGGGCAAGCCGATGCTCGACGACTTCCGCGAGCAGAACGGCCACCGCCTTGCCGACTACGCGGTGTCGCACGCCGGCGAGCACGCCTTCCCGCGCAGCTTCCAGCTGCTCGGCGAGCCGCACGACGGGCACATCCCGACGCACACGTTCTACGGCGCGTCCTCGGGCTACCACTTCACGTTCCTCGGCAAGCCGGGCGCCGCCGACCCGACCGAGATGCTGCGCCGGGCCAACCTCCGCGCAGGGGAAGCGGTGCTGATCTACTACGGCGTGGACGGCAAGTCGCTCGTCGACGAGGGCGGCCTGGAGGCGATCGAGGCGACGCGCGCCAAGGGCGGCCGGATCGTGGTCGTGACCTACACCGACGCGCAGCGCGAGTTCGTGCTGAGCCTCGGCTTCGGCGCGCAGCTCAAGGGCGTGGTGAGCGTGGAAGGGCTGAAGCGCCGCTTCGGCGACGAGTTCGACTGGCCGAAGTGCATGCCGAGCCTTCCCGACGGTCGCAGCGACCTCGTGGGCCTCAAGGAGGCGGTGCGGCTCTACAATGACCTCACGTTCAAGCCGCTCGGGCAAGGCGTGGGCGAGTTCCTCCGCACCTCCGACAACCCGCGCGGCTACCCCGACCTCATCATCGAGCGCGCGGGCCACGACAGCCTCGGCGTGAGCGCGATGCTGGTGAAGCCGTTCGTCGGGCGCATCGTCTACTTCGAGAACCTCGACGGGCGGCGTTACTCGTTCTTCGCGCCGCAGATCTGGATGCGCCAGCGCCGGGTCTTCATGCCCACGGCCAACATCTGGGGCACGCACCTCTCGAACGCTTACGAGATCGTGCGCCTCAACGACGAGATCAGCGCCGGGCTGCTGGAAGTGACCGAGCCGACGCTCTGCGCATGGCACGAGCTGCGGGAGGCACACCAGGCGATGTGGGAGAACCGCCACGCGGGGGCGACCTACGTCGTCAACCACGCGCTGCCGCGCGCGGGCCTCAAGTCGAAGGATGAGCTCTACGAGGCCTGGGCGGAGCAGCGCGGCGGAGGCGCGTGAGCGG
>Ga0209254_10000634_pt1 | contig 29380 bp, 26 predicted proteins | sample FrelakmetDIP11DI_FD_187148 | JGI IMG/M metagenome (GOLD analysis project Ga0209254, IMG submission 187148) | Freshwater lake sediment microbial communities from the University of Notre Dame, USA, for methane emissions studies - DIP11 DI (SPAdes)... | ecosystem: Environmental > Aquatic >... | reverse complement strand
GTATTGTCGTTACCCTCAATTTCAATTTCCTTAAATACATAAATACCAGTGCCGGAGAAAGTAACAACCTTGCCACCATTGAGCTCCAGATCCTTGAATTTACCGGGTAAAATAGTCTGGCTATTGGTAACATTGCTGGTACCATATGGGAAGTTTGTAAAATTAGTAACGGCCGGAAGTGCGGGTAAGACTGGCAAATCCGGAGTACCAAAAACCTTACCGCCTGCTGGTGTGGGGCCGGAATAGGTTGAACCTGCAGGCTGAGTGACTTTACCCGTAATAACACTGCTGTTTTTCCCAATACTGATGTTCCCTTTCACATCCACATTACCACCGATCTTAGTTCCGGTACCAGCCTGGAACACCGTACCAGTGCCGCTTGCAGCGGCTAACCTGCCGCTAATGACATTATTATTGGATAATGCTATTTTTCCTCCGCTGAAAATACTTCCTGTTAAATTCAGGCTTCCGGTTGACTTTAAGGATTGTCTACTGCCTACCATACCGCCACCGGTAATTATGCTTGAAGAACCCAGATCTACTGCATTTGTTCCAGCCGAACTGCTCCATCCGCCAAAAATTACATAATCAGAAACTTTAGTCTGTGCAGACAGGTTATGCAGATTCAGCAGCAACAACCCGGCAATAAAAGACAGACATATAATTGCCCTGTATTTGGCAAAGTAAATTTTTTTCATAAACAGTGTTTTGAATAGCGGAGGATGCTCTATTTTATTAAAGTTTCACTCATGAATTAATTATTAATGCATGATACACGAAGTATTCATAGAATTGAAATCAATGTACTTTAATCAGAGCAGTAAATCGGGGAGGTATTTCAATGGGTTGGACGGAAAGGGAAAAGGCAGTTTTATTTGAAAGAAAGTAAAAGTACTCTCTTTAGTCAGGAATGCAAATTTATTAAAAAATAAAAAAAAGAAATATTTATGTGATTTTTTAAAAAAATTAGCCCGAATTGAATTAGTAATAATTATGATTTAAATTTATAAAAAATTGATCCCCAGCAAATTACCAGCGTCTTTTTGAACGATGCTTTCTTTGCATTTAACGCTTTCCCTTTGAAAAACCTTAGAAACATAGATTAGCTTTCAAGCATATATAACACTGAATCAACTTCTTATCTAATAATTGAAACGTTATGGGTTTAATTTAAAACAAGAAAAGCGCTTCACAAATAAACCCTGCTGCATTATGTCTTGAAACCCTACTGTCCTTTACAATTTAATAATATGCCCGGATCGTTATATGACTCCTTTATCCATCATGCAAGTTATACCGACAAGCACAAAACCGGGACAGTTTTTCCGATCATTCGGACATTTTTTGAGTACTCTCGTCCTAAAGCTCAGGTAAAATTATACGTGGAGTATATATTTATGCTATCCATAAAGTGGATGTATTTTACCAGATGCTGCAGACCACATTCGAATTAATTTATAATACTGTTTTTTAACTGTTTGAATTTGCTTTTTTACTGCTGAAAATTTGTTGCTTAAAAGAATAAACCTAATCGTAATGAAGCTAATACTGATAAAAAACTCCCTTTTTGTATATTTAACACGATGAAGACAAAAATTCTCCAGCTTCTCAATCTTAAACACTCAGAATCGAGGCACGTAACGGATCTCCTGACTGTTCAGTTTTTCATTGGTATTGCCAACGCCTTTGTTAATATAGTTGCATTTACCCTCTTCATAAAAACCCTTTCCGTTACGGAAATTCCGCAAGCTTATGTGGTAATTGCATTTACCTTGTTGATCATTAACCTGGTCTACGAAAAACTGGAGCATATGTTCAGCCCGCTCCAACTGGTGAAAGTGATCATTGCAGGATCTGCCCTCATCCTGCTGGTTCTCTGGCTGGGAATGTTTTTTGGAAATAAACACGATTTTGTATTTGCGTTGGTGGTTTTCAGTTTCCTGATCTATATGATCACAGGCTATGCATTCTGGGGACTGGTATCTCTTTTATATAATATAAGGGAAAGCAAAAGGGTTTTTTCCATTGTAGGCTCCGGCGACATCCCCGCAAAACTTATTGGCTATATGGCCACCCCTTTGTTGATTCCCATTATAGGCATCAATAATCTTATATGGCTGGCAATCATTTCTTTAGCCATTGGCTTTATTTTATTTGACAGCGTTATCCGAAAAAAAAGGTGGGAACATATAAAAAACAAGGACCTCCATGCCCATCATCACGAAGTACTCAATCTTCGGAAAAAGGACTTTGTTGCTTTCTTTTTCAAGAATGAACTCATTTTCGCCATTTCCCTGTTATCGCTGATTAGTTATAATGTCTACAACCTGATTGACTACACATTCCTGGCCCAGGTCAAAAATCGGTATGAGAATCTAACCTCCCTCTCCACTTTCATAGCCGTATTCTTTGCCCTTGGCAGGTTCATAGCGCTGATCATGAAACTCATTTTCACCAGCCGGGTGATAGAAAAATTAGGGATCATTTATTGCCTTTTTGTTACCCCGGTGGCCTTGCTTAGTATAAGCCTGATATTTTATTTTTTTGATAACACTTCAAATTATACCGTTTACATTTTCGGGGTTATGGCCTTATTGACCGAAGTACTCAGGTCCACCATGCAGGAACCGGTTTTCTTTATTCTATTCCAGCCGCTCAAGGAACAACTGAGACTGAAAGGGCACCTGATCTCAAAAGGATACATGTTACCCCCCTCACTCATCATTGTTGGCGCTTCGCTGATTTTCCTGCACAAAAGCGGTGTGGAGATTACCATTCCGCTGACCGTTAATATCCTGCTGGTAAATCTTTTCATTTGGGGGCTCATCATTTTTCTGATTCGGAACTCTTACCTGAGAACACTTCGCCAATCCATTCAAAAAGGGTTTTTCAGCCTTGAAGGGGCTCATATTTACGACCAGCAGACTATTAATATATTGCTCAATAAGATCAAGACCGGGCGGGATACTGACATCATTTATGCTTTAAGGCTGCTCCAGGGAGCCGCGTATACGCATATGAACGCTTTACTGCAGGAACAACTCAGCAGCAGCCACAAAGAGGTTAGAAAATATGTCATCAACCAGTTAGAAGAAAAAGGCGAGATCAATGTCCGGCAATTAAAAGAACTTTTACCGGTTGAAAAAGATCCGGAAATAAAACAACATATTGTAAGCCTTTTATGCAAATCAGATCCCGATTACCTGGCTGAGGCAGCAGATACCCTGAAACGCCTGGAATTTGATATTCAGAAAGTGATCATCATTAATATGCTGAATCAGAAAGAATTTAAATTCCTTTTCCAGGCCGGGAATGCGCTTAATGAACTCATTTATTCAACTAATCCTAAAGAAAGGGCCCTGGCCATTGAAATAACCACAGAATTAAAAAGTGTCCGATTCACAGACGCCATTGAATGGCTGATCCATGACCCGGAGCCAGGTGTGAAAAGGAGCGCTATCATTGCCGCCTGTAAATTAAAGACCAGGAAACTTATTCCTTACATCGTAAAACAATTGAGTAACCCTGCTGAAAAATATTTAGCCCTTCAGGGCCTGCAGCATTATGGCGACGATCTCTTCAAACACATTAATGACCTTCCCAATGAGGATATTCAGAATAGTGCGGCAGACTTTATTAAATTAGCTGGTAAGACAAAAGGAATCCACTCTACCAATTACCTGCTGGCGAGGCTTATGGATGAATCCAGCCCAACGGAAAACATAGTCCATGCCCTTTGGTCCAAAGATTATACACCCGAATCCTCAAAGGAAGTAGAAGAATTGAATAACCTGATTGAAAATTTCCTGGAAACAGGTAATAAAAAAGTGGCCGATTTTTATGAAGTGCCTGAATTCCGGGAAAATGAACTGGTGAAAAAATCCATTGAAGGGGAAATCAAAAATGACCTTATCTCGGCTTTGAAAATTTGCGCCATATTACATGATAAAGCTGAATTCAACCGGATCCTGGAGCTGATCGAACACAACGAAAAGGCCAGGCTTTACAATGCGGTGGAAATGCTCGAACTTGTTTTACCGAAAAAACTGGCAAAAGATCTCAATACCATATTCGATTTCCTGCTCGATCCTGCACTGTCGAGGAAAACATATGTACAAACAGAGCTAAATAGTTTTTTCACCAAAATCGTACAAACGGAAGAGGCCTCTTTCAGTCCATGGACAAAGGCGGTATGCATTTACTGTTCATGGAAAAATAACCAGAAATCGTTTATTGAAGGGCTAAGAAAAGAGACTGGACGAAAAGAGCATTATATTGTGCAGGAAACAAAGAACTTTGTTTTAAAAGAAAATGAACTTTAGCGCATGCTGATAATTGAAAAAGTATTACTGCTTAAGAACTCGGAAATCTTTACCAGTTGCCGGGAATCAGACCTGATGGAGATCGCTTCAATCTGTCATGAAATATATCTTGACAAGAATGTAAACATCTTTAAAAAAGGGGAAGCCGGTAATTGCATGTATTTTATCCATACAGGCAAGGTTATGATCCATGATGAGCAACATCAGCTGGCCATCCTTTCTGAAAATGAGATCTTTGGTGAACTTTCCTTACTTGATTCGGATACCCGTTCGGCAAGCGCTACGACGCACACAGATTGCACATTGCTTAAGATCGAACAGGAAGCTTTCTACGACCTTGTGGCAACCAATACCGATGTACTGAAAGGCATTATGCGTACCTTATGCAAAAGGCTTCGCGAACAGGATCGCATAACCGTGGAAATGAAAAAGTCAAAAGCGAAGGAGAGTATTACGGTAGAGCCCTAACCTGAAAATAATTATTGCCCTCCTCTTAACATTGCGGTGAAACTATTTAAAAAATTCTACTATTCCTGCTTTCATAAATGGCCATTGAGGCAATGTATTCAACAATCTGAATTCCTGGGCAAAGTTTGTTTCATTATCCAGGAACCGGAGAATTTTTGCAGGTGAATTTCGCTTGAAAAGCCGCTTAAAAATGTACCGGCCTTCCAGTGTTTTATAATTGAGTATGTTCAGCAAAATACTGTCGTACCAGGCAAATCTTTTGCTCCCACTGGTATTAATGTGAAAAGGATCACCGTAAGTTAGCAGTGATTCAATAATATTTACAGAGTTTTTTTGAATGAAACGGAAAGTATAACCGGAAGATGCTTTTGTTTGTCCGCCGGCAGTTCCAAGGTGAAGGATCCTTCCTTCTGCTGCTTTGAACCGATGGTTGGTCATGGGAATAATGCCAAATTCTTCTTCTATGACAGTGTATTCTGTAATATTCAGGGTTGAACGCATATATTCCTTCAACCCATCGGTATATTTTTGTTCGTCGAGCAGCGTGGGAGAAAAAAGTGTATACTCAACCAGGGCACGTGTGGGTGAGAAAGGCATTACATAAACGAAGGTGGTTCCCTGTTCCTGTGATGGCCTGAAATCCATCAGTGTAGCCTCATTGGTATTAAAGGTTTCTTTTTCCGTTTCAATGATCCAGCCTTTGAAATGCTGCAAAAGATAATATTTCCCATTTCTGATTTGCGGCGGTTTCAGCATGATGCTGTTAAAAATAAACCCTGCCGTATACATTACGCCGCCGGCTTTAACACTGGCAGAATCCTGATGCTGAAAAAATTCCTCTACCGGTGCATATATGATATCAAATTTCGGGTGTGCGTTAATGATATCCAGGCAATACCTGTAATAATCAATACCCCGGATCATTTTATACTGATACGGAGAAAGGTCAAGCAGTTCGGAAAAATCATCTGCATGAAACCAGGACCTCTCCCATTTGTGGTAAACGACGTCTTCAAAAGCCCCATCCCCGGTTTCCCAGAAACACCAGGTCCTGTCGTTTTTATCTTTTTTTTCTTTATCGATCAGTAGAATTTTCTTATCAGAGAATTTACCGGAACGGATCATATGAACCGCCAGGCTGAGGCCGGCACATCCCATACCGGTAATTATGTAGTCGTATGTATTCGATGAGGATTTAATGAGAAAAAGTTTTTAAAAGTAGCCAGTCGGCAGTAGCCAGTCGGCAAAAACAGCCTGGTACCAGTATTTTGTGTTATTATGTTCTTAGCCTTATGGATTTAATTAATGAGTTATTATTTTTTCCAATATAGTTTTAGGTTCTTATAAACAAAGGTCCTTGTATTTGGCTGTTGACTGTTGACTGGAGACTGTTGATTGGTGACTGTTGACTGGCTACTGGCGACTGTTAGTCCAGTTCCGGTGCGTATTCCACTTTCTTCCCTGCCATGAGTTTCTTATCCCTGCGTACTTTCTCCCAATATTTTTTATGCACGTAGAGCATCCCAAAACTTTCTCCTTCGTGCTTATCAAGGTGCTTATGGTGCATTTTATGCGCCCAGCGAATGGCCCTTACATAGGTATTTTTGCTTCGGGAAAACCATTTGAACCGCTGATGGATAATTACATCATGAACCAGGAAATAGGCAAAACCGTAAGCCATTATACCAAACCCGATTGCTTGCTGCCACCATACATGGTTGAGCGACCCAAACATGATCAATAACATGCTGGGGATCGCGAAAATGACAAAGAAGGCATCATTTTTTTCAAAAAAACCGGGTTCCACCTGGTGATGATCCCGGTGTAAATACCATAAAAAACCATGCATCACCCATTTGTGGGTGGCCCAGGTTATGCCTTCCATGATCAGAAATGTGCCAACCAAAACAAGTATGAAATAGATCCATGTCATAATGCACAAAGTTACAGTGTTTGCTGAAAAACCAGCGCGGATTTCGGATTTCCAAAACGTACAATTTCCAACAATACAACATATGCCTATATTATTTGTTCTATTTTTAACCTGATTCTTCTTATCAACCCGTTATATACATGTGGCTATCACATTTTTGGCTGACAATTGGCTGGACGACCTATGGTCTCCTGCATAGTATCCTCGCGAGCCGGGATTGCAAAAATTTTGTTGCCCGGAAATTCGGAGGAATTTTCAGGTATTACCGGTTGTTCTACATTATCGTTGCCTGCATTACAATACTACCCCTCCTCTGGCTTTTATACCTTACACCCAGTTTCTTATTATGGGAACCCGGGCTCTTATCCCGCATTGGCGGAATTGTCTGCGTTATAATCGGATCGGTCATTATGGTCCTAAGCCTCCGGCTATATTTCAGTACGGTACTCAGAATCCGCGACCTGGTTGCAGAGACCTCTGATTCGGTACTTTTTCAAAAAGGGCTGCACAGCCATGTGCGGCATCCACTATACCTCGGTACCTTTTTCATGCTTTGGGGTATTTTCCTGATAATCCCACTTGGCTCACTACTAGTCACCAATATCGTCATAACCCTCTATACGCTGTTGGGTATCAGGTTTGAAGAAAAAAAACTCAAAGCAGCATTCGGGGATATTTATCTCCGGTATATGAAAGAAGTGCCAATGATATGGCCCAGGTTGGGAAAATCAAAGCGTTGAATATTTCACCTTCAAATCATTTGACTGTAATAGGCGGTTAACCTGATATACATCATTGCCTGGTACAATTATTTCGCATTGCTTTACAGGTAACATAAATAATATAGTTTTTTATGGACTACAGATTATTTTACGCCGAATTAGGTAAATTGCTGTACGCGGTGGCTGATGTGGACGGTCTGGTTTCCCAACAGGAAAAAGAAAACCTTTACCAGATGGTGCAATCCAGGTTGATGCATAAAGAAACCCATACGGATGAATTTGGCACCAATGATGCCTGGTATACTGCCTTTGAGTTTGAAGTGGCCGACGAACAGATCATGCCTGCAGCTGATGCATTTCAATCATTTATTGAGTACATTCAGGAACATAAGAATGAACTGGATCAGGACACCCGTATGCTTTGCCTCACACTGGCCGACAGGCTTGCAGAATCATACCGGCATTCCAATAAAAAAGAAAAGCAGCTTGTTCAGCAATTAAGGGAAGTATTATTCAGCCTGGAAAATTTGCCGGCCCCTGAACACAAAGAAAAAAATCTTAAAGGGTAATAACATTGTCTGAGTAAATGCATCATTATGAAAAAAATTATTGTAGCCTTTGATGGAAAACATTTTTCTGAAGGCGCTATGCAAATGGCCGAATGGTTGAATCAAAAACAAACCGTTCTGATGACCGGTGTTTTCCTGAGTCCTGTTGATTACCGGGAGATCATAGGTTACAGTGGTATGGGGATAGGCACGCCTGTCATGATGCCCCCTATTGAAACAGACGATACCCTGGTAAATGCCAATATTCTCAAATTTGAAGAGCGTTGCAAAAAACAGGGATTTGAATACCGGGTCCACAAGGATACCGATCTGTTTGCCTTACAGGAACTTATAACCGAAACGAGGTTTGCAGACCTGCTGATTGTTAGCAGTGAACTATTCTATGAAAACATTGAAAAAAATCAACCCAACGACTACCTGAAGAAAACCCTTCACGAGTCGGAGTGTCCGGTTATGCTGGTACCGGAGAATTTTATCCCGCCCTACAGCCTAATCCTGGCCTATGATGGCAAAGCTTCTTCGGTTTTCGCCATTAAACAGTTTGCCTATCTTTTTCCGGAATGTTCCGATATGGAGGCATTGCTTGTTACGGCAGAGGAAGAGGATAAAGACATGCCCAAAATGGAATACATTGGAGAACTCGCCGCCCGGCATTATACAGCTTTAACCATTCAGAACCTGGTTGGGGAAAGCAAAAGCAGTTTCGGGAACTGGATAAGTGAAAAAAGAGGCAGCCTGCTTATTACCGGTGCCTATGGCCGGGGTGAATTATCTTCCTTATTCCGTAAGAGTTTTGTAACAGACGTTATCAGGCAGCATAAGATTCCCATCTTCATAGCACATCATTAATTAGAACCTCTTAAACCTAATCGGACCAACCCCGGATTTAGTAAAAGAGACAGGGATTTTGAACAGATAATCATCTTATGCAAAATAATGGAGAGCGTATCCCCGAGAATGAGATCCTTTTCCTGGATGGGCCTCGTTCAAGATGGCTGGATTTCAAGTTTGTGATAAAAGTTTGTATTGAGTTTATCCGTGGTTTTAGGGCCCTTCATTTTGTAGGTCCTTGTGTAACGATCTTTGGATCTGCCCGGTTTGGGGAAGACAGCCCTTATTATCAGTTGACAAGGAAACTTTCCGGGGAAATTGCCAAATTAGGTTTTACCATCATGACAGGCGGAGGGCCCGGTATTATGGAAGCTGCAAACAGAGGCGCAAGGGAAGCCGGCGGGAGGTCGGTAGGCTGTAATATTATCCTCCCAATGGAACAGGAACCCAATCCTTACCTCGACAAATGGGTCAATATCCGCTATTTTTTTGTGCGAAAAATATTGCTGATTAAATACTCTTATGTGTTTGTGATCATGCCCGGAGGTTTTGGCACACTCGATGAACTCTTTGAGGCTATGACCTTGATCCAGACCAAAACCATTAAGGATTTTCCGGTGATCATTTTTTGCAAGGATTACCATAAAGACATGCTGGAACACATTGAGCAAATGAAAATCCGGAAAACCATTTCTCCCGGGGACCTTTCTTTATTTCTCGTTACGGATTCAATTGACGAAGCGGTGACGCATATTCAAAAATCTATTCGTAAATTCAATTTACAACCCGCTAAACCGCATCCGCTCAAGTGGTTACTTGAGAAAAAATGAGGTAATCGTTTTAGCATTCTACTCAAAACGCTTGTTAAAAATTATTTTTTAACTTTTTTTTCCGGCAATACAATTTAACAATCGCGGCGTCGTTAAACCCATATCCGCTAATCCGTTTTTTCGATCCCTGATCTTGATCACCCTCGAGTTTGACATCCGTCATATGTAAACTAATTGCTTGAATCTATTTTTGTAATCGGCGTACTACGCCACAAATCCTCTTGCCATGGATACCAGAATTGTTGACTTGTTTATCAAAGAAAATGACGCGTGGGATGATATGATCACCCGTCAAAAAAGCGAAATTCCGACTTTGGAAAAAATGCTCATTGAAGTTGTAAATGAAAAAAGGAACATCGGGGAAGACACCCTTGCCAATGTTACCATCCTGAAGAGAGAAATGATAACGCAACAAGAGCATATGGGGGCGTTGAAAGAAGAATTAGCGAAACAACAATTGTTCCTGGTAAAAGAAAAAAAGGAAGATGGAGACTTATTTGCCATAAACACGGTATCGAGCCAGAATATTCTCAGGGAAAGGATCAGGAGTGTGGAGCGCACATTCATTGAGTTGAAATGTAATTTCCTGAATTATATGGCTACGATGCTATGACCATTACATTTACATGCCAACAACAACCATTGCAGAAACAGCTGAGACCTGTTACCATTGCGGGGAAAGCTGTGACCATTCGATAATCGAGGATAAAAAACCCTTTTGCTGTGAAGGATGCAGACAGGTGTACCTGTTGCTGAATGAAAATGAGTTGTGCAATTATTATGATTTAGATAAAACCCCGGGCATTCGGGCTAAGGGGAAATTTGTATCAGGTCGTTTTGATTACCTTGATGATCCCGGCCTGATCAGTAAACTGACCCGTTTTTCTGATGGAAAGCAGGCCCATGTTGTATTTTCACTTCCCCAGATGCATTGTGCCAGTTGTATCTGGCTGCTTGAAAACCTGAACCGTATCCACCCCGGAATTATTTCTTCCCAGGCCAACTTCCAACGAAAGGAAGTGTTTATCATATTCAACCAGGCAGAGACGTCACTTAAAAAGATCGTTGAACTTTTAGCCTTTGTTGGATATGAGCCGTATATAAGCCTCCAGGATGAGGAACAGAAAAAGCCTGTTTCATATAATCGAAAATATATTTACCGGATTGGTGTTGCAGGTTTTTGTTTCGGAAATATCATGATGCTGAGTTTCCCGGAATATTTTTCGGCCGGGAACATAGAACAAAAAGACCTTAAGGCAGTCTTCAACTATCTGAACCTTGGGCTATCCATTCCCGTAATATTTTTCTGTGCTTCCGAGTTTTTTGTATCGGCCTGGAAAGGTTTGCGACAAAAATGGCTGAATATCGACGCACCGATAGCTTTAGCCATCCTGGTGGCATTTGGCCGAAGTGTATATGAGATCCTCAGCGGTACCGGCCCCGGATACCTTGATTCAATGAGCGGCATAGTATTTTTTATGCTTATCGGAAGATGGTTCCAGAATAAAACATATGATGCTTTTTCCTTTGACCGCGATTATAAATCCTATTTCCCCCTGGGTGTAACCACTATCCGCAACGGTGTGGAAAAAAATATTCCGGTAAGCAGCCTGGAAAAAGGAGACCGGATCCTTGTCAGGAACGAAGAAATGATACCTGCGGATGCGGTACTGATGAGTTCCGAAGGAAATATTGATTACAGCTTTGTTTCCGGGGAAAATACACCTGTTCTGAAAAGAAAAGGGGAACTCATTTACGCAGGGGGCAAACAATCCGGGAGCGCCATAGAACTGGAAGTAGTTACGGCGGCCTCAGGAAGTTATATCACCCAGCTTTGGAATAATGAAGTGTTTCAGCATCAGAAAAACCAGGATAAATCCTTTATTCATCCCTGGAGCCGGTATTTTACGTATGCCCTGTTCAGCATCGCTGTTTTATCCGGGATCTATTGGTACAACACAGATCCCACAAGGGTTTGGCCGGTTATAACCAGTGTGCTGATCGTTGCCTGCCCCTGTTCCCTGTTGCTTTCAGCCACTTTTACCTATGGCAATATGCTACGCATTTTTGGAAAAAATAAAATGTACCTCAAAAATGCCAGTGTGATCGAAACTTTAGGCAAGATCAACACCCTGGTTTTTGATAAAACCGGCACCATAACGCATAACCAGTCGGCTATAGTGAAATATGCCGGGGAAACCCTGAATAGCCGGGAACTTAATATCATAAAAACCGTTTCCAGACAGTCGTCACATCCACTCAGTAAAATCATTTCGGCTAATCTGCAGGAACAAAACAAAGAAAATTTCTTACCGGTGGAGACTTTCCGGGAATTTGCCGGATTAGGCGTTGAGGCCCGCGTGGAAGAAACCTTGGTAAGACTTGGATCATCTTCATTCACGAGCTATCAACCAGTAATGAGTAACGGATCGGCAGATACCGGAACCCATATTTATGTTTCCATGAATGGCTCACTGAAAGGAAATTTTACAGTGAGTAACGACTACCGGCCCGGGTTGGATATGGTAAACAAAGAACTAAAAGAAGATAATTACGCCATTCACCTGCTCAGTGGGGACAATGCGCACGAAAGACAGAACCTGGAAGGGATCCTGGGAAAAGAGGTACCTATGTTGTTCAGGCAAACCCCTCAGCAAAAACTTGATTATATCAAATCTCTTCAACAGGAAGGCAAAAAGGTCCTTATGCTGGGCGATGGGCTCAATGATGCCGGAGCCTTGCAACAAAGCGATGCCGGAGTGGCCGTTTCGGACGACACCAACCTTTTCTCTCCGGCCAGTGATGCCATTCTGCACGGCAGTAAAATTGGTCATTTCAGCCGCTTATTGCGCTTTGCCAGATCCGGGAAACCCATTGTTACATTTAGTTTTATTTTATCTATACTATATAATATTGTTGGGTTGGGCTTTGCCACCCAGGGCTTGCTTTCTCCTTTGGTAGCAGCCATCCTGATGCCGGCAAGCTCTATAAGCATTGTCATCTTTGTAACTTTTGCTTCCTCCCTTTCGGCTCGAATGAAAGGCCTTGAATCCTGATTTTTAACGTGCTGTTACGATATTGTTTTATGTTAGCAATTTGATTGCTAAACAATATGACTTTGGCATGACCAAAATCACCTCCTCTTTTGATACTCATCATTTCATACAGCAGGGTCAGCTAATATTTTTGGCCAGCCAAATAATAGACCATGAGTGTAATCATAATCCTGATAGCAGCAAGTATCCTTATTGCCGGAGGTTTCCTGATTGCTTTTTTATGGTCAGTCAAGAACGGACAATTCGATGATGACTATACGCCTTCTGTCCGAATGCTGTTTGACGACAAGCCCTCCCGCGAGAAAACCGGCACTTCAACCCCATCAATCAACCAAACCAATCCATAATGCAAGTCGAAAAATTCTATTACGACAACAAGATCGTACGCAATTTTGCCTTCGCCACCATCATTTGGGGCGTTGTTGGTATGCTCATCGGCCTGTGGGCCGCATTCCTCCTGGTATTCCCGGGATGGAATATAGGTGGCATCCCGGTAGGTAAAGAAACGATTGGCCTGAGTTTTGGCCGTCTCCGCCCACTGCATACCAATGCGGTTATTTTTGCTTTTGTAGGCAACGGTATCTTCATGGGCGTTTATTATTCTCTGCAAAGACTCCTGAAAGCCAGGATGGCCAGTGACCTGCTCAGCAAGATTCATTTCTGGGGCTGGCAGCTGATCATTGTTGCAGCAGCCCTTACACTTCCATTGGGTATCACCACCAGTAAAGAATATGCAGAACTGGAATGGCCAATTGATATTGCCATTGCACTTATCTGGGTGGTCTTTGGTTGGAACATGTTTGCTACCATTCTTAAACGCCGGGAACGCCACCTCTATGTGGCCATCTGGTTTTACATAGCCACTTTTGTTACGGTTGCCGTGTTGCATATCGTTAACTCGATGGCGATGCCTGTTTCCATGTTCAAAAGTTACTCCATGTATGCGGGTGTACAGGATGCACTGGTTCAGTGGTGGTATGGACATAATGCTGTTGCATTCTTTTTAACCACACCCTACCTGGGCCTGATGTATTACTTCATGCCCAAAGCAGCTAACCGTCCCGTATTTTCTTACAGGTTATCCATCATTCACTTCTGGGCGCTTATCTTTTTATATATCTGGGCAGGACCACACCATTTACTATATACCGCTTTGCCAAACTGGGCACAATCAATTGGGATTGTATTCAGTTTCACATTGATATTCCCAAGCTGGGGTGGTATGATCAATGGCTTGCTCACTTTACGCGGCGCATGGGATAAAGTACGTGAAGACGTTATTCTGAAATTTATGGTAGTTGCCGTTACCGCTTATGGTATGTCAACCTTTGAAGGCCCGATGCTTTCTCTGAAAAGCGTAAATGCCATCAGTCACTTTACAGACTGGACCATTGCACACGTGCATGTGGGCGGTCTGGGCTGGAATGGTATGCTGACTTTTGGTATCCTTTACTGGCTCATTCCAAGAATTTTCAGAACCGAACTTTATTCTAAAAAACTGGCGAATGTGCATTTCTGGATATCAACCCTTGGTATCATCTTTTATGCCGTTCCGCTTTATTGGGCAGGTTTCAAACAGAGCCTGATGTGGAAAGAGTTTACAGATGCCGGTCAGTTGAAATACCAGTTCCTGGAAACAGTGACCCAACTCCATCCTTTTTATGCTTTACGCGCCTTTGGCGGAACTTTATTTTTCCTCGGTTCTTTACTGATGATGTATAACTTATTCAAGACTGTGGCTAAGGGAACTTTGCTGGCTGATGAAGAAGCTGAAGCACCGGCACTGGAAAAAGTATTTGAAGCTCATCATGGAGAACACTGGCATCGCCGGATTGAAAGGAGGCCTATACCATTCCTGGTTCTTACCCTTATTGTGATCCTGATTGGGGGAATCGTCGAAATGGTTCCTACATTCCTCATCAAATCTAATATACCTACCATTTCCAGTGTTCAACCATACACTCCACTGGAACTACAGGGAAGGGATATTTATATCAGGGAAGGTTGTTATACCTGTCACTCGCAAATGATCAGGCCTTTCCGTTCCGAAACATCCCGTTACGGTGAATATTCCAAAGCCGGTGAATTTGTGTACGATCGTCCGTTCCAGTGGGGATCTAAACGAACAGGGCCGGATCTTTCCCGCGAAGGTGTAGGTAATAACCGCAAGACCAACGCATGGCACTATAACCATATGGATGCTCCGCAGGCTTTATCAACCGGTTCGATCATGCCATCTTATTCATTCATGCTAGATCATGACATTGATACGGCATCCACACCTGGTAAAATCAGGGCGATGCAAAAACTGGGGGTACCATATCCGAAGGGTTATGACCAGATTGCCAATAAGGAACTTTTGGACCAGGCAAAACTGATTACCGATAACCTTAAAACAGACGGTATCAAATCCCCTCCCCAGAAAGAGATCATTGCCATCATAGCTTACATGCAAAGACTGGGAACCGATATATCCAAATCTCAAACTGCACAAAAATAAAATCATGCTGAAATTCATCAGGCAATATGCAGATAAGATAAGCGGGATAGAAATTTATCCAATTATCTCGTTGCTCATTTTCGTGATATTTTTTGCAGCCATGCTGTTTTATGTTACGAGAATGAAAAAGAGCAGTATCAATGAGATGAAAAATCTACCGCTTGATCTGTTAGAAGAGCCTAAACCTACTAACGTTTAAAATAATTATATATGTCATTTCCCTTCCAACATCAACTCATGAAAAAAATAATGGCATCCTTCCTTCTTCTGTTACCGGCATTGACCTTGCTGGCAAAAGGAGGAGGCACAGCGCCGGAAACAGAATCAACCACCAATTGGCTGGCCATTCTGCTGGTTTTTGTAGCGGTCATTTTGCTGGTCGTTATCTGGGGGCTTGGGCAAGTGCTGCTTACCTTAAATAAGCAGTTGCTTCAAAAAAGAAAAGGCAATTATGCTGGTCCGTTAGCCATATTGATTCTCTCCCTTCTGAATCTTACTGAAACAGCACAGGCGCAAACAGCAGATGCAGCCGCGGCAGTTGCAGAGAAAGCGCCGAACTATGGTGGCCTTTCCCAACTGGAATTCTATGCCATTGCAACGGTGATAGCACTTGAGGTTGTAGTGATCTTATTCCTGGCATTCATGGTCAGGAGATCTTACCGCGAACTTACCGGTGCCGCAGATCTTGCTTTGGGTGCCAGCGTTAAGGAATCACGTTTTTCTGCCTGGTGGAGTACCCTTGATAAAAATGTTTTCACCCGTGCGGTACCAGTGGAACAGGAAGCGGATGTACTGCTCGACCACGATTATGATGGCATCAAGGAACTTGACAATGCCCTTCCACCCTGGTGGAAATGGGGATTTTATTTTACCATTATCGTGGCGGTGATATACATTTTCAACTACCATGTATTTGGTACCGGCAAAAACCCGGAACAGGAATATGCTGCTGAAATGGCTGAAGGAAAACGGCTGGAGGAACAATATAAAGCACGCACAAAGAACCTGGTGGACGAGAATAATATCACCCTTGCAGACGCAGATGGTATTGCAGCTGGTAAAGCCCTATTTACACAATCCTGTGTAGCCTGTCATATGGCAGATGGTGGTGGTGGCATTGGCCCTAATCTCACAGATGAATACTGGATTCATGGCGGTGGCCTGAATGATATTTACAAAACCTTAAAAATTGGTTACCCTGAAAAAGGCATGCAGTCATGGGAAAGTTTGTACAGCCCTGCACAGCTTCGAAACCTCACAAGTTTTGTCAGATCATTAAAGGGCACCAAACCGGCCACACCAAAAGCGCCTCAGGGCGACATATTTAGTGAAACAGCTGCGCCGGCTGCCGCAACTGCAGTAATACCCGCAGCTAAGGATAGTGTTGCTGTAAAATAAAAATAATGAACAAGTCGGAAGATCAGGCAAGTGAGAAGAAAGCGCATATGGATCAAAGCTTCCGCGATTCGGTAGCAACCATTGATAAAAAGGGAGGGCGTAATTATATATTTCCCAAAAAACCTAAAGGAAATTTATATAATAAGAGAACGTTTGCCAGTATCCTTTACCTGATCATTTTTTTTGGTTTGCCGTTTATTAAAATTCATGGTGAGCCGATGTTCATGATAAATGTCCTGAAGAGAAAATTCATTCTTTTCGGGCAGATTTTCGGGCCCCAGGATTTTTTTATTTTCGCACTGGGTATGCTAACCTTCATGGTCTTCATCATCCTGTTCACGGTTGTTTTTGGCCGGGTATTTTGCGGATGGGCCTGCCCGCAAACCATTTTTATGGAAATGGTTTTCCGGAAAATAGAATACTGGATCGAAGGCGATTTTACAAAACAAAGGCAGCTGAAAGAGATGCCCTGGAACGGATTCAAGATCCGTAAAAGAGTACTTAAAATTGTGGTATTCTACCTTATCTCTTTCATTATTGCCAACTTCTTTATGGCTTACCTGATTAGCATGGACGAAGTATTGCACTATATCCGGGAAGGTATCGGCGCCCATTTTGGAACCTTTATGACGCTGATTGGATTCAGTACCATATTCTTTTTTGTTTTCTATTGGTTCAGGGAGCAGGTATGCATTGTAGTGTGCCCATACGGCCGCTTGCAGGGTGTGTTGCTCGATAAAAATTCCATTGTAGTTGCCTATGATTATGTCAGGGGTGAACCAAGGGGAAAAATAAAAAAGGAAGTAACAGAAATCCAGGGCGACTGTATCGAATGTGCGGCGTGTGTAAGGGTTTGTCCAACAGGTATTGATATACGTAATGGCACTCAACTGGAGTGTGTAAATTGTACTGCGTGTATAGATGCCTGTGATGAAATAATGGTGAGCGTAAAAAAACCTACAGGGCTGATCCGGTTTGCGTCTGAAAATAATGTTGCCAAAGGAGAGAAACCAAAATTCAATGCCCGCATCATTGCCTATAGTTTAGTACTACTCGCCTTGATTTCGGCACTTGGTTTTATGCTGGCAAGCAGGGATGATGTGGATGTTACCCTGCTCCGTACCTCAGGTATCGTTTACCAGACATTGCCTGATGGACGTATTGCCAATATCTACAATGCCAAACTGGCCAATAAAACACATGAAGATATTCCCCTGACACTGAAACTGGAAAACATAGAAGGGGAACTGGAAGTTGTTGGCAAGGTGATCATAGTAGAAAAAGAAGGTTACAAAAACGCCACATTTATAGTCAAAGTTGCCCAAAAGGAAATAAAACAAAGAAAGACACCAATTAATATCAGCGTTTACCAGGATAATGTAAAAATCAGAACCTTATCTACCACCTTCATGGGACCGGTAGAGTAAAAATCATAGACATGAAATTTAACTGGGGATATAAAATTGTACTTGTGTATAGTGTTTTTGTTGCCGGTATAATGTACCTCGTTGTACAGTCGAGCAGGCAGCAGATGGACCTGGTAACCGATGATTATTATGCGCAGGAGATCAGGTACCAGGAAAAGATAGATCAGTCTAAACGGGCGTCAGCTTTATCTGAGCCAATTAGATATACGTTAACTGCAGCGGGTATTGAGGTTAAGTTTCCCAAAGAATTTGATGGAAAAAAGATCATGGGTAATGCTTTGCTTTATTATCCTGCCAATGAAAAAAAAGACGTATCAGCCGCTATAAATACCACCCAGGGACAAATGCTGATATCCATCCCGGATAAACGCTCCGGAATGCATATCCTGAAAATCAACTGGGAGGTTGAAGGGGTCAGCTACTATTTTGAAGAAGCCGTTTTTCTGCCTTGAATTTTAAAAGCATATGTGGCAATTATTCATACCTGGATTTATAATGGGACTGGCCGGCAGCCTTCATTGCGTGGGCATGTGTGGTCCGATTGCCATGTCATTGCCCCTTCAGGATAAAACAACTATGGGCAAACTGACTGGCAGCTTGCTGTATAATACAGGAAGAATCACCACTTATACTGCATTCGGGTTGGTCTTTGGATTGATCGGGAAGAGTTTTTCCTGGTTTGGATGGCAGCAAAGAATCTCCATCAGTCTTGGTGTAATCATCCTTTTGTTTTTAATTATCCCAAAAATGTTTCCGAATAAGACCCTGCACCCAATAATCCAGCAGGTAATGGCCGGTTTAAGGCAAAAGTTAAGTTATTATTTATTCCGGGGTAATCCAGCTTCTTTATATGCCACCGGCATACTCAATGGCTTGCTGCCCTGCGGACTTGTATATATGGCTTTGGCAGGAGCTACTGTTGCCGGGCAGGCAAAGGAAGGGATGTTGTTTATGATATTTTTTGGCCTGGGTACCATGCCTGCCATGTTTTTTACGGCCCTGTTTGGAAACTGGTTGAAACAGCCTGTGCGGGCACAGATCAGGAAATTGTATCCGGCAATGATGGTCATCATGGCAACCTTATTGATTCTAAGGGGGCTGAACCTGGGCATACCACTGGTTAGCCCAAAGCTCAATATTAGTAGTTCAAGTACGGTTGATTGTCATCCCTGATGATTTATCTCAGCCAATTGAATGATTTCGATTATTAATAATTTTTAAGAGGAAAAATAAATTTGTTGATGTTAGCGGAAACTGTGGCGTATTTATAAAATTTTAAACAGTAATACCAGGGGTAAAATCATTAACCGGGGTTCTACTGAAATACCAGACTTTAAAAAGTTAGAAAAGAGAGTAAGGAGGCTATAATTATGGCAAGTATCAGGCCTTTGCTGCATGAGGGGTTCAGCTGGGTTAAAAGAGAAACAAATATCCCTATACAGACAATGAAAGCAGTGAAATTACACAAGGAGAGCAATAAACTGGAGCAGTTCCATCACGAAAATCTGACCTGGGTACGTTCACTGGACTTTTTTAAGCAGGAGAACAACTACCTGAAAAACAGGTTGTCGGAAGTAGTTGATATTACTTCTGACAAGAATTTTCTGGCCCAGGCGGAGCATTTCCAGAATCAGTTTATCATAAAAGATGAATTTATTGACGAACTGAAGCATGATATAAATGAGCAGGAAAGAATTTTAATGGACAAGTATATTAAAACCGGTATTGGCATTGATGATATTATCATTCAACGACAAAAAAACCTGCGGGAACAAATGGAATACCTGGAAAAAGATTTTACCAACCTGCGAAATGAATTCAATAATTACCTGACCCAGATTTTATAAAGTTTGTTTGATTGTTCTTTTCATAAAAAACCCTGCTTTGGATGAAAGCAGGGTTTTATTTTAGCTTTTAAATAGCCTTGTCAATTGAGCATCGACATCAATTTTTTCTCATTAAGTATAATGATATTGCCGTCTTTTATATCGATAAGCTTTTCTCCCCTGAAATCGCTCAGGGTCCTGATCAGGGACTCTGTTGCTGTGCCGGCAATATTGGCCAGGTCTTCGCGGGAAATATGAATGGAGAATGGAAGGCTGTCTGGTTTTTTATACTTTTTCTCCAGTGTTATCAGGGCATCGGCCACTCTTTTCCGAAGTGAATTATACGCCAGCCCCAGTAGTTGTTCTTCTTTTTCTGAAACATTACTGGCAAGCATCCGGATGAATTTACGTGTCACTTCCGGGTTATCATTGATCAGTGATTCAAAATCTTCCCTGGGAATAACCGCAACATCAGCGTCTTCCATGGCTTCAGCGGTTTCTTTATATACAGAATTTTCCAGCAGGGAGACATAACCAAAGAAGTCTCCTTCTTTATATAGCCCGATCGTCAATTCCTTTCCGTCATCATTTGACTTAAAGGTCTTGATCTTTCCTTTTTGTACAAAGTATAATCTGCCAGGATGATTGCCTTCTGAATATATTAATTGTTTCTTTTTATAATGATTGATATTGCGGCCCTCAGATAATGCCTTTAAAGCATCTTCTTTTCCCAGGTCTTTCATAAAGGCATGCATGCCATTTACATCAGGGGAATATTCTTTCCTGAGCATCTCAACCTTGCGCAGCCTTCTTTCAATTGAATTAAGAAGTTCAATATCCGTAAAAGGCTTTGTAATATAGTCATCAGCGCCCATTTCCATACCCTTGCGGAAATCCAGTCGCTCCGCTTTGGCGGTAAGAAAAATGAAAGGGATATTGCTTAAATGTTCGTTTTTATTAAGCAGGTGTAAGACACCATAGCCATCCAGTACCGGCATCATAATATCACATATGATCAGATCGGGTTGCTCCTGCAATGCTTTTTCCACACCGATCTTGCCGTTTTCAGCTGTAATAACGCGGTAATTGGCCAGTTCAAGGATTTCAGCCGTGTTTTCCCTTACTTCAAGGTTGTCTTCGATAAGCAGGATAGTATTCATGATGCAAAAGTAATGATGAATTTAGTACCTTTTTCTAATTCGCTCTCTGCCCTGATGTGGCCATTCATCAATTCCACATATTTGGAAACGATATGTAAGCCCAGGCCGGTTCCCTGGATATTGGTTACATTTTTCCCCCTGAAAAACCGCTCGAAAAGGTGTTTTTTGTCCTCATCGGAAATACCAATTCCATAATCACGGATTGAAATTAATATATGTTTTTCATTTACGGCCGTTTCAACATCTATGAATGAATTCTCCGGGGAAAATTTGAGCGCATTGGAAATCAGGTTTATGATAACATTTCTTAAAAGTGACAGATCAAGGTTTACCATCTCCTTTCCTTCATGACGAATCCTGATTTGCTGGCCCGGTTTAAGGATAGACTGCATTTCAGTACAAACCAAATGAAACTGATCCTTGATATTAAAAGTGGAAAAATTTGCCTGAATCTTACCTTCTTCAATTCTTCCGATCGATAAAAATTCATTGAGGATATCAGTCAGATTACTCACCGCAGATCGAATGCGCTGTATGTGCTTGTCCCTCTTATCCTGTTCCTCCGTAAGGGTATATTTTGCAACAAGAGATGCAGATGAAAGGATAGTACTTAACGGGGTTCTGAATTCATGCGAAGCCATTGACACGAATCGGGTCTTCAGGTCGCTCAATTCCTTTTCTTTGCTCAAGGCTGTTTCCAGGTCATCACGGGATTGTTCCAGGATTTCCAGTGTTTCAGTCAATTGTCTTGTTCGTTGCTCAACTTTTTCTTCCAGTTCTTCATTCAGCTTTTCAATTTCATCATTCACCCGCTCCATTTCATACTGTTGTTGCAGCATCGCTTTTTCAATGGCCTTACGTTGGGAAACATCTATAATATAGGCAATAACAAATCGTCCTTCCTCTGTCTGGTAATGGCCAAGGCTGATTTCCACCGGGAATTCATCGCCCCCTTTTTTCTTTGCAAAGAGGTCCAACCCAACCCCCATTGTCCGGCTTTGAGGATGTGCATCAAATTTTTCACGATGTGATACATGATTTCCCCTGAAGCGCATAGGTATCAGGTCCTCCACTTTCATTTTGCTTAACTCAGCATCCTCATATCCAAAAAGAGAGAGAGCCAGTTTATTCGAGAGTATGATATTCCCTCCCTTGTCAGCCACCATGATGGCCATGGTGGCGAACTGAAACAAAGCCTCAAATTTCTTCTTCTCACGGAGTAGATTTTCGGAAACATTCTTCTGATCCTGTATATCCAAAACCCTCTTCAGGATGTAATTCTTCCCATGATGTGAAAACCTAACCAGGTTAACCCGCCCATGAAATTGGGAACCATCTTTCCTGTAAAAATTTGCATTGTCTTTCCATTGTCCGGCCTTATCAAGGGATGCTTTAATTTCGTCGGTTAGCGTTTCAACTGCGCCCCCCCTTGAAAAACAATAAAAACTGTGATTTTGCATTAAATCATCACTGGATTCATAGCCAAAAATCCTGCAACCAGAAACGTTAATGTAAATAAGCGTAAGTGAATCTTCTTCCCAGACCGACACACATTCATCTTCCATGGCAAACCATGCGTCCAGAAGTATAGTATCAAATACCGCTTTATCGGCTATATGCTGACTGGAAATCAATGTCTGTTAGATTCAAACTGGGTCAAAAATAAAGTAATGTGGCCTGTAAAGTACGTAATTTAAGCCATCTGAACTTTCTGAGCAAAGGATCTGCTCTTTAACCACACTTGAATGTACAGATAAATTGATAAGTATTCCCTGCTCCTGCTTGAAATGAATTAACTCCGCAATGAAGTAATAAATTTTATAGAAATACCCTCAGGAGCATAAAAAACATCATTTGAATGAGGAAGAGGTGAACGGCAAAAAGATTATCCGGACGGATTCTTAAAAATCTGAATATTGACATCATAATAATGCTGATAAAAAACCAGCTTAAGTAATTTAAAACCGGGATTTTCCCTTCGCCTGCCCAGGCCCAAAAACCCAGGTTAACCGCAACAGGCTCCATTACCCAGTCGAAAAAAGTAGCCAGAAAAGCAGCGCCAATCAATATATTAACTCCGATAGGAGCACATTCGGCACTGGTAGCTTTTAGTTTATTTGTTGGCCCTATGAGGCGTGTAAAATAAAAGATGGTAGCAACTGCACTAAAAATGACCACAAACCAGTTTAGGCCAATGATCAATGGAACTTCGGCAAATTGAAATCCCAATATAGCACCATAAGCATAGTTTCCAAATAATAACCCGGTTTGAACGCCAATAATCTCGCTGAACATCCCAATAAAAAAAGACAGTACCAGGAAAATATAGAAATTTCTTTTCTTTTCAGATTGAGTCCAGACAACAAGTGAGAACATTATCACCAGGTTGAGTGGTGTCATCCGGGCAAACCAGTTAGTCTCTAACCAGAGCATACCCATAAGGCCTACGGAATGGATGAGCAGGGCAATCCCTGTAGCCCATTGAACCTTGTTCTGGCTGATGGACTGTATGAGAAGCCTTTTGATGGGAATGCCCTGATACATGGAATATTAACCCTTTACAGGGCTGAAAGTTGAAGGATTTTTTGTTTTTTTTATCGTGTTACTGAAAGAAAATGATTTTCCCCAACATATAATCAGTTCATTTCCTTAATCCATTGCCTGATTAAGGAAATTGCCTCCTTCTGCGCAAGGGTCCTCCCCAATTCGGGCATCATAACCCCCGGGTCCTTTGATTCCATCCTGTAAACCAGTATGGACTTATCCGGTTGCCCGGGAAGAATGCCAAACTGAAGGTCACCCGAACCTCTGCCCGCTGCTACCGGTGTCTTAAGAATGCCCAGATGCAATGGATCAATTTCTCCGGCCCCCAGGTATAATCCGGAGGTACTGGCCGGGCCCCTGGGCTGGTGACAGTGAGCACAATTGATATCCAGCCACAATCTTGCCCTTTCATCTATCGAACCCGATGACGGATCGTTCCAAACCACAGCCTTAGGCAGATGTTCGCTTACAGGTAAACCTGTCAGCTTTCCTTCCTTAAACCAATGCGTTAACTGGATATCCTGTTCTCCATTATAGGTGAACTTTCCGCTGAGTTGCCTGGCGGAAGGGCCAATAGGCTCCAACTTCTCCCCTTTATTATGGCAACCTTTGCATTGGTTCATATTGGGTATATAATAGGCATGTTGCTTTGACTTACCCAATTCATCAATATATTTCACCTCCCTGGTTTCACCTGCAACATCCAGGTTTGCTTCTGTTTGTGCTTCATTCCAAATATAAGGTAGTGCTTTCCACCCATTTTGTTCGTGAATGAGCAGCCTGGTTTCAATCAACTGCCTGCCCTTTTCAGGATGCCTGAAATCAACCGGATAATAAAATGTTTTGACAAGAATGGTACCGGTGGGGAAATCAAAAACAATACTGTCATTATAAGTAACAGAAACACCATCCGGGATTTTAATAAACCTCAGTTTTTCGGCATAATCAGAGAATAAGGGCGTGTTAAGGGCATAAGGCATTACCCCTTGTGCTGGTTTCTGATCACTCAGTTTACCGGCAAATAATCCGTAATCAGACAGTTTGGGCAAAGGGGCTGACTGGTCTTTAATAGACATGCTGATCATGCCAATCAAGGCTATTGAAGACAGAAATATTTTAAAATATTTATTCATAAACCGGGTATGCGTCGGCATTGTAATAGTGGATATTTTGCTTTACTGCGCCCAGGGCTTTACATCGGGCAGGGACGAGTGCGTGCATTCTGTTTGTGTAATGTCACGGGAAATATTTTTAAAATTATTGGCAGCATCGATATTAGCGTAACTGGCGCCTTTGTTGTTGGCAATGCATATTCTGTTTGCCGCAGGGTATTGCCCGTTTGCTGAAACTAATTTTTCATCCAGTATGCCATCATAAACAATGTGCGGGACATCCTTTCCGAATTTTAATTTAAACCTGTACATTTTGCCCATTCTTCCTTTCATCGTAGCCTTTACATTTTTCCTGGCATAACTATTATCATGAATGTAAATGGAGGAGGGATAAGGATAATAAGCGCTGTCTTTAATTGGATTCTCGGTCATATAATAACTTATGATCCCGGTACCGACTGTCTTGTTATTGATGATTTCGTTATTGAATACTTCCACATTATTTGCAGCCAGCAATAATATGCCGGTACCCTGTGGCACGCTGCCAACAATATTTCCTTTAGGCGCAAAATTCACCTGGTTATTTTCCCTGATCCGGTTATTGAAAACCCTGCAATAACCCCCTTTTTTAAGTTGCAGATCCGGCAGGTCAAAAACCAGTATACCACCGGTATTATTGAAGGCATCATTATCATAAACATCTGCGTGCAGGGAATTCTCAATTTCAATTCCGGCAACATTTTCGTATGCCTGGTTATTACGAACGATGATTGTTTTGGACTGGCCAACATAGATGCCTGCGTCCGAAGCCCCCCTGGCAATACAATTTTCTATAAGTACCCGCTCACAACTAACCGGATAAAAAGCATAAGAACCATTTTTAGAACTGAGTTTACCGCTCCATGCTGCTTTCACCCTGCGAAAAGTAATGCCGTCTACGTTCATGGTTTTTATACAGTCGCCTTTTGCATCCTGCACGGTAAGATCTTCCAAAACAATATTTACACAATTGGATATCCTTATCCCTTCGGCACCGGTAGTTTGATTTTTAAAAGACAAAATTGTTTTATCCATCCCTTTACCCCTGATTATAATTTTCTTCTTCCCCTCCATTGACAGCGTGGCGTCCATTGAAAATACGCCTTCTTCAAGCTGAATGGTTTCACCGTCTTCGGCCAGAATAAATCGAGATTGAATATTTTTCCTGATATCCGATTGAGAAAAAACAAAGTTGCAAGACAACAGGAAACAAAATAACAGGCGAATGCGCATGATGATGATTTTACTAAAAGTACGGATTTTAGGTTTGCAGAAAAGGGATACTATGGAAGAAATTGATTAAACCTTAACGTGTTGTGCTATTAAATAACCAATTAAATAGTATTAAAAAGTCAAAAGAAACAAAATTAAAAAACACCCGGCCGGTGTTATTCGGAATCAAACAAAAAATACAAGGCCACAGAGAGCCACTGAGATATCAGAGGGCCACAGTAATTCAGGTTGCACTCTGTGGCCCTCCATTTTTTCTCTGTGGCTCTCTGTGGGCTAAATTATTTTTTGAGCTCGGAGCAATACAGATACACTCTGTGGATCTCCTTTTTTCTCTGTGGCTCTCTGTGGGCTAAATTATTTTTTGAGCTCGGGGCATCCAGGATGCTATTCTATACAGAGTTGATCTGATTTCGAATAAAATTTAATGCACAACACGTTAACGCTTATGCGACTCCCTGATTAGTTCGCTCACGATCTTTGCACTTTTCATACAAAGGGGTATACCTCCGCCGGGATGGACACTTCCGCCTGTGAAATATAAACCCTTTATGCCTGTGTTAAAATTAGGATGGCGGAGAAATGCGGCCCATTTTGAGTTGGAACTGGTACCGTATAAAGATCCCATATAGGAATCTGTTTTCAATTCAATGTCTGCGGGGGTGAGGGTATCTTCCGTTTCAATGAGAGGTTCGAGGTCTATACCCATCATCCGGTTTAATTTTTTAAGCGTATGAGACCTTGCCATGCTTACGGTCTCATGGGTAAAGAGTTCTGCGCCGGCCGGTGCATTAAGCATCACAAACCAGTTCTCCTTTCCCGGAGGCGCCTGGCCCGGTTCCATTTTGGAAGTGATGTTGATATAAACGGTAGGGTCGTCATACATTTTTTTCAATTCAAAAAGATGCCTGAATTCGGCCGGATAATCCTTGCTGAAAAAAATATTATGCAGATGTAATGAAGGAAATTCTTTCGCCATTCCCCAGTAAAATATCAGTGCACTACTGCTCCTTTCCCGTTTCAGTACTTTTGCTGCTCTCTCAGGATCTTTGAGCAGGTTCAGGTAAGTGAAATATACATCCACATTACTGACAACCAGGTCCGAGAAAATATTTTCACCGTCAGCCTGTACCCCTGCAATGGCACCATTACGGGTAAGGATACTATCCACCTTCACGCCAAAATTAAAGCGCACACCTTTCTTTAGGGCAAGCTTATATAAGGCATCCACAATGCTGATCATCCCCCCCTTAGGGTAGAAAGTACCCTGGTTTTGTTCAAGGTGCGGAATGAGGCTTAGCATACCCGGCGCCTGGTAAGGATTACTTCCATTATATGTGGCGAATCGGTTAAATATCTGCACAGATTCGGGTGTGCGGAACCGTGAGCGATTAAACTGATCCAACGTGCGGAACAGGTAATCAAATCCTGTTTGCTTTAATGCCGGGAAAATGCGTTTGTTTAGCCAGGTTGCACTTTTATGGAGTGAATGATTTAAAAATATATCACCGACACGGTTGTAGACTTTTTCTGAATTTTTAAGATAGCTCTCAATGGCTTCAGGGCTTTCGCCGGCTATAGCCTGCATTTCGTGTGCGAATTTCCCGGCATTTGTGTAGGCATTAATTCTTTTCCCGTTTTCAAAAAAATACCTGCAGGAAACATCAACCTGATGGTAGGTGAAATAGTCTTCAATAGGTTCGCCTGCCAGCGAGAATAATTCTTCAACATTGGCCGGTTGCGTAAATAGAGAAGGGCCGGTATCAAAACGGAATCCCTTTTTTTCCAGTAAGGAAAGTTTACCACCGGGAGAATCGTTTTTCTCAAACACGGTTACGTCGTATCCGCTAATAGCTAAACGAATGGCAACTGAGAGGCCACCGATACCGCTACCGATTACGCTGACTGAAGTATGAGACATCTGGAACTGGAAAAAATTATGACCATCCGCAAAGGACGGGGTTATGCATGCACCGCTGATTTTTGCAAATAGTGTTCCAGCCGCGGGAACGCAATTTTAAACCATTCGGTATACTTATGCGGATGAGATTCCATACTGGATTTGATCTCATCCATATTTTTATAACAGTAATCTCCCACCTCATCAGGGTTTGGATGAAGGAGCCCATTATAGTTGCCAATAAAAACGTGATCAAATTCGTATTCAGTCAAGCCATTATCAAATGCTGCTTTGTATACGAAATTAAAAATACCTGTAAGCCCTGTTTCAAATCCCAGTTCTTCCCGGAGTCGCCGGCGCGCACCATCAGGAGCCGTTTCACCAGGACGGGGATGACTGCAACAGGCGTTGGTCCAAAGACCGCCGCTATGATATTTATTTAGCGCTCTTCGCTGCAGCAGCATTTCACCTTTTGCATTGAAAATAAAAACACTGAATGCCCGATGCAATAATGCTTTACGGTGAGCTTCCATTTTCTCCATTATGCCAATTTCTTCGTCTTGCTCATTAACCAGGACAACTGCATTTTCTCTCATAAATAATTTCTTGAAATATAAAATTCTGTTGATGAAAAAACTTATCGGGCGAATGCTACTAACAATCAATTAACCTGGATAGTTGGGGAAAAGACAAAGTTTTCTGCCTTATTCCCAATCAATTTACATGAAAGTAATGAATTGGTCAAACAGGAAACCGCGAACGGGAATAAACAGAATCAAATGTGAATAAATATTTATAACTGCCCCTCAGATCAGTGGGGAAATGGGTAGTTTTTTGAATTCCCTCTGTGAATAATTTTCCTATCTATAAAAGTAAATTTATCTGGAAACCAAACACATAAGAGGAGTAGGTCCCTCTATGCGCTCACTATAAGGATGCTTTTAAAAGATATGGGATTTCACTGAACAACCACCCGCAGTATCGTATCTTTTTCACCTTCCACTATAAAGCGAAAAAAGTAAAGTCCTTTAGGAAGCTTGTCAGTGGGTATTTTTTCCTGGTAATTATTAAGCGTTTTTTGAAGGATCTTTTTTCCGTAGCTGTCATAGACCAATAGCGTAATATCAGAAATGATATTACTGTTTGTAAGGATTTCCAATGGCTGTCCCTGCGCTACAGGGTTTGGGAAAATAATAAAACTGTTGCCTGAAAAACTATACACTGTTTCCGGCTGCGAATAAATTATTTTACCTCCGGCTAATTCCAGTTTGGCCCGATAAATATTTAAACCATTAGCAAGCTTAGTATCAGTAAAATTGATTTGCAAATTGCCGGGTTGGTTAATCGTTTCAAAAGGCACATACCTGCCTCCGGAAAATTTTTCAAGCACGATGGCATTTATGCCATATAATGTACCCAAAGAAAGTGTCAGGATTGCCGTATTGTTATCCAATATACCCAGGAATGAACGGATATAACATTCCACTCCCTGCAGGGTATAATCAAAAGTGAA
>Ga0209254_10000633_pt1 | contig 29408 bp, 25 predicted proteins | sample FrelakmetDIP11DI_FD_187148 | JGI IMG/M metagenome (GOLD analysis project Ga0209254, IMG submission 187148) | Freshwater lake sediment microbial communities from the University of Notre Dame, USA, for methane emissions studies - DIP11 DI (SPAdes)... | ecosystem: Environmental > Aquatic >... | reverse complement strand
GACGGCGCTCGAGCGCCGCGCACGTCCGCGGCTCTGACCTGACCGACAGCCGGTCCCACGGGGACGTTCATGACCGACACCGATCTCCGCACGCTGGGCGTGATCATCGCGGCGCTGGGCGGTGCGGCCATCGGCGTCGAGCGCGAGCGATCCGGGCACGCGAAGGGGCCGGCCGCGCGGTTTGCCGGCGTTCGCACGTTCACCCTGCTCGGCGGGCTCGCGGGCCTCTCCGGATGGCTCTGGGCCCAGGGGATGCCGTGGCTCGCGGCCGTGCTGCTCGCCGGCGCCGTCGCGCTGGTGGTGGTGGCGTACCTCGCCGTCTCGGCACGCGATCCCGATGGCACGACGGAGGTTGCCGCGCTGGTGACGCTCGGGGCAGGCGTGCTGGCGGGACTCGGCCACCTGGCGTTCTCGAGCGCCGTCATTGCCGTGACCGCCCTGCTGCTCATCGAGAAGTCGCGCGTGCACGCGCTGGTCGATCGGATGGACGACACGGCGGTCCGAGCCGGCATCCGCTTCGCCGTGATGGCGGTCGTGCTCATGCCGCTGCTTCCGACGGGGCCGTACGGCCCGCTCGGGGGCGTCAGGCCGCGCGAGCTGTGGGTGTTCGTGCTGTTCTTCTCGGGCATCAGTTTCGCCGGGTACATCGCGCGCCTCTTCGTCGGCGCCCGGCACGGCTACCTGGTGGCCGGACTGCTCGGCGGCATCGTGTCGTCGACCAGCGTGACGCTGTCGTTTTCGCGCGCGAGCAAGAAGGAAGACGCGTCCGTCGGCCGGCCCCTCGCCTACGGCGTCCTCGCCGCCTGCACGACGCTGTTCGTGCGAGTCGCCGTGGCCACGGCGGTCCTGTCGCTCCCGCTGGCCAAGCAGCTCGTCCCGCTCATCGCGGCGCCCTTCCTTGCGGGCGTGGCCGCCGTGGCCATCGGTTTGCGCCGGCGGCCGCACGAACGGCCGGAAGTGCAGACCATGCAGAATCCGCTGCAGTTCAAGGCGGCGCTGCAGATGGCCGTGCTCTTCCAGGCGGTGCTGTTTCTGGTGGAGGGGGTGCGGGCGACGTGGGGAGACGTGGGCCTTGTCGTCAGCGGCGCGATTCTCGGCCTCGCTGACGTCGATGCGCTGATGATCGCCATGACCCATACCGCCTCGACCAGCGGATCGACGGCCGCCCCGGCAACGGCCTTGGCCGTCGGCATCCTCTCGAACACGCTGTTCAAGCTGGCCCTGGCGACGACCCTCTCGCGCCCGCCGTTCAGGCGCACGGCCGGGCTGGGCCTCGCGGCGATGGCCGCGGCATCGCTGGCGGCGCTGCTGGTCTTCCGATTGGGACCTTGACTTCGCCGCGGGGCGTCACTAACTTGTGGCGCCATGGGCCCTGCACGCACGCCGCCGAGAATCGACATCAACTGCGACATGGGCGAAGGCTTCGGCCCGTACACGATGGGCGTCGACGCGGGGATTATCACCCACGTCACATCGGCGAACATCGCGTGTGGTTTCCACGCGGGCGACCCCGGATGGATGCGGGCGACGGTCTCGCTGGCCGAGCGTCACCGCGTCGGCGTCGGCGCGCACCCGGGCTTCCCGGACCTTCGCGGGTTCGGCCGCCGCGTCATGCTCGCGACTCCGGCCGAGATCACCGACGACCTCGTCTATCAAATCGGCGCCCTGACGGCGTTCACCGGCGGGAAGCGCCTCCAGCACGTGAAACCGCACGGGGCCCTCTACAACATGGCCGTCGAGCGGGAGGACGTGGCGCGCGCCATCGGTGATGCCGTCCTGGCCGTCGATCGCCGTCTCATCCTCGTGGTCCTCGCCGGGTCGCCATGGGAGACGGTGGCGCGCCGGATGGGGCTGCGCGTCGCCCGCGAGGTGTTCGCCGACCGCGCGTTCGACGCCCGCGGCGCGCTGGTGCCTAGGTCCGTGCCCGGCGCCGTCATTCACGACGAGGCGGCCGTTGTCGAGCGGAGCCTCCGGCTGGTCGTTGAACGAAGGGTGACCGCCGTCACCGGGGAGGACCTCGAACTCCACGCCGACACGATCTGCCTGCACGGCGATACGCCCGGCGCGGTAAGCCTGGCCGCGTCCCTGCGCCAGGCCTTCGCACGCGCGGGAGTCGAGGCTGTCCCGATGGCGGAACTGGTGGCGCCCTGACCATGCCGCTGGTCCCGCGCCTCCTTCCGGCAGGCGACAGCGCGATCGTCGTCGAGTACGGCGACGGGATCGACCTGAGCCTCAACGCGAGGGTCCGGCTCCTTCACCGCGCGCTCGGCGCCACTCGGCCCGCCGGGGTCGTCGAAACGGTTCCCGCGTATCGCTCGCTGTTGGTGCACTACGACCCGATCGTGCTGTCCCGAGCGGCGATTGAGCGATGGATCGCCGAGACGGCGGACCATCTGCCGGCGGAGAGCCCGGCGGCGTGCCGGACCGTCGAGATCCCCGTGGTGTACGGCGGCGTGGCCGGGCCCGATCTGGCCGACGTGGCCGCGCATGCGGGCCTCGAACTGCACGAGGTCGCCGACCTCCACGCGTCGGTCGAGTACGTCGTGTTCATGCTGGGCTTCATGCCGGGGTTCCCGTACCTCGGGGGTCTCCCCGAGCGCCTCGCCACGCCAAGGCTCGCGACACCACGCACCCTGGTCCCGGCAGGATCGGTGGGGATTGCCGGAGCGCAAACCGGTATCTACCCCGCCGAGAGCCCGGGCGGCTGGCGGCTCATCGGGCGAACGCCGGTCGTGCTGTTCGACCCGAGCGACTCGCCGCCCGCGCTGCTCGAAGCCGGAGACCGCGTCCGATTCGTTCCGGTGGCCACGGCCGACTACGACGCGATCGCGCGCGAGGTTGCGGCCGGCCTCTATCGTCCCGCGATCCGGGCGGAGAGCGCCGGCCGATGACGGCCATCGAGGTGCTCGACGGCGGCCTGCTGACCACGGTGCAGGACCTCGGGCGCTTCGGCGCCCAGCAGTACGGGGTGCCGGTGTCGGGGGCGATGGACGCGTGGGCGCTTCGCGCGGCGAACCGGCTGGCCGGCAATTACGAGGGCGCCGCGGCCCTGGAAATCACGCTGGCGGGGCCCGTCCTGCGGTTCGACGGGCCCGGCGTCATCGCCTTGACCGGCGGCGACCTCGGCGCGAGGCTCGACGGGCGGGCGCTGGATCCCTGGCAGTCGGTCGGCGTCCCTCCCGGCGCCGAGTTGTCGTTTGCCGGCCCGCGGGACGGCCTGCGCGCCTACCTCGGCGTCGCCGGCGGCATCGGGGTGCCCCTGGTGCTCGAGAGCCGCTCGACGCTGCTCAACGCGCGGCTTGGCGGTTTCATGGGACGCGCCCTTGCGGCCGGCGATCGCGTGCCGGTCGGGCCGGGCGGCATGGCGATCGGCCGCACGGGTTGGCGCCTGCCCCGAACGCTCGTGCCCGCCTACGGCCATTCGCACATGGTTCGCGTCGTGATGGGGCCGCAGGACGATGCCTTCACGGAGGACGGCATCCGGACGTTCCTCTCGGGGAGCTACACGCTGGCTCCGCAATCCGACCGCGTGGGATGCCGCCTGACGGGGCCGCGGATCGCGCATCGCCTGGGAGCGGACATCGTGTCGGACGGCACCGCGTTCGGATCCGTGCAAGTGAGCGGCGACGGCCTGCCCATCGTGCTGATGGCCGATCGGGGCACGACGGGCGGATACACGAAGATCGCCACGGTGGCGAGTGCCGATCTGCCGCGCATGGCTCAGGCCTCGCCCGGCGACCGCGTCCGGTTCGTGCGGGTCGAACTCGACGAGGCGGTGGCCCTCCTGCGTGCCGCGCGAACCGGGCTCGACCGGATTGCCCGAGACGAGCCGTGGAGCGCTCCGGCGGCCGGCATCTTCGAGGAAGACAGCGGTGAGCCCCTCGCGGCGCCGGCCTACGCCGGGCTCGCCGACGCCCTCGCGCTTCGGCGCGGCTCCGCGGCGGTGCGCAGCACTGCCGTCCGCGCGCCCATGCCTGGCCTGGTCGTGTCGGTGGCCGTGCGCGCAGGCGACACGGTGGCCACCGGCCAGCCGCTCGTCGTCCTGGAGGCCATGAAGATGCAGAACCCCGTGCGCGCGACTCGGGCCGGGCGTATCAGCCGCGTGCTCGTCGCCGAGGGTGCGCTGGTGGAGAGCGGCGCCGCCCTGGTCGAATTCGACGACGCGGACGCGCGGCGGAGCTGAGCCGATGCCCACCGAGGTTCGCGATCGCGGGCTGATGGGGTGGTGGAGGGCCGGCACGCCCGAAGGCCGCCGCGCGCTCGTGGCGGGCAGCCTCGGATGGATGCTCGACAGCTTCGACGTGATGATCTACGCGCTCGTGCTGGCGGCGCTCATGAAGGACCTCGGGATGGCCAAGTTCACCGCCGGCCTGCTGGGCTCTGTGACGCTGGTCGCTTCGGCCATTGGCGGGCTCGTGTTCGGGGTCGTGGCGGACCGCTATGGGCGGACGCGCGCCCTCGTCTGGAGCATTCTCATCTACTCGGTGTTCACCGCCGCGTGCGGTCTGGCGCAGACCGTGGCGCAACTCGCCGTGTTCCGGATCTTCCTCGGGCTGGGCATGGGAGGGGAGTGGGCGAGCGGCGCCGCGCTGGTCTCCGAGACCTGGTCGGCCGAGCATCGCGGCAAGGCGCTCGGTTTCATGCAGAGCGCGTGGGCCGTAGGCTACGGCCTTGCGGCGCTTGTCGTGGCGGTGGTCATGCCCATCTGGGGATGGCGGGCCGTGTTTTTCGTCGGCGTGCTGCCGGCGCTGCTGACGGTCTGGGTCCGGCGCCGGGTCGAGGAACCCGCCTTGTGGCGCGCGAGGCAGGCAACGGAATCGTCCCGGAGGGGCCGGCTGACCCACGTGTTCCGCGGCGGCCGCGGGCGGCTGACCGTCGCGGTCACGCTCATGAACGCCTGCACGATGTTCGCCTGGTGGGGGTTCAACCAGTGGATCCCGGCCTATCTCTCGCTGCCGGCCGCCGAAGGGGGCATCGGCCTCACCACGCGCTCGATGTCGGGCTTCATCATCGCCATGCAGGTCGGCATGTGGTTCGGCTACGTGACGTTCGGGTTCATCAGTGACCGGGCCGGACGAAAACGCGCCTACGTCGCCTACCTGCTGACCGCCGCCGTGCTGATGCTCTCGTATACCGTCACCCGGCACCCGCCGGCGCTGCTCCTGCTCGGGCCCGTGGTCGCGTTCTTCGCGACCGGGTACTTCACGGGCTTCGGCGCGGTGACGGCGGAGATCTATCCGACGGACATCCGCGCCACGGCGCAGGGCTTCACCTACAACATCGGGCGCATCGGGAGCGCCGTCGCGCCCTGGGCCGTCGGCCACCTGGCGGACACGCACGGCTTTGGCGCGGCGTTCTCCCTGTCGGCCGTCGCGTTCGTGCTCGCCGCGGTCATGTGGTTCTGGATCCCTGAGACGAAGGGGCGCGACCTCGCCTGACGACCAATCGGGGCCAGGCCCCTCCACGGCCGGAAGTGGGGCCAGGTCCCGTTGAAAGACTGTGGATTCTGCCCAGCTTGTGGCCGCATGTACGCAGGAACTGGGACACGCTGCGCCTCAGGTATGCAGATTCTGCGACCTGAGTGGCTCCTGGGGGCAGATTCTGCACAGGGACCTGCCGCGGCGGCAGCCCAGAGAACGGGGCCAGGCCCCCCAGTCAGCCCCCCCCTCCTCCTCAGAAGCGGAAGTAGATGAAATCGAGCGACGTGGTGCTGTGGAGGACGAGGATCGCGGTGAACAGGAGGCCGGCGAGCGTAGCCTGAACGGCCACGGCCCATGGCACCGGGTCTTCCTCGGCGCTCGTCATCGCCGCGACGAAGTCATGCCCGCCCAGTTCGGCCCATAGGCTCTGCACCCAGAGCGGAATCGAGTATAGCGCCGCGAGGAAGAACAGGTAGGCGCCGGTCCGCCGCCCGAGGACCGTCGATTGAAATGGCGACAGGCTGAGGTGGCGCACGATCTGCGCCAGGTCCGTTTCGCGGAAGAACAGCCATCCGAGATTGGTGAGCGCGAACATCCCGGCGATCTGCAGGGGCGTGAGCCATCGGCGCGGCCGCCGCCGGCGTCTTCGCACCGCGCCCGCGATTCTCGCGAGGGCGAGCAGCACGCCGTGGTACGCGCCCCAGATGACGAAGTTCCAGCTGGCGCCGTGCCACAGGCCGGCCGCCAGCATGGTGACGATTATCCCGCCCACGTAGGCCCACGTCGCGGCGTCGACGAGGACGCGCCGATCGGCGGGCATGCGGTCCGACAGGCGATAGGCCACCGGCAGGAAGACGTAATCGCGGAACCATGTGGACAGCGAGATGTTCCACCGTCGCCAGAACTCGGTCGGACTCTTCGCGAGGTACGGGTGTTCGAAATTCCTGATGAGGTCGATGCCGAGCCATTTCGCCACGCCCCGGGCGATGTCCGCGTAGGCGGAGAAGTCGGCGTAGATCTGGATGCAGAAGGCGAACACGCCGGCCCACAGGACGAAGAACTCGGGCGACCGGAGGGCGAACACCTTGTCGGCGATAACGCCCACGTTGTCGGCGATCACCAGCTTCTTGAAGAAGCCCCAGGCGAGCAGCAGCGTGGCGTCCCGTGCCGCCGGCGCCGAGAACCGGCGCTCGCGCTCGATCTGCGGAAGCAGGGTCGCGGCGCGCATGATGGGCCCGGCCAGCAGGCTGGGGAAGAACGCGATGAAGGCGCTGATATCAACGAGGCTCCTTCGGGCCGGCGTCCGCCGCCAGTACACGTCGATGACGTAGCTGAGCGCCTGGAACGTGTAGAACGAGATGCCCACGGGGAGCGCGACGTCCAGGGCCAGCCGGGGCACCTGCCACCCGGCCGAGGCCAGCGCCGCGGCCAGGTTGTCTGCGAAGAAGTTGAAGTACTTGAAGAACCCCAGCAGCCCGAGATTGGCGGCGACCGCCAGCCATAGGAACGCCTTGCGCCGCGAGGGCCGGAGGTCCATGCCGAGGGCGGCCACATAGTCGACGGCCGTCGTCACCGCGACCAGGACCGCGAACCATGGGTGCACCCACCCGTAGAACACGTAGCTGCCGGCGACGAGCAGCACGTTCTGGCCTCGGCGGGGCAGCGCCCAATAGGCTGCGGCGAAAACGACGAAGAAGACCGCGAAGTCGATGCTGTGGAAGATCACCGGAATAGCTCCGGGTGCATCCGGAAGAACCGCTCTGTATAGACGCGCCGGAAGTCCTTCTTCACGTGGTCGCCGTCTTCGTACGCCGAGAGCGGCTGTTCAGGGTCGCCCCAGTCGTCGTAGAACGCGGCGCCGTTCGCCTCCAGGTACGCGCGGAGCTTCGACACGTATGCCTGCAGGGTGCTCGACTGGGGCGGAGGCCCCTCCGCGGTCGGCCGCCGCTGCACCCGCACGAACGCCACCCGAATGCCCGACATCTGCGACAGGCGGACGATTTCCGGAAGCACGGACGTGGGGAGGCTGCGGTCGAAGTCAAGCGCCTCCGGGCGGGCCGAGGCCATGTCGGCCGCCGCCATGGGCCGCAGAGCCTCCAGCGTGAACACGTCGTTGTTGATCGTCTCGAGCAGCTTCTTTCTGGCGCGCCGGCCGGCCGACCAGGCCACGGGCGCGCGGATCAAGAGCGGCTCGAGCCAGGCTCTGGTCTGATCGTACTGATAGGCGCGCCGGATGGCGCCGTGCAGCCGGTAGTGCGTTCCCCGCGCGCGGGCGGCGAGGATGTCGTCGAGCACGGGTTCCCGGTTCTTCGCCACCCGGTCCAGGGCCGACGGGTAGACGCGGAACAGCGTGTCGGTGAGGTTCTCATCGCGGAAGAAGAACACCACGGCCCTTGGCTTCAGGCCGGCATTGACGACCAGGTTCCTGAACGTCAGGTACCAGTAGGCGGGCCCGGACCCCGGGTGAAACAGCGCCGCGGCACCGTGGCCGCCCATGAGCCTGGACAAGTGGCCGGGGTCGATCCGCGTGCCGGCCATCGAGTCGCCGATCAGGATGAGGTCGTTGGCGGCTTCACGCAGCGCGGTGACGGCCGGGCCGTCGAACGGTGCGCGCACGCGGGGCGATTCAATCGACGGGATGTAGCTGGGCGCCGCGTCCGGCGGCTGCACGGCTCGATTCACCGCGCGGAGGCCGAGCGGCACCACGAACACGCCGAGGATCACGGCGATGAGCGAGAGGCCTCGCCGCCGGCGTGCTCCTGGCATGCGCATGCAGAGGGGACCGCAGGGCGCGCTACCGCCCGGCGCCCGCGCTCTCCGGGAACAGCGGCGCGAGCGTCTCCGGCCGCGGCGGGGGTGTCATCAGGCTCACGACGACGAGCAGGCCGATCGAGATGAAGGCCGCCGGATAGAAGCTCGGGATGCCCCACGCGTCAGTGCCGATCATGACGGACGGGGCGAGAAACGGCAGGAGCACCTCGAAAAACAGCGTCGCCAACGCGCCGCCGACAATCGACGCGACGCCGCCCTGGCGCGTCGCCCGTTTCCAGGTCAGGGCCGCGAAGAGCGCCGGCGTCACGGACACGCCGTACATGGTGTAGGCGAAGTAGGCGTACCGCAGCACCGAGATCTCCGACTCGAGGTAGGTCGGGATGAAGATCATCAGGAACGCGAACAGGCCCATGACGACGATGAACACCTTCTGGAGGCCGACCATCTTCGTCGGGTCCGCCTTCGGGTTGATGGTCCCCTGGTAGATGTCACGGATGACGTTGGAGCTCGACGACAGCAGATAGTTCATGCCCGTCGAGAGCACGACGGCGCACGCCGCCCCGAGCAGCAGCACGCCCACCGGCGTCGGTACCATGTAGCGCGCGGCGTTCAGCACGAGCGACCGCCCGCTCCAGTTCATGTGGTGCTCGACGTTGTAGGAAGACGCGTACACCGCGATGCCAATCACGATGGTCTCGACGACGATCGTGCCGACGATCCAGATGGCCGTCGCCTTCTTCGCCTCGGCCGGGGACTTGGCCGCGTAGAACTTCTGGTACATCGACTGGACGCCGAGCAGGAGGAACAGTGTGGAGAAGAAATAGCTCAGCGCCTTCAGCGCGGGGTACTTGCCGAAGTCCGGCGAAAACACCGCGAAGTGCCCTGCCGGCAGCACCTCGCGCGCCTGCGACCATCCGCCCGCCGTCGAGATGACGAAGGGAAACGCCAGCAGGCAGGCCGACACGATGATGATGCCGTTCGGCAGGTCCGTGTGCGCGACCGCCACCATGCCGCCGATCGTCACGAACATGATCACGAAGACGGCCGCGATGGTCTGGCCCACCTCGGGCGAAATCGCCCCGTCGGTGACGACATTGAGGATCTCGCCTCCTGCCCGGAACTGGTAGGACACGATGGTGGTGAAGGCGATGATGAGCGCGATCGCCCCGAACAACCGGGCGAACCGGCCGTACCGCACCTCCAGGATGTCGCCAATCGTGTACTGGCCGAAGGTGCGAATCTTCGCCGCGATAAAGTAGATGATCGCGATGCCCAGGAACGCCCCGGCCGGCTGCCACACGGCGCTCCATCCCGCATAGGAGGCGAACTCCGCGCCGGCGATGAAGGTGCCGGATCCGATCCAGGTGCACACCAGGGTGAAGACCATCTTGGTGAGCGACAGGCTCCGCCCCGCCACCATGAAGTCTTCCTGCGACTTGATTTGTCGTGAACGGTAGATGTTGTACCCGGTCAGCACCAGCAGGTACGCCAGGATCACGTACAGGTAAACGCTCACGGCCCCTCCTCGCAGGATCGGGTGAGAAAACCGGTGCAGGATAGCACAGGTGGTGGCGGGCGCCGGACTGCGGCGCCGCGGCTGCAGCGCCGCGGGTCCAGTCGCGCCGGGCTCCACTTCGGCCGCACTCAGAGTCGCCCTCTGCGGCTGGGCACGCGGCTCCGCCACCTCGGCAGCGGCCTCGGGGGCGCACCCTCGGCCGCAGCGTCGGAACGGCTACTTCGTGCCGGGCGGCACGTAGTCGGCCGGCAGGGCCGAGTCCGCTCCGAAGAAGAATTCGGTCATCTGACGCGCCACCAGCTCCTGCGCCTCTTTCTGAAACGGGAGCAGGCGGTACTCGTTCAGGATCATCTTCATCCGCTCTTCCCAGAGCTTCCACGCTTCGAGCGAAACGTTGTTGTAGACGCGCTCGCCGAGTTCTCCCGGCCAGGGAGGGGAGTCGAGCCCGGGCATTTCCTTGCCGAACTTCACACAATGGACCATGCGGCTCATGTCGGTTCTCCGGAATCAGACGTGGATTGGCTAGTGTATGCGCTTCGCCGCCTGCAGTGCGGCCGGACGTGTCTCGGCCCCCGTCGCCGCCGGTGCGCGGTCCGCACCGCCGGCGGCGCGTTCGACCTGCACGCGCGCGTCGTTGAAGCAGGCGCCCGCACCGATGTCGGTCAGGGTGTCGGGCGTCAGCGCGTTGGCGGTGGAGCCGTTCAGCGTGTGGCGGCTCCACAGCCCCTTCGGCAGGGCCACCGTTCCCGGGCGCACCGCGGGCGACACCGCGGCGTGGCAGGTCACCGCCCCGAGATCGTTGAAGACCCGGATGGTGTCCCCCTCGCCGATCTCCCTGGCATGGGCGTCCTCCGGGTGGATGGTCAGCGCGGCCGGTTTGCGCACGAGCTCGTACAGCGACGAGGAGATGGCCTTCTCGTTTGACGGCGAGATGAGCGCCAGCGGATAGCGGTCTGTCGCCGGGTCCGGCTGATACGTATAGAGGCCCAGCGGCGCCTCGCGATCGAGGTCCTCGGGAAAGAGATGGACCCTGCCGTCGGGCGTGCGGGGGAAGACGTCGACGAACTGAACCGGGGCCGTGCCGAACGGGGGCGCCGCCGGTGCATTCGCCCTGACCGCGTCGCCCACGCCCTCAGGCAGCCCGTCGATGACGCGGATCATCATCTCCAGCTCGTCGCGCGGTTCCCCGGGACGGTCGAGCCCCAGGCGTTGCTCCAGCTCGGCGAACACGTCGACGTTGGGCCGGGCCTCGCCCACCGCGTCGACCACGGGCCGGACCATCTGCAGGCTGATCGGCCCGTACGCCCTCGCGAGATCGTACTGCTCGAGGAACGTGGCGGCGGGCAGCACGATGTCGGCATACCGCGCCGTATCGCTGATCACCTGGTCGAAGACGATCGTGGTCAGGTCGTCCCGCTCGAGTCCCTGCCGCACGAGGTTCTGGTGGGGGGCCGTCGAGAGGGGATTGCAGTTGTACACGAAGAGCACCTTCACGGGCGGGTCCGGCGATCCGGTCAGCATGCGGCCGAGGTGGTTCATGTTGACGAGGCGCGTCGGCGGCTCGTCAGCGCCGATCCACGTCTTCGTGATGCTCCAGGAGCCGGAGTTGCTGAGCGTGTAGCCGCCGCCGCGCACGCCGAACTTGCCTGCGACGGCCGGCAGCGCCAGGATCGCGGCCGCCGCGTTGCCCCCGTTGCGGTTTCGCTCGAGCCCCCACCCGCATCGAATCACGGCCGGCGAGGCCTCGGCGTACATGCCGGCCAGCCTGGCGATGTCCGCGCGCTCGATCCCGGCCACCTCGGCCGCGTGCTCGAAGGTCCATTCCCGTGCGCGCGCCCGCAGCGCGCCGGCGCCCGTGGTGTGCGCCTCGAGGAAGGCCTCGTCGGCCAGGCCGTTCTCGAACAGATGGCGATGCAGCGCGAGCGCGACGGCGACGTCCGTGCCCGGCTTGAGGGCGAGATGGAGATCGGCCAGCCTGGCCAGGGGCGTCGCGCGGGGGTCTACGACGACGAGCGCGGCCCCCGCCCGCTGCGCTTCGCGGACGAATGGCACCAGATGGATGCCGGATGCCGACGGATTCGCGCCCCAGATGACGACGAGCTTCGCGTGCGCATAGTCGGCGTACGTGACCGAGGGCATCTTGCCGTACAGCGCCTGGTTCGCCGCGCCCGTCGTGGATGCGCACAGCGTGCGGGCCAGCCTCGAGGCGCCGAAGCGCCTGAAGAGCCGGGCGTCGGTCGTGTCCTGCGTCAGCAGGCCGTTGGACCCTCCGTAGCAGTAGGGGAGCACCGACTCCGCACCCCAACGGTCGCGGGCCTCTCGCATCGCGTCGGCGACGCGAGTCAGGGCCTCCTCCCAGCTGACCCAGCGAAACGCGCCGGTCCCCGGAGGGCCGATGCGGAATCCCGGCCGCAGCAGGCGATCGGACCCATACATGCGCTCGCCGAAGCGGCGAACCTTCCCGCAGATATACCCGCCGGTCACCGGGTTGGCGTGGCCGCCGTCGAGGGCGACCACGCGCCCGCCGGCGAGCGACACCGACAGGCTGCAGGAGTCCGGGCAGTCGAGGGGGCACGCCGTGCCGACCTGGTGTCCGGCGGGCGGCTTCGTCATGACGAGGCCCTGGTGCGCACCGCCTGGCCATCCTGCAACTCGCGAAGCGCCTGGAACGGGCCGACGACGACCGTCGTTCCTTCGTTCACACCGGATACTTCGATGTCGAGGCCGCCGATGAGGCCAGGGGTGACCGGCAGGAACCGGGCCGCGCCGCCGTCTGTCACGAACACTCCGGTGCGCTCTTCGCCGTTGGCGCCAGGTCTGACCACCACCGCCTGCAGCGGGACGACGAGCACGTTCCGGCGCTCGGCGGTCAGCACTTCGGCGTCACACGTCAGGCCTGGACGCAGGCGCGGGTCCGGGTTGTCGAGGCGGACCTTCACGCGAAATTCGCGCGCCGCCGCGCCGGTGCCGGCAATCGGCAGGGCGCTCGCGCCGATCTCCACGACGCGCCCCGTGAACGAGACGCCCGGGATAGCTTCGAGCGTCACCGTCGCCGTCTGGTCGAGCGCAATCCGCAGCACATCCGCCTCGGCGACCTTGATCTCGGCGTCGATGGCGGAAAGATCCGAAATCGTCATCAGCGTCGTACCAGGCTGGCCCTGAATGCCCATCACGACCATCTCGCCTTCCTGGACGGGCAGGCGGGTCACGACGCCGGAGATGGGCGCCACGATGTCGGTCTTGGCCAGCACGTCGGCGACTCGTGCCGAATCCGCCCGGGTCTCGGCGACCCGGCGATCCGCGGCCTCGCGCACCTGCTGCAGGCGCCGGATTCCCGACTCGGCGCTACGGACCTGAGCTGCCGCCGTGTCGGCAGCCGCCGTGGCGCTATCGAATTCGGCCACCGGCACGAGGCCGTCCTTGCGAAGGTCCCGCGTCCGCTGCAGTTTGAGCTGCGCCTCTTGCGATCGGGCTCTCGCCGCGTCGAGATCGGACTGCGCCGACTGCAGGAGGTCGGCTGTCGCCCGCAGGTCGGCCTCGGCGCCCTTGACCCGCGAATTGGCGGCCGACGCGCTCGCGGCCGCCTGAACGGCGTCGATGCGCGCCACGATCTGTCCGGCCTTGACGGCCTCGCTCTCTTTCACGCGGAGTTCGACCAGCCGGCCCATCACACTGGACCCGATGTCCGCATACCGCTGCGCGACGATTTGACCGGACGCGGTCACCGAGGAGCGGAAAATCGGCTTGCGCGCCGCGGGTTGCGTGTCCACCGCCACGCCGCCGCCGCCGCGGCGGGCCACGAAGAGCGCGCCGACGATGATGATACCGGCCGCGGCAATCAGCCCCACGGTTCGTCGCTTCATAGGCCTCACTTTACCACGCGCCTTCGCCCCACCCCAGTTTGGACGCGTGCAGCGCGGCGGCAGGATCCCGCGGCGCCGGGACGGCGTCACTCTAAGAGCAACCGCTTCCCGATGTCTGCTAGAGTGGCTTGTCTCGTATTCATGCGTCATGTTCACGTACCTGCGTTCGATCGGTGAATCGGCGGCCCAGGGCCTTTCCTCGATCCGAGGCAATCCTCTGCGGGCCGGTCTTGGCGCCCTCGCCGTGGCGGTCGCGGTGGCGACCATCGTGGTGGTGGTGACTGCATTGGACGGCCTCGGCCGGTACGCACAGACCACAGGCGCGCGCGCCTTCGGGAGCGACACGTTTCTCCTGGCGCAGATCGCCACCGCGGGCCAGAGCACGCGACGGGAACTGGCCGAGAAACAGCAGCGCAACCCGGCGATGGGGAGGCCCGAGCTTCGGTTCCTCGAGCGCCACGCCGGTTCCGAGGTGATCTACGCCTCCACCGTGCAGCGCGTGGGGGATGTCACCGCCGGGCCCAGGACGTTCGAAGATGCCACGATCAGCGGCACGACGCCGACACTCGCTGAGATCCGTGACATGGGTATCGGCCGCGGTCGCTTTCTGCAGAGCCACGAGGCCGAACGGGGTGCCCAGGTGGCGGTCGTCGGCGCCGACATCGCCGACGAGTTGTTCCCCGGGACCGACGCGCTGGGCCGCTCCATCCGCGTGGCGGGCCGCCGGTTCGAGGTGGTGGGCGTGCAGATGCGACTCGGTTCGTCCGGTGGCGCCTCGCTCGACCGGTCCGTCTGGATGCCGCTCGTCACGTTCGAACGCATCTTCGGGCCGCCGCCGACGCTGAGCATCTTCGCGCGCGCGAAGGACGGCGTGGCCACCGACACGGCCGAGAACGTCGCCCGCGCCGCGCTGCGGGCGAAGCGGCAGCTCCGGCCGGGGGTCGCCGACAATTTCGACTTGCTGAGCCCTGAGGCGGCCCGCGACTTCGTGCGGCGGATTTCCGAGCGCGTGGGCGCCGCCGCCGTTCCCATTTCCGCGATGGCGCTGCTGGCCGCCATCGTGGTGATCACCAACACGACGCTCGTCTCGGTGACGCAGAAGACGCGCGAAATCGGCGTCCGGCGGGCGCTGGGCGCGTCGCGCGGCGACATCATGCGGGAAATCGTCGCCGAGTCCCTCATCGTCTCGCTGGCCGGCGGGCTCGCCGGAACGCTGGTGACGGCCGCCTCGGTGTCCTTTCTCGCCGGCGCCCTGCAGTTCGACATCGTCGTCCGGTGGTCGACCGTGGCGTGGGCCATTCTTGCCGCGGGCCTGAGCGGCCTCGTGGCCGGGTACTACCCGGCGCGTCGCGCCACGCGGATCGACGTGATTTCGGCCGTGAGAGCGGAGTAGCCGGCATGACCTGGATGCAGGGAAGCTCCGAGGCGGGCATGCTGGCGATGGACTCGCTCCGAAGCCAGAAGCTGCGCTCCGCCCTCGCCATCGCGGGTGTCGTGATCGGGATCATCACGGTCGTGCTCGTGGCCACCATCCTGGTGGGGGTGCGAAACGGCATCGCCGGCCTGTTCAGGGAACTCGGCACCGAGAACGTCTTCGCCTTCCACCGCGCGGGCGATCCTTACAGCCCGGCCTCCGACCGCGATGCCCAGCGCAAACCTCTCGATCCCGGCCTGGCCGCCGCGATTGCCGTATCCGCCACGTCGATCCGCGACGCGGCGGCGCAGATCATCGTGCCCCCGATCGTGGACGGGCGCGCGCTGGTGGCCCGCCGCGGCACCAATGAGAGCGACACCGTGCTCGTGGAGGGAGCGACGCCGGGCTTCTTCGACATCACCGGCACGGAGTTTCGCGCGGGAAGGCCCTTCACCGAGATCGAGAATCAGCGGGCGGCGAAGGTGGCCGTCCTCGGATCGAACGTCGCGCGCGCCCTGTTCGGGGCCGCTCCGTCGCTCGGCAAGTCGTTCACCCTGGCGGGCGACACGTACTTCGTCGTCGGGGAGGCAGCGCCGCGGCGCGGCGGCTTCTTCGGCGAGAACCGCCAGGACAACGTCATCTCGCTCCCGGCGGCGACCGTCGCGAGGCGCTTCCCCGACGCGAAGCAGGCCATCCTCTATGCCCGCGCGCACCCCGGACAGCTCGCGGCGGCGAAGACGGAGATGGAGTTCCTTCTGCGCCGCCTTCGCGGCCTGGCGCCCAGCGCGGAGAACGACTTCACGCTCTCGACCGCGGAGCAGATCATCGCCCAGTTCGACGAGATCGGCGCCCGGATCGGGCTGGCCACTTTCGCGCTCGCGGCGGTCAGCCTGCTCATCGGCGGCATCGGCATCGCGAACGTGATGATCATCAGCGTGACCGAGCGCACGCGGGAGATTGGGACGCGGCTGGCCATCGGCGCCCGGCGCCGGGATGTGCTGGCGCAGTTCTTGACCGAGGCGGCGCTGCTCTCCGGCGTCGGCGGGCTGGTCGGGGTGGCGATCTCGTGGGCGCTGGGCTTCGTGCTGAGCGTGTTCGCGCCGGCGTTCCCGTCGGTGCCGCCGCTGTGGGCGGTCGTCGGGGGACTGGTCTCGGCGGTGTCGACGGGAGTCGTGGCCGGCTATTTGCCTGCACGGAGGGCCGCGGGACTCGACCCGGTCGAAGCCCTCCGCTACGAGTAGGGAATCCCGGGAGCGGGCGTCGACTGCCTCAGCCCGGAGGCCACGATGGCGACGCCTCGGGTGCCCGCGCGTCTACAGTTCCCGCATCCGCCCGGCTTTGCGGTCCCAGAACTCGACGCGCGCGACCTCGATCCTGATGAGCGACAACTCGGGATCGGCCGCCCCGCCGGAGAACCACTGGTTGTAGGCAGGGGACCACATGCCGCCGGCTCGCTCGACGTCCCGGACCACCGACGCCGCACCAGACACGGAGACGAATCGATCCTCCGGGGCCGACACGTAGGTGACGTTCACCATCTGGCTGCCGGCGATCTCCTGGGCGACCGCGGACGATGTGCGCGTGAAGAACCAGAGGGTTCCGTCGAACGCATTCTCAGTGGCCACCATCGGCCGGCTCCGCAGCGCGCCGCCTGCCGTGATGGTCGTAAACATCGCGAACGGGATGTCCTTCACCAGATCGCGGAATTGCTGTGCCGAGTATCGGCCTTGGCCCTGCTCCTCCATCCGAACCCTCCGTCTGTCTAGCTTAATCCTTCGATGCAGAAACACGGCGAGGTATTTGTGCCCTCAAGACTGAGTGCTGAGCGCGCGCAGCCGGCGGTCCCGTGGCGCCGACGGAGGCATGTCCGCGTGAACGCGCAACAGTATAATCCCTGCGGCTCCCCCAAGCCGGAGGTGGCGATGAGGACCGCACTGTTCCTGCTCGCGCTCGTCGGGTTCGGCGCGGCCTGCCGGACGAGCGCTCCGGCCATGGTCGCCGATCTGCTCATCGTGAATGCCAGGGTGTGGACCGGCGTCCCCGCGGAGCCGGAGGCCGAAGCGGTGGCCGTTGTCGGCGGCCGCGTGGCCGCCATCGGCACGACGTCGGCGCTCTCGGCCTGGCGCGGGCCGTCCACCAGGGTGATCGATGCCGGAGGCGCCAGGGTCCTGCCGGGATTCAACGACTCCCACGTCCATTTCATGGGAGGCGGCCTCCAGCTCGACCACGTCGACCTGCGGCAGGCTCCGTCGACGGAGGCGTTCGCCAGGCTCATCGGCGAGCGGGCGCAGCAGACGCCACCGGGCGCGTGGATCCTGGGCGGGGACTGGGACGACCAGCTGTGGGATCCGCCCGTCCTGCCGACCCGCCAGCTGATCGACGCGGTGGCGGCGACCACCCCGGTGTTCGTCAACCGGTTCGACGGGCACATGGCCGTCGCCAATACGGCGGCCTTGAGGCTGGCTGGCGTGACGGCCGCTACGCCCGATCCTCCGGGCGGCGTCGTCGTCCGCGACGCGGCAGGCAACCCCACGGGCCTGCTCAAAGACGCGGCGATGGGGCTTGTCTCGAGGGTTGTTCCGCCGTTCACCCCGGCGCGGCGTGCGCAGGCGCTGGCGCGTGCGCTCGCCCACGCGGCGTCGCTCGGCGTGACCAGCGTGCGGGACATGGGGCCCGATGCGGGGGACCTCGCGACGTACGCCGGTTTCGCGGAGGCAGGCCGGCTGACCGTGCGCCTCTCGGCGGCGCCCTCCGAGCTGCAGTGGGCCGACCAGGCCAGGCTGGGCATCCGCCGCGGGTTCGGCACGCCGTTCTTCACGCTGGGGGCCGTGAAGGGATTCGCCGATGGTTCGCTCGGCTCGACGACCGCGTACTTCTTCGAGCCCTACACGGACGCGCCTGCGACGCGAGGCCTGCTGGCGGACGAGATGATCCCGATCGAGGGCATGCGGGAGAGGCTGACCTCGGCCGACGCCGCGGGCCTCCAGCTGTGCATCCATGCCATCGGCGACCAGGCGATCTCAGTCGTGCTCGACCTGTTCACCGGCGTGGCGCAGGCAAACGGGGCACGCGACAGGCGGTTCCGCATCGAGCATGCCCAGCATGTCGCCCCCGGAGACTTCGAACGCTTCGCGTCGCTGGGCGTCATCGCCGCCGTCCAGCCCTACCACGCCGCCGACGACGGGCGGTGGGCGGAGCGCCGCATCGGGCCCGATCGGATTCAGACCACTTACGCCTTCCGCACGTTCCTCGACAAGGGCGTGCGCCTGGCGTTCGGCTCCGACTGGCCCGTGGCGCCGCTCGATCCCATTCTTGGCATCCATGCCGCCGTGACGCGGGCCACCATCGACGGCAAGAACCCGGGCGGCTGGGTGCCGGCCCAGAAGATCACCGTCGAGGAAGCCGTCCGCGCCTATACGGCCGGCTCGGCGTTCGCGGAGTTCACCGAGGCGGACAAGGGGACGCTCGCGCCCGGCGCGCTGGCCGACATCGTCATCCTCTCGGAGGACATCTTCACGATTGTCCCGGCGCGGATCCGCGACGTGAAGGTCAGGACGACGATTGTCGGCGGCCGGGTCGTGTTCGACGCGCCGCGCTGACCTCGCGCTCCCTGTCGAGCAGGGCCTGCTTCACGGTGAGCCCGCCGCCATAACCGACGAGCCTCCCGCCGGCGCCGATGACCCGGTGGCAGGGCACGACGATGGGAAGCGGATTCCGCCCGTTGGCGAGGCCGACCGCCCGCACGGCGGTCGGGCGGCCGACGGCCTTCGCAATCTCGCCGTACGAGCGGGTCTGGCCGTACGGGATCTTCGTCAACGCCTTCCACACCGATGTCTGAAACGGCGTGCCCTTCGCGTGCAGCGGGAGATCGAACTCCGTCCGCGTTCCCTTGAAGTACTCGCGGAGCTGGCGCTCGACGGCGCGAAACGGCGCGGCGGACTGTTTCCACTCGGGCTTCGGGGCGAGGGCGCCCTTGCCGCATTGAAAGGCGATGTGCCGGAGGCCGTGGTCGGCGCACCCGGCGAGCATCAGCTTGCCGATGGGCGTATCGATGTAGGTGTAGAAGGTCGTGTGATCGGCGTGCGTCACCATGTCATCCATCCAGTCTGCGCCCGGCGAGGCGCCTCAAGGTCGAAGCGTATGCGGGAGCGTCACGCGCGCGCAAGACCCATCCCGCGTCTGGCTCGATCGAGCACGCGTCCCACGACGTGGAACGGGGCGATGAGGGATCCCAGGAAGCCGGCGATGGCGAGCGCCATCACCAGGTAGGATTCGCCCGGCACGTCCAACCGCATCCAGGCCCAACAGAAGGGAAGGAGAGCGCAGGCGCCCCCGGCCACGCCGCCCGAGGCGCAGGCGGCGACGCCGCGGGCGCCGATGCCGGTGACGCCAAGCGCCCTTGCCGACAGCACGCCGGTCAGCGCGAAGGCCAGGCAGAAGGAGGCGAGGGTGAAGGCCGCAACCGCGACCAGCGGCTCGCGCCCGGTCAGGCCCTGGAGTTCACGGAAGGCCGGAGCCGTCGGCAGGGCCGCGGCGAGAAACGCGCCGGCGAGTGCCGCGCTGCGTCGCGGACCGGCGCCGAGTTGACGGCCGGCGAACCACCCGGCGCCTCCGAACCCTGCGATCGCACCCAGCCAGAAGACCGGCTCCGCCGCGGCACGCAAGGGAACCCCGGCCGCCGACGTGACGCTCAGCAGAGCCGGAGGGACCAGCAGGCCGGCAAGCGCCAGACGCGCCGCGCGGGAGAACGCCACGCGGATCTCGTCCTGGCCGGGGGCGACAACCTCGAACAACGCGTGCATCCGGGGTCCGACTATACTTCACCGCAGCCCATGAACCCTCCGAACGTCGTCGTGATCGCCAATCCATCCGCGGGGCCGTCGTGGCGGCGGCGGAGCCCGAGGGCGCTCGCCGCCCGGATCGAGGCGCTGCTCGGCCGGCACCATGCCGAGGGGCAGGTGAGACTGACCGATGGCCCCGGGCACGCGAATGCGCTCGCGCGAGAGGCGCTGCAGGCGGGTGCCGACCTCGTCGTGGCGTGGGGCGGCGACGGGACGATCAACGAGGTGGCGTCGGCGCTGATGCGCGGCCCGGCGTCGCTCGGCATCGTGCCCGTCGGTTCCGGCAACGGCCTCGGCCGGGAGATCGGGGTTCCCTCGGGCCACGAGGCGGCACTCGAGGCGGCGCTCGGCGGACGGGACCGCCTGATCGACGCCGGCGAATTGAACGGCCGCGCGTTCTTCAACACCGCCGGTATCGGCTTCGACGGCCACGTCATCGGCGTGTTCGCGTCGGCGACGTGGCACGTGCGAGGGCTGCCGTCGTACGCGGCGGTGGCCATCCGGGAGTTCTTCCGGTACCGGCCGAGCGCCTACGTCATCCGCGAAGAAGGCCGGCCCGACGAGGCTCGCCGCGCGCTGCTGATCTCGGTGGCCAACACGCGGCAGTGGGGCAATGGCGCGCTCATCGCTCCCGCCGCCCTCATGGACGATGAGCGGCTGGACCTGGTGGTCGTGCCGCCGCTTCCGCCCGCGGTCGTGCTGGCGAACATGTGGCGGCTGTTCTCCGGGTCGCTCGCAGGGTGGCCCACCGTCGAGACGCGGCAGGTACGGGCGGCGACGATTTTCGCGTCGCCTCCCGCCCCCGTGCAGGTGGACGGGGAGCCCGTCGGCGACCTCGACGCCATCGACATTCGCGTCATCCCCGCTGCGCTTCGCGTGCGCGCGCCGCGCTTACGCTGACAAGACAGAAGCCAGTAGTCAGTAGCCAGCAGCCAGTAGACTGCGCCACCGCTGCAACACTGATGGCCCCAATCCCGGCCGGCCAGGTGGCCGGCCGGGATTGCCTCGCCGAAGCCGCGGGAGGAAAGCGGACCTGCCGGATCACGGCGGAGGCGGGAGCCCCGAGTCTGATAGGGTAGTGGCATGGCTGGTAAGCGCCGGTTCACGTTTTCCGGGGTCTGGGAAGAAGCGCGCGTGCTTGTCTGGGCCCATCGGGGCCGGCTGGGGCTCGGCCTGGGCCTGATGCTCATCAACCGGTCGGTCGGCCTCGTGCTGCCGGCGACGTCGAAGTTCCTCGTCGACGACGTGATCGGCAAGGGCAGGGCCGACCTGCTGCCCGTGCTGGCCCTTGCGGCGGCGGGCGCAACGATCGTGCAGGCCGTCACGTCGTTCTCGCTGTCGCAGATTCTGAGCGTGGCCGCGCAGCGCGCCATCGCCGAGATGCGCAAGAGCGTCAACGACCACGTGATGCGTCTGCCGGTGCGCTACTTCGACACGACGCAGACGGGCCAGCTCATCTCGCGCATCATGAACGACGCGGAGGGCATCCGGAACCTCATCGGCACGGGCCTGGTGCAGTTGACCGGCGGGTTCGTCGAAGGCGGCCTCGCGCTCGGAGTGCTCTTCTGGCTCAACTGGCGCCTGACTACGGTCACGCTGGTGGTGCTGGTGCTGTTCGGCGGCGGAATGGCCTACGCGTTCAAGCGCCTGCGGCCCATCTTCCGGGAGCGCGGCGAGATCCAGGCCCAGGTGACCGGCCGCCTCGCTCAGGCGCTGGGCGGCGTGCGCGTCGTGAAGGCTTACGTCGCGGAAGAGCGCGAGCAGGCGGTCTTCGCGAGCGGGGTCTACCGCCTGTACGACAACGTCCGCAAGACGATCACCGGCATCTCGGCGACCACCGCCGGGGCCACCGTCATCGTGGGCGTCGTCGGCGTGGTCATGATCCTGGTCGGCGGCCAGTCAATCCTGTCGGGCGAGATGACGCTCGGCGACTTCATCATGTACCTGTTCTTCACGGCCATGACGGTGGCGCCGGTGGTGGCGATTGCCTCCATCGGCACGCAGATCAGCGAGGCGTTCGCCGGCCTCGACCGGATTCGCGAGCTGAAGCAGATGGCTACCGAGGACCAGGAGGACGCGTCGCGCGCGGCCCTGCCGCACCTCGAAGGCGACGTGAGGTTCGAGGACGTGGGCTTCGAGTACAACCCCGGCGTGCCGGTCCTCGACGGGGTGTCGTTCCACGCCCCGGCCGGGACGACGACCGCGTTGGTGGGGTCGAGCGGCTCGGGCAAGAGCACGCTCATCTCGCTCATCATGACGTTCAACCGGCCGAAGGACGGGCGCGTCGTGGTCGACGGCCGCGACCTTCGCGACGTTCGGCTCCGGGACTACCGCAGCCATCTCGGGATCGTGCTGCAGGACAACTTCCTGTTCGACGGGACCGTCGCCGAGAACATCGCCTATGCGAAGCCGGACGCGACCCGGGAGGACATCCAGGCGGTCAGCCGCGTCGCCCATTGCGACGAATTCGTCCAGGGCTTTCCTCAGCAGTACGACACCGTGGTGGGCGAACGGGGCGTGCGGCTCTCCGGAGGGCAGCGGCAGCGGGTCGCCATCGCCCGCGCGCTGCTCGCGGACCCGCGCATCCTCATTCTCGACGAGGCGACATCGAGCCTCGACAGCGAAAGCGAGGCCTTCATCCAGGACGGCCTGAAGGCGCTCAGGCGCGGCCGCACCACCTTCGTGATCGCGCACCGGCTCTCAACGATTCAGAGCGCGGATCAGATTCTCGTCCTCGAGGGCGGTGAGATCGTCGAGCGCGGCACGCACGCCGAACTGCTGGCGCTGGGCGGCCGGTACCGGCAGCTCTACGACAAGCAGCACCGCTTCGAACTGGATCAGTTCGTCAATCCCGGCGAGGACTTCACGCCGGATCCGCCGAAGCCCGACCTGCCGGCGCCATCACGCCGCGCGTCGCCGCGGTCGCTCTGACCATCACGCCCTGAGCGCCGCTCCCAGCTCGTCGGTCAGCGCCTTCGCGATGCGATCGCGGAGCTTCCGCGCGTCGGCGTCGGTCAGCGTGCGATCGGGCGCCTGGTAGGTCAGGCTGAACGCCAGGCTGCGCTTGCCGGCGCCGACCTGCTCTCCGGCGTACTCGTCGAACAGCTTCGCGCCGGCCAGCATGGGCCCACCCGCCTGCTCGATCACCTCGCGCGCCCGTGCGACGGGCACCGAGCGGTCGAGCACGAACGCGAGGTCTTCCTTGATTGGCGGATAGACGGGCACCGGCCGCGTGGGACGCCGATCGACCGCGCGCGCGAGAATCGGATCCAGATCGAGCTCGGCGACGATCACGGGTGGCCCCTTGAGGCCAAAGCGTTCGGCGACGGCCGGGTGCAGCTCGCCGACCCAGCCGACGGCGGTGCCCTCGATGCGCACGGCGGCCGTGCGCCCGGGGCGCAGCGTCTCGTGTTCACCGGGCTCGAAGGCCAGGCCCGGCACGGCGAGCGCCTCGACCAGCTCCTCGACGACACCCTTCACATCGAAGAAGTCCATCGGCTCGCGGTCCGCCGGCTGCCAGCCCTGGGGCGACCGGGCGCCCGCCAGCAGCACGGCCATCCGCCGCGGCTCGTCAGGCAGGGCCCCGCCTGCCTTCGGCAGGAACACGTTGCCGACCTCGAACAGCGCCAGTCGGTCGGTGTTACGGCTGTTCGCGGCCGCCGCTTCGATGAGGCCGGCGAGCAGCGTGCGCCGCATCACGACGCGATCGACCACGATGGGGTTGGCGAGCCGGATGTAGGGCACGTCGGCGCCGTCACCGGCCGCCTCGCGCAGACGCGCCTCGCGCTCCGGCGACGAGAGGCTGTAGGTCACCACCTCCTGGAGGCCGACGCTCACGAGTACGTCGCGCACCTGTTCTTCGAGATCGAGATCGCGGTTCGGGTGAGGCGGAGGCAGCACCTCGGCCAGAAGCGTCTCTGGAATGCGCCCGTACCCGTACACGCGGGCCACTTCCTCCACGATGTCCGCCCGGCCGACCACGCCCGTCCCGATGTCGAGGCGGTGGTCGGGTGCGGTGGCGCGGATGACGGCCTGCGCATCGGCGTGATCGCCGGACACCTCGCACTCGAACTTCAGCGCCTTCAGGATGCGGACGATGTCCTCGAGGGAGATGCGCACGCCGAGCTGCCGGGCGATCTCCGCCGGCGTGATGTCGACCACGACGGGCTCGGGCCGGCCGGGATAGCTGTCCACCAGTCCGCGGGCCACGGTCCCGCCGGTCCACTGGCGCATCAGTTCGAGCGCCCGCGCCACGCCCTTCTCGGCGAGGCCCGGGTGCACGCCGCGCGAGAAGCGGTAGGACGCCTCCGAGGGGAGGTTCTGCGCCTTCACGGTCTTGCGGACGTTGATGAAATCCCACGCGGCGCCTTCGAGCAGGACGTTCACGGTGCCGGCGGCGACTTCCGACTCGGCGCCGCCCATCACGCCCGCCATCGACAGCGGCCCCTGTTCGTCGCAGACGAGGACCGTGAACGCATCGAGCTTGCGCTCGACGCCGTCGAGCGTCTTCAGTGTCTCTTCCGGTCCTGCGCGCCGCGTGACGATCGTCGGCCGTGTTCCGCCGGCCCGGCGCAGCAGCACGTCCCAGTCGAAGGCGTGCAGGGGTTCGCCGAGCTCGAACATCACGTAGTTGGTGGCGTCGACGATGTTGCTGATCGGCCGCGTGCCGACCAGACGCAGCCGGCGCTGCACCCAGTACGGGCTCGGCGCGACGCGGGCGCCCTCGATGAGGCCCAGCACGAAGCGCGGGTTCAGCTCCGGCTCGCGAATCTCGATGCGGACGCGGCCGGCAATCGGCGCGCCCGTCAGCGTGACGCTCAGGGCCGGCGGCCGGAGCGGCACGCCGGTCAGCGCGGCGATCTCGCGCGCGATGCCCAGCACGCAGGCGTTGCGCGCCATGTTCGGGTTGATCTTGACCTCGAACACGACGTCGCCCATGTAGTCCGCCGCGGCCCGGCCAACCGGCGCGTCCTCGTCGAGGATGATGATGCCGTCGTGGTCATCGGAGATGCCGAGTTCCTTCTCGGAACACGCCATCGAGGTCGACTCGACTCCGCGGATCTTCGCCCGCTTCAGCGTCATCACCTCGCGGCCGGGCTTGTGACCGTCGATGAGCACGGCGCCTTCCCGCGCGTAGACGATCTTCAGCGGCTTCGGCAGCGGGCCCGCGCCTTTGAGGGGGAACAGATTCGGCGCGCCGGTCAGCACGATCTGCTCGGTGCCGGAACCGTCGTCCACCCGGAGGAGCGTGAGGCGGTCCGCGTTCGGATGGGGCATCACCTCGAGGATCCTGGCGATGACGATCGTCGCCGGGTCCCACGCCAGCCCCCTGGCGGGTGGACCGCTGCGCCCGGCGGCGGGCAGACCCGCGATGGGCTGGACGGCGGGCGCGAGGCCCACGTACTCGATGTCTTCGACTTCGAGCCCGGCAAACGTCAGGCGGGAGGCGAGTGCCTCGGGCGTGTCGGTGATGGCGACGTAATCGCGCAGCCAGGTCAGGGGAACGCGCATCTTAGAACTGCTCCAGGAACCGGACGTCGTTGGCGAAGAAGTACCGGATGTCTTCGATCTTGTGCATCAGCATCGTGATGCGCTGCGGGCCCATGCCGAAGGCGAAGCCCGAGAACTCGCGGGGGTCGTAGCCGCCGTTCTGCAGCACCACCGGGTGGACCATCCCGCAGCCGAGAATCTCGAGCCAGCCGCTCTGCTTGCACACCGGGCATCCCCGGCCGTCGCACACGAAGCACTCGACGTCCATCTCGGCCGACGGTTCGGTGAAGGGGAAGTGGTCCGATCGGAAGCGCGTGCGGACCTTAGGCCCGAACAGCGCGCGGGCGAAGGCCGTCAGCGTGCCCTTCAGGTCGGCCATCGTGATGTGGCGCCCGACGGCCAGGCCCTCGACCTGGTAAAACTGGATCTCGCTTCTCGCGGTGATCTGCTCGTACCGGTAGCACATGCCCGGGAGAATCACACGGATGGGCTCCGGGCATCGCTCGCGCATGACGTGGATCTGACCGGGCGACGTGTGCGTGCGCAGGATCACGTTCGGCGTCGTCGTATAGTAGGTGTCCCACATGTCCCGCGCCGGGTGGTGCGGCGGCATGTTGAGGAAGCCGAAGTTGAACTCGTCGGTTTCGACCTCGCGGGAGCGGTACACCTGGAATCCCATCTCCGCGAAGATCGCGTAAATCCGCCGGAGCGTCTGCGTGGCGGGGTGCAGGCGGCCGCGGCCGCGGCGCCGGCCCGGCGCCGTGACGTCGAGGGCGCCCGCCTTCAGCGCGCCGGCCAGCTCGGCCCGGGTGATCTGCTCGGACGCCTCGTCGAAGGCGCGCTCGAGGGCCTGTTTCACCTGGTTGCCACGCTGGCCGAACGCCTTGCGCTCGTCCTTCGGCAGGGTGCCCAGCGTGCCGAGCGCCGTCATCACCGGCGCGCTGCGCCCCAGGCAGGCCACGCGCCACTTCTCGAGCGCCTCCGAACCGGCCACGGCCGCCAGCGCGTCGAGGGCCTCTCTCTCGATCTGATCGAAGTTGGTCGACATAGTCACGTCCGATGAAACCCGTCATGGCGGATGACGCCCGCGCGCTATTCTATCAGGCGATTGATTGCGGGCCCCGCCTACACTAACGTAAGAGCTGTGCTGCGGCCCGCCGTGTTCGCCGTCGTGACGCTGGCCCTGGTCGCCGCCGGGTGCGGCCAGAGCGTGCCCGGGCCCCACTCGGTGGACCTCGGCCGCTCGACCTGCGCGAGGTGCGGCCACGTCATCTCGACCCTCGACGCCGCGGCGCAGGTGGCCTACCCCGACGGCACCGCCCGGCTGTATGACGACCTCGGCTGCATGGCCACCGACCCGGTGGCCCTGCGCGGGGGCGGCGAACTGTACGTCCAGATGTCCGGCGGCAAGGGCTGGGCCCGCGTCGAAGACGTCACGTTCGCCTCGCCGCCGGACCGGACGTCCCCGCGAGGCTACAACTACTTCGCGTTCCCTGAAGAGGAATCGCGCTTCCTCGCGCCCGATCACTGGGCGCGCGGCTGGAACGATCTGGTCACGGAGCTGGCGCGGAAGCGTTGAGCCACGCGCCGGTCACCTCGAGCAGCCGCGCCACATCGCTCTCCGCATTATAAAAGTGGCAGGAGACGCGCACGCCTCCGACCCCGGAGGTGTAGCGGTGCGACACCATGACGCGCGCATCGAGAAGGTGTTCGATGAGGGCGGCTTCGCGCGCCACGTTTCCCAGGCCGAACGTGACGATGCCAGACCGGCAAACCGGAGCGCGGGGCGTGACGACGCGGACGGGGAGCCTCGACAGGCCCTCAACCAGCAGGTCCGTGAGGCCGACGATGTGGTCCGCAATCCTCGCCGGCCCGAGGCTGTTGATGAGATCGAGCGACGCCGCCAGGCCGGCCGCGCCGGGATAGTTGCCAGTGCCGCCCGTCTCGTAACGCCTGGCGCCGGCGGTGAACGTCACCGGCTGGAGGGGTGTGATGGACGGCGTGCGGAAGTACTCGGCCCATCCGCCCTCGGGGGGATTGACCGACAGGTAGCCCGCGACAGAGGGGCGCAGCCTGTCGCGCACGGCGGGGTTGATGTACATGAAGCCCGCGCCGAACGGCGCGTTCAGCCACTTGTGGCCGCCCGTGACGAGGATGTCGACGGGTGTGCGCCCGACGTCGATGGGAAACGCCCCGAGCTGCTGGATGCCGTCCACGACGAACCAGATCCGCCGCTCGCGGCAGAAGGCGCCGATGGCGTCGAGATCGGCGCGGAAGCCGTTGGACCACTGGACCGAGCTCATCACGACGGCACGGGTCCGGCCGTCGGCGGCGGCGGCGAACCGGTCGACAGGCAGCGTGCCGCCGGCGTGCGGCACGAGCCGGATTTCCGGCGCGGACGGCGCGAGCTGCTGCCGCCACGGGAGCGGCACCTGCAGGTACTCCAGGTCGGGCACCAGGATGTTGTCGCCGGCCTCGAGCGGCATCGCGGCCGCCGCGATGGCGAGTCCGTGCGAGGTGTTCTCGACGAGCGCGATGTCCTCGGGGCGCGCGCCGATCAGGCGGGCGGCCGCGGGCCGTGCGGCATCTCGCGCGGCGTCGAGGCGGATGTGGAAGGCGGTCGCCGAGCGCTCGGGATACGTCTGCACGTCACGCAGCAGCGCGGCGATGGCATCGGCGGCGGCCTGCGGCGCGAGGCTGGCGCAGGCGGCGTCGAGAAACGTCTTGTCGGCCAGCGCGGGAAACTGCGCGCGCCTGACGGCTTCGAGCGTCGGGATCACCATCGGACATCAGGCGCGCTGAACGTCGGCGCGCCACTTCCTCACCATCTTCTTGATGGTCTTCTGATCGTGGATCCCGCCGTCCAGCACCTGCCTCGCGAGGTCGGGCAGTTCTTCGTCGGAGGCGAACCTCAGCGCCACCATCTGCTTCACCGTGAACCCGGCGACCCGCGGCTGGAGGTCCGCCGGCAGCAGCGCGCGCATGCGCAGGGTCTCCTCGAGCCGGATGACACGATCCTGCACCGTGAGGGCCATCATCCGGGCGATGAAGAACAGCAGGATCAGCCCCACCGCCAGGCCGAAGGCCACCAGGTTCCCCCAGCTGAACGCCGTCACCGCCTGGTAGAGCGTAAAGAAGAAGTTAATCGCGAGCAGCGGGAACGCGACGTAGTGGTACGCGGGCAGGATGCGCGCGTGGTTCTCGAAGGTCTGGGGCGAGGTCTGGGCCATCGGGACTCTCCTGGTTCACTTGCGTGTCGCGCGCCGGCGGGCGCGCAGCGCGAATGACAGCACGACGTAGTAGATCGGAAACGTCAGCGACGCGACAGCGGCGGCGCGCGAGACGTCGGGCAGCCTCCAGGCGATGGCGGCCATCACACCGGCCCAGATCGACCCGAGCACGACGGTAGGCGCCCGCCAGGCCTCGGTGCGCGACGGGTAGATGTAGCCGATAGGCACGAAGACGAGAACCGTGAGAGCACCGACAACCGCGAGGTTTGTCGCCGGGCCCAATCCGAGCACGTAGAGGTACAGCGCGACGATGTTCCAGTAAGAGGGAAACCCGGTGAAGAAATGGTCCGGGGTCTTGGCGTCGACGCGGCTGAAGCCGTAGGCGCTCGACAGCAGCATCGCGGCGGCGGCCGGCCAGGCGAGTTGCGCCGGCAGCAGTCCCGATCGAGCCAGGAGGAAGGCCGGTGCGACGACGTAGGTCAGGTAGTCGACGATGTCGTCGAGGCGCCCGCCGTCGACACCCGGGGCCACTTCGCCGACACGCGCCAGGCGGGCGAGCCACCCGTCCACGCCGTCGACGGCGGTTGCCGCGATCATCCACAGGAAGGCGGCCCGGTAGTCGCCCGCCGCGGTCGCCTGCAGCGCGGCGAGTCCCATGACGGCGCCGCTCGCGGTGAAGGCATGGACGGCCCACGCCGCGGCGCGCGATGGTATGCTGCTCATCCGCTGCCACAGTACCACGAGACGACCCGATGCAGGAGTGGGCCACCGACGCGAACGCCGCCGGGATGCGGCTCGACCTCTGGCTGGCGCGCCATGGGGGCGCCGGGTCGCGCGGCCGGGCCGCCGCATGGCTCGAGTG
>Ga0209254_10000631_pt1 | contig 29451 bp, 25 predicted proteins | sample FrelakmetDIP11DI_FD_187148 | JGI IMG/M metagenome (GOLD analysis project Ga0209254, IMG submission 187148) | Freshwater lake sediment microbial communities from the University of Notre Dame, USA, for methane emissions studies - DIP11 DI (SPAdes)... | ecosystem: Environmental > Aquatic >... | reverse complement strand
CTTGTTGCTTCATCCCTGTCTCGCCGCGGCGTGCCATCACCCAGTAACGCATTCGCACACAAGACGATGACGCAACGGATAGGTATTTCAGAGTTTCCTCATCAGGTTCGGCTCGCCGAAGCGCTCGAGACCCGGCTTGTCCTTGCTGCTCGTCCTCTTCAACGCTTTGTGATCTCGGTGTCCTCCGCACCTCTGTGTCGAGGCCTTTCGCCGTTCCCATGACCGCATGACCAAGAAACTCCGCTCGCAAGCCTGGTTCGGCCGCGACGACCGCGACGGCTTCATCTACCGCAGCTGGGTGAAGAACCGGGGCGTGCCGCACGACCAGTTCGATGGGCGGCCGGTCATCGGCATCTGCAACACCTGGTCGGAGCTCACGCCCTGCAACACGCACTTCCGCACGATCGCCGAGCACGTGCGCGCCGGCGTGCTCGAAGCCGGCGGCTTCCCGCTCGAGTTTCCGGTCATGTCGCTCGGCGAGACGCTGCTGCGGCCCACGGCGATGATGTTCCGCAACCTCGCCTCGATGGATGTCGAGGAGTCGATCCGCTCGAACCCCCTCGACGGGGTGTTGCTGCTCGTCGGCTGCGACAAGACGACGCCCTCGCTCGTGATGGGCGCTTCGAGCGTCGACCTGCCCGCGATCGCCGTGTCGGGCGGCCCGATGCTTTCCGGCAAGTTCCGCGGCCGGGACATCGGCTCGGGGACCGGCGTCTGGGCGATGTCGGAGGACGTGCGCGCCGGAAAGATGTCGGTGGACGACTTCAACGAGGCCGAATCGTGCATGCACCGCTCGCACGGGCACTGCATGACGATGGGCACGGCCTCGACGATGGCCTCGATGGTCGAGGCGCTCGGCATCGGCATGCCGGGCAACGCGGCGATCCCCGCGGTGGACGCGCGCCGCAACGTGCTCGCGCGCGTCGCGGGGCGGCGCATCGTCGCGATGGTGAAGGAGGATCTCAAGCTCTCGAAGATCCTCACCCGCGACGCGTTCGAGAACGCGATCCGCGCGCTCGCCGCGATCGGTGGCTCCACCAACGCCGTGATCCACCTCATCGCCATCGCGCGGCGGATCGGCGTGCCGCTCGCGCTCGACGACTTCGACCGCCTCGGCGCGTCGCTGCCCTGCCTCGTGAACCTCCAGCCCTCGGGCGAGTACCTGATGGAGGACTTCTACTACGCGGGCGGGCTGTCGGCCGTGCTGCGCGAGCTCGGCGAGGCGGACGTGCTCGCGAAGAATGCGCTCACGGTGAACGGCCGCACGCAGTGGGAGAACGTCAAGGACGCGCCGTGCTGGAACCGCGACGTGATCTTCCCGTTCGCGCAGCCGTTCAAGCCCGCGGCGGGGATCGCGGTGCTCGCGGGCAACCTCGCGCCCGATGGCGCCGTCATCAAGCCGTCGGCGGCGACGCCCGCGCTGATGAAGCACCGCGGCCGCGCGGTCGTGTTCCAGGACATCGAGGACTTCTACCGCAGGATCGACGACGAGGCCCTCGCCATCGACGAGACCTGCGTGATGGTGCTGAAGAACTGCGGCCCGAAGGGCTACCCGGGCATGGCCGAGTGCGGCAATATGCCGCTTCCGCCGAAACTGCTGCGCAAGGGCATCACCGACATGGTCCGCATCTCCGACGCGCGCATGAGCGGCACGGCCTACGGCACCGTCGTGCTCCACTGCGCGCCGGAGGCCGCCGCCGGCGGCCCGCTCGCGTTCGTGCGCGACGGCGACATCATCGAGCTCGATGTCGAGAAGCGTCGGCTGCACCTCGACGTCGCCGAAGCCGAGCTCGCGCGGCGCCGCGCGGAATGGAAGGGCCCGCCGCAGCACCTCGACCGCGGCTACTGGAAGCTCTACGTGGAGCGCGTGCTGCAGGCGAACGAGGGCGCGGACTTCGACTTCCTCGTCGGCAGGAGCGGCGACTTCGTGCCGCGCGACAACCACTGAGCCTCACGATGGCCGAATACGTCCTGCACTGCTTCGCCCAGTCCGGCAACGCCTACAAGGCGGCGCTGATGCTCCGGCTCTGCGGCGCCGACTGGGAGCCGCGCTGGGTGGACTTCTTCAAGGGCGAGACGCGCTCGGAGGTCTACCGCGAGCGCTTGAACGAGATGGGCGAGGTGCCGGTGCTCGAGCATCGCGGGCGCAGGCTCGCGCAGTCGGGCGTGATCCTCGACTACCTCGCCGTGACGTTCGGCAGGTACGGCTGGCGCGACGAGGACGAACGGCGCGAGATCCTGCGCTGGCTGCTCTGGGACAACCACAAGCTCACGAGCTACATCGCGACGCTGCGCTACATGCTGCAGTTCGCGAAGACGGGCGAGACGCCCGTCACCGAGTTCCTGCGCGGCCGCATGAAGAGCGCGCTCGCGATCCTCGACCGCCATCTCGACGGCACCCCGTTCGTCGTCGAGGGCCGCTTCAGCATCGCCGACATCTCGATGTGCGGCTATCTCTTCTGGAACGACGAGCTCGGCGTGACCTGGGACGACTATCCGAACGTCGGCGACTGGCTGGAGCGCATCCGTGCCCTGCCGGGCTGGACGCACCCCTACGAGCTGATGCCGGGGCATCCTCTTCCGGAGAAGTCATGAGCGCGACCGTTGCCCTTCTGGTTGCGATCGGCGCTGCGGCGCTGGTCGCCGCCTGTTCGACCGCGCCCACCACATCCCCGACGTCCGCGGGGAAACCGCGGGACACGCCGGCGGAGGCCGCGAGCGAGGCGACCTCCGGCGTCGTTTCCGTCCCCGGGACGCCGAAGGCGCCGTCACCGCTCGACCTCTACAAGCAGAGCGCCGCGCGCCGCATCGTTGCGAAGAACAGGGCACGCACCTTCGACGACGTGCCCGAGCACTTCCTGCGCTCGATCGTCGTGCTGCGCATCGTCGTCGACGGCAGGGGCACGGTGAAGACCGTGCTCGTCGATCGCGGCAATGGCTACACCGCCCTCGAGCGCGTCGCGGTGAAGGCGGTGCGCGACAGCTCGCCGCTGCCGGCGCCACCGCCGCAGCTGGTCCGCGTAGGGGCGCTCGAGTATTCGGAAAGCTTCCTCTTCCGCAAGGACAACCGCTTCCAGGTGCGATCGATCGCGCTCGAGCAGCCGGACCCGAACGCGCCGCGATCGGTGAAAGCAGCGACCGCAACGCCGCCGACGGCCGCCCCGCAGGCCAAGAAGATCGCGCAGAAGTAGCGGCCACCGGGGCAGCGAGCGGTGTGCCGGTGGCGATCGCGATGGCGGTCGCGTCGCTACTGTACGTGATGGTGTCGGGCAACGTCCCCGACTTCGTCGTCATCCACCGCATGTACGGCGGCGTCGACAGCTTCCCGCTGCTCGCGGTGCCGTTCTTCATCTTCGCCGGCAACCTCATGAACTCGGCCGGCATCACCAACCGCATCTACCACTTCGCGCTCGCGCTGGTCGGCTGGCTCAAGGGCGGCCTCGGGCACGTCAACGTGCTCGGCTCGATGATCTTCGCCGGCATGTCGGGCACGGCCATCGCCGATGCCGCCGGCCTCGGCACGATCGAGATCAAGGCGATGAAGGACCACGGCTACTCGACCGAGTTCGCGGTCGGGGTCACCGCGGCCTCCGCGACCGTGGGACCGATCATCCCGCCGTCGCTGCCCTTCGTGATCTACGGGATGATGGCGAGCGTCTCCATCGGGCAGCTCTTCCTTGCCGGCGTCCTGCCCGGAGTGATCATGGGCCTCACCATGATGCTCACCGTCGCATGGTTCGCGTGGCGGCGGAACTACGGCTCGGACACCCCGTTCGCTGCGGCGCGCCTCGGCAAGGCCGCGCTCGAGATCGCGCTCGTCGGCGTGTTCCCGTTCACGCTCTGGGCGCTGCTGCAGCTCGGCGCGCACCAGGGGGTGGCGATCCTCGCCGCCACGGCGATGCTGTTCGCGCTCGACTGGTGGTTCCGCTTCGACGCGGTCATGGCGCTGCTCACGCCGGTGCTGCTGATCGGCGGCATGACGATGGGCGTGTTCACGCCGACCGAGGGCGCGGTCGCGGCGAGCGCCTGGGCGCTCTTCCTCGGGCTCGTCTGGTATCGCACGCTCGACCGCCGCAAGCTGGTACGGATCACGATGGAGACGATCGAGACCACCTCGACCGTGCTCTTCATCGTCGCCGCGGCGTCGATCTTCGGCTGGCTGCTCACGGTGACGCGCGTGACCGATGCCGTCGCGGCCTCGGTGCTCGCCTACACCCACGACCCGAAGATGTTCCTGCTGCTCGCGAACCTGCTCATGCTCTTCGTCGGCTGCTTCCTCGAGCCCACCGCCGCGATCACGCTGCTCGTGCCGATCCTCGTGCCGATCTGCAAGACCCTCGGCATCGACCTGGTGCACTTCGGGCTCGTGATGGTGCTCAACCTGATGATCGGGCTGCTGCACCCGCCGATGGGCACGGTGCTCTTCGTGCTCTCGCGCATCGCCAGGCTCTCGTTCGAGCGCACCACCCTCGCCATCCTGCCCTGGCTGGTGCCGCTCCTCGCGACGCTCGCGATCTGCACCTACGTGCCCGAAGTGGTACTCTGGCTGCCGCGGAGGTTCTACTCGGGTTGATGACAGCGGCATGATCGTGAGGCGCCTGCGCATTCTCGCCGACGACCTCACCGGGGCGCTCGACACGGCGGCGCAGTTCGCCGGCAGCCTCGGCCCCGTCGCCGCGCGTTTCCGCGACGGCGATTCCGACGCCGACGACCCCCGCCTCGCCTACGCGAGCGCGACGCGCGAGCGAAGCGCCGACGCCGCGGCCGCGAAGCTCGCCCGGCTCGGCGGCTTCTTCGCCGGCGCGGGCATCGCCTTCAAGAAGATCGACAGCCTGCTCCGCGGCCACTCGGCGCTCGAGGTCGCGACAGCGTACCGCACCGGCGGGTTCGCGAGCGCGATCGTCGCGCCCGCCTTTCCGGCGCAGGGGCGGATCACGCGCGGCGGCGTGCAGCGGATGCGCGGGCTCGACGGCTCGTGGGTGGACGTCGCGCCGAAGTTCCTCGAGGAGCTCAGGGGGCACGGCCTCGACGCACGTCGCACCGGCACGCCGACCTCCCTGCGCGGCGCCGGCGTGTTCCTCTGCGACGCGGAAACCGACGCCGAGCTGACCGCCATCGTCGCGCGCGCGCCGCGGCTCGAAACGCCGCTGCTCTGGGCGGGCGCAGCCGGCCTCGCGGCGGCGCTTGCCGGCTCGCGTACGCCGCGCTGCACGCTGCCGCCCAAGCCGCTGCTCGCGATCGTCGGCTCGATCCACCCGGTGAGCCGCGCGCAGGTGCTCGCGGCATCCGAGCGATGGCCGGAGGCCGTGGTGGCCATCCGCGACGTCGATGGGGCACCGACCGCCATCGACGCGGCGCTCGAACGGCACGCCGTCGCGATCGTGCGCTTCTCCATCCCGGCCGGCTCGACCATCGCACTCGCGGGCCGCGCGATCACCGAAGGGCTCGCCCGCGTGCTGCCGCGGATCCAGCGTCCGGCAGGGCTCTTCGTCACCGGGGGCGAGACGCTCGAGGCGGTCGCGAACACCCTCGGCGCGGAGTCGTTCTCCGTTGCCGGCGAAGTGCTCCCCGGCGTGCCGCGTTCGCTGATGCACGGCGGGCGCTGGGACGGCGTGTTCGTCGCGTCGAAATCGGGGGCGTTCGGGGAGGCGGACTTGCTGGTGCGGGTGATCGAGCGGGCCGGGGCGACGCTGTAGGTCCGAAAAGCCTCGACACAGGGGCACGGAGGACACAGAGGCCACGGAGAGAACAGAAGGCCCGCTACCTCAGGTAGTACCGAAGGCCAGGGACGGTTCCTCGCGTTCGGACAGCGGTCGGCCCGCGGGACTCGCCCAACTCTGTATCCTCCGCGATCTCCGTGTCCTCGGTTTCTCAGTGTTGAAGCCTTTCGTCCGGTGACCGTGCAGCGGCCCCGCATCGCGATCACCATGGGCGACCCCGCCGGCGTGGGACCGGAGGTCGTCATGAAGGCGCTCGGCCACGCGCAGGTGTACGACGCCGCGCGGCCGTTCGTCGTCGGCGATGCCGAGCGGCTGCGCCGCGCGGGCGCGCTCGTCGGCACGCAGCTCGAGGTCGCCGCGATCGACGCGCCGGAGCAGGCCGAGTACCGCCCGGGTCGCGTGGACTGCATCGATCTCGCGCTCGTCGCCGCGGACCTGCCGTTCGGGGTCCTGTCGAAGGAGGCGGGCGAGGCGGCGTACCGCTGCATCGAGCGCGCGGTGGCGCTGACGGTCGAAGCGCGGGCCGAGGCGGTCTGCACCGCCCCGATCAACAAGGAAGCGCTCAACCTCGCCGGGCACCGCTACCCCGGCCACACCGAGCTGCTTGCCGCGCTGACGAACACCGCCGAAGTCTCGCTGATGCTGATGGCGCCGAAGCTCAAGGTGATCCACGTCACCACGCACGTCGGCCTGCTCGACGGCATCGCGCGCATCGACCCGCCGCTCGTCGAACGCACGATCGCACGCGGTCGCGAGCTGCTCGCGCGCGCGGGCTTCGCGAACCCTCGCATCGCGGTGTGCGGCATCAACCCCCACGCGGGCGAAGGCGGCCTGTTCGGCCACGGCGAGGAACAGACGAAGATCCTGCCGGCGATCCGCGCCTGCGCCGCGCGCGGCTGGGACGTCACCGGGCCGCATCCGGCCGACACGCTCTTCTATCGCGCGGCGCGCGGCGACTTCGACCTGGTGGTCGCGATGTACCACGACCAGGGCCACGGCCCGGTGAAGGTGATGGGCGTCGAGTACGGCGTGAACATCACGGCCGGCCTGCCGATCCTGCGCACGTCGGTGGACCATGGCACGGCGTTCGACATCGCGGGCACCGGACAGGCGGACGAGCGGAGCATGCTCGAGGCGATCCGGCAGGCGGTGGCGCTCGCGCCACGCCGCTGAGGCCAATCACCGCAAAGACGCGAAGGACGCGAAGGTTCGCAGAGAGACCGTGAAGTGGTTGGGGAAAGACCCGACAGCCCCGCCGCCAGATGAGCGTGAGCCCGGGAGACAGACTCGATCCCATCCTTTGCGCCCCTTCGCGCTCTTTGCGCCTTTGCGGTGACGAAAGGCATCCGCACCCCGCCGGCGTAGAATCCTTGCGCATGCTCCAGCCCGCCGAGCTCGTCATCCGCCTTCACCCCGCCGACGACGTCGTCATCGCGCGGGTCGACATCGCGGCAGGCGCGCTGCTTGCGCGCGAGAACGTCCGCGCCCGGCAGCGGGTACCGGCCGGCCACAAGATCGCGATGCGCGACGTCAAGAGCGGCGGCCCGGTGCGCCGCTATGGGCAGGTCATCGGCTTCGCGACGCGCGACATCCGCGCCGGCGACCACGTCCACGTCCACAACCTCGCGATGGGCGACTTCGCCCGCGACTACGCGTTCTGTGCGGACGCGAAGCCGGTCGAGCCGATCGTGCCGCAGGCGACCTTCCAGGGCATCGTGCGCGAGGACGGCCGCGTCGCGACGCGGAACTACGTCGGCGTGATCACGAGCGTGAACTGCTCGGCGACCGTCGCGCGGCTGATCGCGAAGCACTTCGAGGATCGGCTCGACCAGTACCCGTACGTCGACGGCGTCGTCGCGATCACGCACAAGACCGGCTGCGGCATGGCGTCGCACGGTGAGCCGATGGACGTCCTGCGGCGGACCATTGCAGGCTACATCCGCCATGCCAACTTCCATAGCCTGCTGCTCGTCGGTCTCGGCTGCGAGGCCAACCAGATCGCGGATCTGCTCGCGGCGCAGGGCCTTGCCCGCGGTCGCCGCCTGCACGCCTACGACATCCAGACGACCGGCGGCACGCGCAAGGCGGTCGAGGAAGGCGTCGCGCGCATCCGCGACCTGCTGCCGGAAGCGAACCGCGTGCGGCGCGAGGGCGTCGCGGCGAGTCACCTCGTCCTCGGCCTGCAATGCGGCGGCTCGGACGGCTACTCCGGCATCAGCGCCAACCCGGCACTCGGCGCGGCCGTGGATCTGCTGGTGCGCCACGGCGGCACTGCGATCCTCTCCGAAACGCCGGAGATCTACGGCGCCGAGCACCTTCTCACGCGCCGCGCGGGGTCGCGCGCGGTGGGCGAGAAGCTCGTGCGCCGCATCCGCTGGTGGGAGGGGTACACCGCGCGGCACGGCATGGAGATGAACAACAACCCGTCGCCCGGCAACAAGGCGGGTGGACTCACGACCATCCTCGAGAAGTCGCTCGGCGCGGTCGCGAAGGGCGGCACGACGAACCTCGTCGATGTGGTCGAGTACGCGGAGCCGGTGACGGCGAAAGGGCTCGTGTTCATGGACACGCCCGGCTACGACCCGGTCTCGGCCACGGGTCAGGTCGCCGGCGGCGCGAACGTCGTTGGCTTCACGACCGGACGCGGCTCCGCCTACGGCTGCAAGCCCGCGCCCTCGCTCAAGCTCGCCACGAACACGGCGCTCTTCGCGCGGCAGGAAGACGACATCGACATCGACTGCGGCACGATCGTGGACGGCACCGAGTCCGTCGCCGCGGCGGGCGCGCGCATCTTCGCGCTCGTGCTGCGCGCCGCTTCGGGCGAGAAGACGAGGAGCGAGCTGTGGGGGTACGGCGAGGACGAGTTCGCGCCATGGGTGCTCGGCGCCACGATGTGACCCGGGCGCGCGCCGCGCCGTTGCTGCTCGGCATCGCCTGCCTTGCCGCGCTCGACGTTGCCGAGGCGTACACGCGCTACCGCCAGCCGCGCGTCGCCTTCGGCGCGATCGCGGCGAAGCCCGGGACCGAGACCTTCGGCTACGCCTACGACTTCCCCACCAGCCGCGCCGCGCACGTCGAGGCGCTGCGCCAGTGCGGCGACGACAGCTGCGAGGTCCTCGTCGGGTTTCGCAACGGCTGCGGCGCCGCGGCGGTCGCGAGGGAGCGTCACAAGATCGTTGCCGTCGAAGGCGCGACGCGCGCGGAAGCGGAAGCCAAGGCGCTGCGCGAGTGCGGCGCCGATTGCGAAATCCTCACCTGGGCGTGCACGAAATGAAGAACAGGATCCTCGCCGCCGCCGTGGTGCTCGTCACGAGCTGCGGCACCGCGCTCGCGCAACTGGCGACGCCCCTGCCCGCGCCCGTCCGCCCGCCGATGATCTACGTGCCGGTGCCGGCTTATCCGGGCTACGTCCCGGGCGTGCCCGTCGTCCCGTTGGAGTACTGGGGCGCCATCGCCTACCAGCGCGCGACCGGCGAGTTCGGCTATTCCTACGACTACCCGAGCGAGCGCGAGGCGAGCGTCGCGGCACTGCAGAGCTGCGCCGATCCGGACTGCATCATCGAGCTCACCTTCAGCGCCAACTGCGGCGTGCTGCTCGACGGCGCCTCCGGCCCGGTGACGGCGATCGGCGCCACCGCGCGCGAGGCCGAGGTGCGCGCGCGCGCCACCTGCCGCGACCCGAACTGCAAGGTGATCGCCTGGGCCTGCACGCGGGTGCAGTGACGCGGCGGGGCGCGCTTGGCGCCCGACTGTCGACTTCCCGCCGCACCGTTCGTTCCGCGGCCGGCGCCGTTCGTCAGTCCGTCCCCGGAGGACGTGAAGGCCTTCACAGCGGGAGCGCGTCGGCAGCGACGGCGGATATTCCTCTGGCATATTGATGCCGTGCGCGGCGACCGCCGCGCGTACCCCTGCCGCGCGCGACCATGCCCACGTCCGCACCGACCGCCCCCGCCCTCGACATTTCCCAGGCAACCACACCGGTCAGCTCGCGCACCGTCCTCAACCATTGCCGCGCGCTGGTGCGCGACCGGCTGAACCGCATCGTCTGCGACGCGCTCGAGAAGCTCGAGGACGACCTGCTCAAGCTGGTCGACGCCTCGACGCGCATCACCGAACAGCAGGTGCTGCTCGAGGCGATCTCGCATCTGCGCAAGCACCGCGGCGAGCTCGCCGTCGCCTTCGACCGCAACTTCCTCGAGGTGTTCGACCGCCGTCTCGACGGACGACCGGCCGCGACGCCGGCGCAGACGGCGGCGGAGTCGGCGGGCATGCTGACGCTCGTCGAGGACAACGCCATCGAGGAGCAGATCGTCGTCAGCCAGCTCGCGCGCAAGGCGAAGGACAAGATCGATCCCGACCAGCTCCTCGGCGTGCGCACCCGCATCGGCCACCTGCTCGCCAACGAGGAGCTCGCGGACGAAGCGAACCCGATCGCGCCCGAGGCGATCATCGAGGCGCTGCAGCGCGCGTGTGACCAGATCCCGGCGGAGCTCGCGGTGAAGACCGCGCTGCTCAACGCCTTCCAGCCCTACATGTCGGCGGGCATGGGCACCATCTACGCCGACGTCAACCAGAACCTCATCGCGCACCGCGTGCTGCCGGTGATCCGGCACCAGGTGCGACGCGCGCACGACGGCGCCGCAGCGCGCGCGGCACTGGCCATGTCGACCTCGATGCGCGTGCCCACCGCCGCCGGACTCGGCGGCATGGCAGCCAGGACGCAGGGCATGCGCCTCTCCGACCTCCTCGCCTATGCGCAGCGCGCGGGCGGCGGCCAGGGCGGCGTCGGCATGGGACATGGCGGCGGCCTGGGGGGCATCGGCCCCGGCGCGCCGGGCAGTGGCGGCGCGATGCCGGGCATCGGCGGCGCGGGCACGCCGGGCCCGGGCTCGGGCGGCGTGCACGGGCAACCGGGCGGCAGCGCGCATGGCGGCGTTGCAGGCGGCGGTTTCGGCGCCGGCTGGGGCGGCGCGCCGGGCATGAACGTCTCGCAGCAGATGGCGGTCGGCGCCGGGCTCGATCACAGCCAGGGGCTCGGGGCCTTGCCGCCGTCGCAGGCTGAGCTGTCGATGGCGCTCGCGCAGGTGCTCGAGAGCACGCCGGAGGCGCGCGAGCACGTCGCGCGCATGCTCGTCGAGCCGGCGCGTTACGCCTTCGAGCCGGCGATGGGCCTCCCCGCGAGTCCGGCGCTGCTCGCCTCGCTCGCGCACATGCAGACCTCGCCGGAGTTCGTCGGCAACGTCGAGGCGAGCGCCGTGAATTTCCTCGCCGCGCTCGACCTCGAGACGCGCGCGCAGGTGCACCCGCTCGACCAGCTCACCATCGAGCTGGTCACGGTGGTGTTCGACTACATCCTCCACGACCGCGCGCTGCCGCAAAGCGTGAAGGCCGAGGTCGCGCGCCTGCAGATCGTCGCCGTGAAGGCGGCAGTGCTCGACCGGACGTTCTTCGCGCGGCGCCAGCACCCGATGCGCCAGCTGCTCGACCGCATCGCCGCGCTCGGCACCGACCCGACCACCGACGCCGGCGCCGAGGGCGCGTTCGTCGCGAGCTTGCATGCGGTGGTCGAGGAGATCGTCGCCGAGTTCAAGGACGACCTCTCGATCTTCAACGACGCCATCGCGCGCATCGAGCGCGCGGTCGCCGCGGACGCGGCGAAGCGCGAGGAGGCACTCACGGCAGCTGCGCAGGAGCTCGAGCAGCAGGAGCAGGCGGAGATCGCGCACGCTTCGGCGCTCGCCGAAGTGCGCCGGCGCCTGCACCGGCGCACGCCCGACTTCGTGCGCGACTTCCTGCTCGAGTGGTGGACCAAGGTGCTCGTCGATTCCTACCTCGGCGGGCTGCAGGGCGACGACTCGTGGACGCATCGCCTCGGCGTCGCCGACGCGCTCGTGTGGAGCGTCGGCAGCCTGCGCCGCAACGAGGTCGGCCAGCTCGCGGCGATGCTGCCGACGCTCATGAAGAGCCTCGCGCGCGGCATGAGCGCGGCGCGCATGCCCGACGACTCCCGGCAGGCCTTCTTCAACCAGCTGATGGAAACGCACACGGCGATCGTCACCGCCGCCAAGGCGCAGCCTGCGGTCGCCGCCGAAGCGCCCTTGGCGGAGGGCGGTCCCGCTGCGAACGATCAGTCCGCCCCGCTGCCGCAGGATGCGGCGGCCGACGCTGCGGGCATCGACGACTTCTACGCGCACGCCGTCAAGGCGATGCAGCGCGGCGCCGTGGTCGAGTTCGCCGACGGCAACGAGACGCAACGCACGAAGCTGACCTGGATCAGCCCGCGCCAGACCATCTATCTCTTCACGTCCGCAGCCGGCGGCGCCCGCTCGCTCGCGCCCGAGGCGCTGGCGCAGGCACTGCGCAGCGGCGCGGCGCACGCGCTCGACGAATCGGTCGCGCTCATGGACCGCGTCGTCGCCGCGGTGGTCTCCGGGCGGCCGGCCGCGGCCTGAGCGCACACGCCGACCTCGCGACGCGGGCGCGCGCGGCCTTTCGAGGCGGCCCCGCTACGGGCCGCCTCGAGCGCACGCGCTCTGCCCTCGCGACGACCGCGACGCTTCGCGTTCCGCTGCGGCGCCCCCCTGCGACGGCGCGAGGAGGAACGCGCCGCTCGTGGACTCCATGCGCACTTCCGGACCCGCCACGGAACCTGATTCACGCGCACGATCGAGCCGAGCCCTGATCGGCGCCTCGGAGGTGCGACGCACGTTGCGGCGAGCGCGGTGAGAATCGCGCGGTGCCGGCCGGCGCCTGGACACCTGGAGGGCGCAGAATGGTCGCGCGCGAGAAGCCAGTAGGGTCCGCCTTTGCCAGCGACGACCCCGGCGCGTAACCCGCCCTGCGTCGGGATGCCGGACCTTCACCCACCCTGCCGTCCTCGACGACGACGATCACGCCGTGAACCCCGACGCCGCCAAGCTGTGGACCGCGCCCATGTGGGCGCTGTCCCTGCTGCTCGCCTGCCTGGGCATGCTGGGCCCGTTCGCCATCGACACCTACCTGCCGGCGTTCGGGTCGATGGGGCGCGCGCTGAACGCGACCCCGGCCCAGATGCAGCAGACGCTGTCGGCCTACCTGTTCGGCTTCGCCGCGATGAACCTGTTCCATGGCGCGCTCGCCGACAGCTTCGGCCGCCGGCCGGTGATCCTGTGGGGCGTGGCCGCGTTCACCCTGTCCTCGATCGGGTGCGCGCTGTCGCAGACGATCGCGCAGCTGATCTTCTGCCGCGCGCTGCAGGGCCTCTCGACCGGTGCCGGCATCGTCGTGTCGCGCGCGGTGATCCGCGACATGTTCCCGCCCGCCCAGGCGCAGCGCGTGATGTCGGAGGTCACGATCTTCTTCGGCGTGGCCCCGGCAGTGGCGCCGCTGATCGGCGGCGTGCTCTACGTCCGGCTCGGCTGGCCCTCGGTGTTCTGGCTGCTGGCGGCCCTCGGCCTCATGCTGTGGATCGCCAACTACCGGCTGCTGCCCGAGACACTGCATCCCGCGGCCCGCCAGCCGTTCAACGTACGCAACCTGATGCGCGGCTACGCGGAGCTCGTCGGCCAGCCGCGCTTCATGCTGCTCGCTTTCGCAAGTGGCATCCCCTTCAACGGGATGTTCCTCTACGTGCTGTCGGCGCCTGCCTTCCTCGGCGAGCTGCTGCACCTCGCGCCGACGCAGTTCTTCTGGTTCTTCTGCGTCACGATCGCCGGCATCATGGGTGGCGCCTGGCTGTCCGGCCGCCTCGCCGGGAAGATCGAGCCGCGGCGCCAGATCCGTTGGGGGTTCACGATCATGGTGGCGGTCTCGGCCGTGAACATCGTCGCGAACTTCCTGTTCGTGGCCGAGGCGTGGTGGGCGATCCCGCTGATCGGCCTCTTCGCCTTCGGCTGGTCGCTGATGGTCCCGGTGGTCACGATCATGGTGCTCGACCTCGCCCCCGATCGTCGCGGCATGGCCTCGTCGCTGCAGGCCGTGATCGGGAGCGCGGCCAACGGCATCGTCGCCGGCCTGCTGTCGCCGCTCGTCATGCATTCTACGCGCGCGCTCGCGCTCGCCTCGATGGGCCTGATGTCGATCGGGCTGATCGCGTGGCTCATGGTCAAGAGGCGTTTGCCGAGTACGGCCACGGCGTAGAGACTTTCGTTCGCGGCGCACCTTTCGAGCGTGTGGACGACGAACGCGCGACGCGATCCGGGTGTCGGCGGGTAGACTTGACCGTCCCACTCTTCAACCGTCGAGTCCGCTCGCCGGCCCTCGATGCGCACGCGCCACCTGCGGCACTTCTTCGCGCCCGAGTCGGTGGCGATCATCGGCGCTTCGGAACGGCCGGAGTCGTTCGGCGGCTACGTGCTGCGCAACCTGCGCGCCGCGGGGTTCGCCGGCGCGACCTTCGCGGTGCATCCCGAGGGCGATGCGCTCGTGCACGGCGTGCCCCGCGTCTCCACGGTGCGCGAGCTTCCTTTCCCGCCCGATCTCGCGGTGCTGTGCAACCCGCCAGATTCGATCCCGGCTGAGATCCGCGCGCTCGGCAAGGCGGGCGTGAAGGCGGCGCTGGTGCTCTTCGGCGGCCTGCCCGAGGAGGCGTCCGCGGGAAATGCCTCCTTCCAATGGGCACGCGCGCTCTTCGGGCGGCCGCTCCAGACCCTGCGCGAGGCCACGCTGGCGGCCGTCGGGCCCTATGACATCCGCATCATGGGGCCGAACTGCATGGGCATCATCTCGCCCCACTGCCGCTTGAACGCTAGCTTCTCCACGCTCAACCTCTCGCCCGGCGAGACGGCGTTCGTCGGCCAGTGCGGCATGCTCGGCCTCGCGTTCGCCGACTGGGCAAAGGGCCGCGGCGTCGGCTTCTCGCATCTGCTCACGCTCGGGGACGGCCTCGACGTGGACCTTGCCGAAGTGCTCGAGTACCTCGGGCAGGACCCGGCGACGAAGGTCATCCTCCTGCAAGCGGAGCGCTTCGGCGAGGGCGCGCGCTTCCTCTCGGCCCTGCGCGCGGCCGCACGCAACAAGGTGGTCATCGCCCTCAAGAGCGGTCGCGCCGGGACCGGCGAAGGCCCTCCGGAGACAGTCCCCCCGGGGCTCCACGATCGCGATGCCGTGGACGAGGCGGTGCTCCGTCGCGCGGGCGTGCTGCGCATCGAGCGCAGCGACGAGCTCATCGATGCGATGGCCTCGCTCGCGCGCTTCCGCGGCCTCGGCGGCGACCGACTGGCGATCATCGCCAACGGCCCGGGGCCCGGGACGCTCGCGGCCGACGCGCTGGTGCGAGGCGGTGGTCGGCTCGCCCGCCTGCGCCCCGAGACGCTCGCGCGCCTGCGCGAGGTCCTCCCTGCGGCCTGGAACGGACAGCAACCCGTCGACCTGCAGCCCGACGCAACGCCGGGCCGCTATCGCCGCGCGATCCGCGCGCTCGGCGACGATCCCGAGGTCGACGCGATCCTCGCCGTCCTCGTGCCGACCGCGTTCGCGCCGCCCGTCGAGGTCGCGCAGGCGGTGATCGCCGCGCGCGACGAGGTGCGGCAGCCGCTCTGCGCGAGCTGGATGGGCGAGGGCGCCGTCGCTTCGGCCCGCGACCTGCTGCACGGTGCCGGCGTGCCGAGCTTCGACACGCCGGAGCAGGCCGTTGCCTCCTTCATGCTGTACGTGCGCTTCCGCCGCGCCCAGACGGCCCTGCAGCAGACGCCGCGGTTCCTGCCGGAAGCGCCGCCGCCCGACCCCGAACGCGTCGCGGCCCTGCTCGCGGCGGGAAAGCGTCGCGGCACGCTCACCGACGAAGAGGTTCTCCAGCTGCTGCAGGCGTACGGCGTCGTCGATCGCGCGCATGGCGCCGGCCGGACGCCAGACGAGCCGGTGCTCGGCTTCGGCATCACGCGCGACGCCACCTTCGGACCCCTCCTCCTCTTCGGCGAAGGCGGACGTTCGTGGCGTCCGCCGGCACTGCGCGCGGTCGGCCTGCCGCCGCTCAACCACACGCTCGCGCGGCTGGTCGTAGAGTCCTCGGCCTTCGGCCGCGACGTCCTCGCGCGCGCGGACGGCGAGGCGGTGTTCGAGCTGGCGTGCAAGAGCCTCGTCCGACTGAGCCGCCTGGTGATCGAAGTGCCGGTGATCTGCCGTCTGGAAATGGCGGCGGCGCCGGTCGCAGGCGAAGTGCAGCTCGTCGGCGCGCAGGTCGAGCTCGGCGCGCCGGCGGAGACGGCAATCGCGCCCTACCCCGAAGCGTTGCGCGAGACGGTGTCGCTGCGCGACGGGCGCGAGGTCGAGCTGCGGCCGATTCGCGGCGAGGACGAGCCCAAGCACGCCGAGTTCCTCGCCAGCCTCAGTCCCGCCACCATCCGCAACCGCCTCTTCGCGACGCGATCGCGGATCTCGCATGAGGACCTCGCGCGGCTCACGCAAATCGACTACGCCCGCGAGATGGCCTTCGTCGCCGAGGCCAGGACCCCCGCCGGGGACACCGAGATCCTCGGGGTCGCGCGCAGCACCACCGACGCCGACAACGTCAGCGCCGAGTTCGCCATCGTGGTCCGGGACGACGTGAGCGGCACCGGGCTCGGCCGCGCGCTGCTCGAGAAGCTGGTCCGCTACAGCCGCAAGCGCGGGACGCTGGAGTTGTACGGGTTCACCCTGCCCGGCAATGCGCGCATGCAGGCTCTCGCGGAACGACTCGGCTTCGCGAGCCAGCTCGATCCGCGCGAGAACCTCGTCCACCTGGTGCTGCCGCTCAACCCGCCGCGCAGCGACTGGCAACGGGAACGTCTCGAACGGCTCTGAGCGCGAGCACAGCAGGCGTTCAGAAGCGCTGGCAGCCTACAGCCGCGCGTCGGCCGTGACGCCGCCGACGCACCAGCCCTCCTCGCGCGCGGCGGTCCGGTGCAGTACTCGGCGTCGGCGCGCGCTCTCCTTGGACCTTGCGCAAGTCCGCCCGGCGCGGCCTTGACGCGGTCTAGAAAGGAAACGCGGTGTCATGCGTTTTCCTGAGATCGGGGAGCACGAGGGGGCCTGCCCCTTCGTATCGTGACGACTAGCTAGCGGCCTCGCGCCTCAGTGGCGAGAGTGAAAAGGGCTGCCTTGGCGATGGAAGGCGTGGTTCGAGGGGATCGGAAAGACGCGTCGCATCAGGCCAGATCAAGTCGGCCCGGTGATCAAGTAGGCAGCGCTCGCTCGCGCGTGGCACAACGCGCCGCCTAGCTTCCCTCGGCCCGTGCCGCCAGCCGCTCGCGCAGCCACGCCGCGATCGCGTTCATCATCTCCGGGGAGATCTGGTGGCCGCAGCCATACTCGCGGTAGGTGAGGTCGGCGCCGAGGCCGCGCAGCAGCTCGCAGGTGGAACGGCCACGGCCGATGGGCACGCGGTCGTCGTGCACGCCGTAGCCGGCGAAGACCTCGAGCCCCCGGATGCGCTCGGCCGGCGCGAAGCTCGCCGCGACCTCGCGCAGCACGCGCCCGCCGATCGCGACGACGCCGGCGACCTGCTCCGGCACGGTGAGTGCGAGGCCGAGCGCGAGCGTCGCGCCCTGGCTGAAGCCGAGCAGGTAGACCGCGCGCGGGTCGATGCCGTGCTTGGCGATGACCTCGTCGAGGAAGGCGGCGAGGCGCGTGCGGCTGTCGCCCTCCTCGCCCTCGTGCACGATCGGGCCGGACGCCGCATAGGTGACGCGGAACCAGCCGTAGGAGCCGACGCCGAGCCGGTGCGCCGCCCGCGCCGCGGCGACGGCGAAACGCTCGTCGAGGTACGGCACGAGCCCGAGCAGGTCGGCCTCGTTCGCGGCGTAGCCGTGCAGCAGCACGAGCAGCGGCGGCGCGTCCGGCGACGGCGCGCGCGGCGCGACCCACTCGTACGAGAGCGCGGTGTCGTGACGCACCGCGCTGTCGCCGAGCAGGTCGATGGCGGGCTGCAGCGATGCGGGGAGATGCGAGGCCAAGCGCGGTCGTCCGTTCAGCGGGCGATCGGTGCGCCGTCGAAGGCCCACGCGGCCATCGACAGCACGCCGTACTCGATGGCGGCGTGCAGGCGGCGCGCCCGAGCGCCCTCGCCGGCGGCGCCGAGCGCGACGAATAACGGCAGCAGGTGCTCCTCGGTGGGATGGTTGCGCGCGGCGTGCGGCGCGCGCGAGCGGTAGTCGAGCAGCGCGTTGCGATTGCCGGATGCGAACTGCGCATCGAGCCAGGCATCGAAATCTGCCGCGTATCGCTCCGGCGCCGCATCGCGCGCGTGGGCGCGGAAGCCGCGCAGGTCGTGCGTCGCGCTGCCCGAGCCGACGACGAGCACGCCCTCCTCGCGCAGCGGCGCGAGCGCGCGGCCGACGCGCTCGTGATGCGCGGGGCCGAGCGCGGTCTGCAGCGAGAGTTGCACGACCGGCACGTCGGCGTCCGGGTACATGAGCATCAGCGGTACCCACGCGCCGTGATCGAGGCCGCGCTGCGCGTCCAGCGCGGCGGGCACGCCGGCATCGGTGAGCAGTCCGCGCACGTGCTCGGCAAGCGCGGGGTCGCCGGGCGCCGGATAGCGGATGCGATAGAGCGGCTCCGGGAAGCCGTAGAAGTCGTGGATCGTCGCGGGGCGCGCCGCGGCGCTCACGAGGGGGCCGTGCGTCTCCCAGTGTGCCGAGGCGACGACGACGGCGCGCGGCTTCTCCATCGCATCCGCGGCGCGCCGGAGCGCGGCGCCGGTCTCCTCGGGCGCGAGCGCGAGCGTCGGCGCACCGTGCGAGACGAAGATCGAGGGCAGTGCGGGCATGGTGCAGGCGAGTCGAGGCGAAACGTCATGGTACTCGCCTGCGGAAAGGGCAGCGTGGAGGGCGCGGGTGTCGGACGACGAGCGCGGCGAAGGCAAGACAACGGCATGCGACCAGCAGCGCGTAGGCAAGATCGCCGGTGCTACCGGAGGGAGGCGCTGTCGCCGCGCCCGATGCCGCTCAGTCCTCGCGCGCCGACTCGATCCAGCGGTTCCAGGCGTCGAACAGCTCGGGATCGAGCGTCGCGATCACCGAGCGCGGACCGGGCGGACCGTTCCAGAAGCTCTCGCCGTCCATCGTCTCGGCGCGCCCGCCCGCCTCGGCGAGGATGAGGCTGCCGGCGGCGTAGTCCCACAGCCGCTGCCCGCCGTGCAGGTAGATGTCGAAGCGGCCCGCGGCCACGTAGCACCACTCGAGCGTGCCGGCGCCGAAGTTCCGCTGCGAGTGGAACGGCCCTTGCGCGGCGAGCCGCTGCGCGAGTCGCGACGGCAGGCGCTTGAGATCGACGCCGGCGATCGACTCGCGCATCGTCTTCGCGCCGTCGCGCAAGGGTAGCTGCTCGTCGCCGAGCCACGCGCCGCCGCCGGTGCGCGCGTGGAAGAGCTCGTCGGTGATCGGGTTGTAGACGACGCCGACCACCGGGCGCGCATCCTCGAACAGCGCGACGGAGACCGCGAAGAACGGGATGGCGTTGGCGAAGTTGGACGTGCCGTCGAGCGGATCGACGCACCAGAACGTACCCCCGGCGCGATCGAGCGCCGCCTGCCGCTCGACGCGCGGCATCTCCTCGCCGACGAGGGGACATGACCGCACCGCGTGCAACCGCTCGACGAGCGCGCACTGCGCGGCGAGGTCCGCCTCGGTGACGATGCTGCCGTCGGACTTGCGCCGGTGCGCGACGGCGCGGAAGCGAGGCACGATCTCGTCGCGCGCGACGTCGCGCACGGCGCCGATCACGGCGTCGACCATCGCCGAGGAAAGGTCACTCGCCATCGCGCCTCCACTTGATGGAGCAGCCCATGGACGGCGTCTGGTCGCGCGGCCCCTGCCCGGTGCGCGCCACCTGCACCATCGCCTCGAAGAGCTCGCGCCTGGCGCCCGGCGGCGCCGGGCTGCGGCCCGACGCGTCGATGCGGCCGCGGTACTGCAGGCCGAGGTCGCGGTCGAAGCCGAAGAGGTCCGGCGTGCACACCGCCCCGTAGGCGCGCGCCACGTCCTGCGTCTCGTCGATGACGTACGGGAACGGGAAGTCGTGCGCCTTCGCCGCGCGCGCCATGTTGTCGAAGGAGTCCTCGGGATAGTCGGTGGGGTCGTTGGACATGATGGCGATCGAGCCGATGCCGTGCGCCGCGAGCTCGCGGCAGTCGCGCACGAGGCGGTCGAGCGTCGCCTTCACGTACGGGCAGTGGTTGCAGATGAACATCACCAGCACGCCGTTCGGGCCGCGTGCGGAGGCGAGCGTATGGCGCCTGCCGTCGGTGCCGGGCAGGTCGAAGTCGGGGGGTTTCCAGCCGAAGTTGCAGACGGGTGTGGTGGCAGCCATGAGTCAGGTCTTGATGCGGGGACGGGGATCGGCGCGGAGCGTGTGACGCACGCGACGCATCGTCCGGGAACCCGGCCGACGCGACACGTCGCCGCGAATCGAGCGCATCGCGAGGACGATACTCCGCGCTCGGGTCGCAAGGGACGCCGCGAGGAGCGCGGAGAGGACGGACGCCACACTACAATCGGTTGTCGGCGGCGACACTCGCCGCCGGCGATATTTTACGCGCCATGGACACCGAGCCCGCTGCACCTCGTTTCCACTGTCCGGAGGGGCTTGCGATCGGCGCCACCGTCGCGCTGCCCGATCGCGCGGCGCAGCACGTGCGCGTTCTCCGCCTCGAGCCGGGCGCGCCGGTGACGCTGTTCGCGGGCGCCGGGGGCGAGTTCGCGGGCGAGCTGCTCGACGTGAGCAAGCGCGGCGTGACGGTGCGCGTGAAGGCGCACCGCGACGTGTCGGTCGAGTCGCCGCTCGCCATCACGCTCATGCAGGGCCTCTGCTCGGGCGAGCGCATGGACTGGATCGTGCAGAAGGCGACCGAGCTCGGGGTATGCGACATCCGGCCGTTCGTCGCGGCGCGCAGCCAGGGCCGGCTTTCCGACGAGCGTCAGGCGCGGCGGCTCGCGCACTGGCGAGCCGTGGCGGCCGCTGCGTGCGAGCAGAGCGGGCGGAACAGGGTCCCGGAAGTGCATCCGCTGGCGGAGCTCGACGCCGCGCTCGCCCCACCGCGGGCAGGCGTCTCGCTGCTGCTGTCGCCGCGCGGCGAGGCGACGCTCGCCGACCTGCCTCCCGTCGCGGCGGCGACGATTCTCATCGGTCCCGAGGGCGGACTCACCGAGCGCGAGCGGAGCGTTGCGCTGCGCGCCGGGTTCACCGCGCTTCGCTTCGGGCCGCGCGTGCTGCGCACGGAAACCGCGCCGCTCGCGGTGATCGCGGCGCTGCAGGCACGCTGGGGAGATTGCTGACGGTCGGACTCACGGCGTGTCGACCGTGCATCGCGGCCCCCGAACGTTGCGCCGCTTACTGCAGCGACCGCGCGAGGAGCGACACCATCTCCGCGTTGCCCGACTTGCGCGCGACGTCGAGCGGCGTTTCGCCGGCCGCGTCCTTCGCACGCAGGTCGACGCCGCGGCCGCGCACGAAGAGCTGGACCGCGATGGCGTCGCCGCGCCGGATGGCGTCGAGGAACTGGCCGCGGTCGTAGTAGCTGAAGCCCATCGACGCGAGATCCTTGCGCGCCTCGATCGCCGCGCGCTCGGTCGCCGCGGTCTGGGCGACTGCTTCGTCGCGCTTCGCGTTCGCCGACCCGCGCTCGAGCAGCTCGCTCGCCGAGCGGCTGATCGAGAACAGCCGCACCTGGTCCTCCGGCGGCAGCGACATGAAGACGTCGCGCGCCAGCGCATTGGCCTCGGGGTTCTTGCCGCCGAGCATTTCGCGGATGGCGCGGTCCGCGGCGCGCTCCTCCTGTCCGGGCGGCGCGGAGGCGGCCGCCTGCATCACGCCCTGCACGAGCGCGAGGAAGCGGCTGAAGGTGACGTCGGCGGACGGGTTGAGCGGGCTCGGGGCAGGTTTGCCGTTCGTTTGCGGCGCGGCGCTCCTGACCGCGGGCGCGCCGGTGTCGGCAGCGGAAGCGACGCCGGCGGCAGCGCAGAGGACGGCGGCGGCGAGAGCGATACGGGTACGGCGCATGCGGGACACTCCTCGAGCAGCAGAAATCAAGGATAACGCCGCAGCAACTCCGCGGGCGGACAGCGGCAACATGGGGCCGCGATGCGCGGGGTTCAAGGTGGAACCGGCTCCGGAACTGCGGCGGCGGGTGCGAGCCCGCGCGACGGGACGGTCTTGCCGGCCGGCAACCGATCTGGACTCGGGCGCGGCGTCGGTGCGTTCCCCTGATCGCGCTCCGACACAAGAGCGGCCGCCTCCCGAGCGGGAAGCGGCGGCATCCGAGCAGCGCGCGCCGGATGCCACTACACTCCTGCCGTTTCGCGCGGATACGAAGCCGCCGCCATGACGATGAAGCGCACCGAGCTGGAGAAGCTCAAAGGCAAGACGATCGAGAACCGCATGCGCGCCGAGCAGCGGTCTCACCCACAGGGGCAGGCGCAGGTGCAGCGGCGCGAGCAGCGCGACCGCGACCGCGCGCTCGGGCTCGTGCCCTTCGCGGTCAAGCTCGACGCGGCGCTCGTCGGCGAAGTCCGCGCGCTCGCGGCGGCGCGCAACGGCGATCTCAACGCGGTGGCCGCGCAGTTGCTCCGCGCCGGGCTGGACGCCTCGAGAAAGGCCGAGTAGCGGACACGCGCAGGGCCCTGCCGTCCTCCTCCGCCTTCGATTCCCTTCGATGCCGCACCCGACCCCGAGCCCGTTCGTCGCCTGGTTCCGCGCCGCGGCCCCCTACCTGCACGCGTTCCGCGGCCGGGTGTTCGTCGTCGCCTTCGGCGGCGAGCTGATCGCGGAGGGCAAGCTCGCCGAGTTCGCCTACGACCTGAACCTCCTCTATGCCGCCGGCATCCGGCTCGTCGTGGTGCACGGATCGCGGCCGCAGATCGAGGCGCAGCTCGCGAAACGGCACGCGCAGTCGCACTACCAAGAGGGGCTGCGCATCACCGACGCCGTGGCGCTCGAGTGCGTGAAGGAGGCGGTCGGGCTGCTGCGGGTGGAGATCGACGCGCTGCTTTCGCAGGGGCTGCCGAACACGCCGATGGCGGGCGCGCCGATCAACACCGTGTCGGGCAACTTCATCACGGCGCGGCCGATGGGCGTGATGGACGGCGTCGACTACCAGCACACCGGCGTGGTACGCAAGATCGACACCCGGGCGATCGTCGGCTGCCTGGACGCGCGCAACATGGTGATCATCTCGCCGATCGGCTACTCGCCCACGGGCGAGGTGTTCAACCTGTCGATGGAGGACGTGGCGGTCGCCACGTCGAGAGCGCTTGCCGCCGCCAAGCTCGTCTTCATGACCGACGACGCCGTCGTGGACGGCGACGGCCGCGTGCGCCCGGAGCTCTCTTGCGACGAGGCGGAGGCGTTGCTCGCGCGCGAGAACGGACTCACCGACGACACCCGCCTCTACCTCGCGCACGCGGCGGAGGCGGTGCGCGCCGGGGTCGAGCGCGCGCACCTCGTGAGCCGCAAGGTGCCCGGCGCGATGCTGATCGAGCTCTTCACCTACGAGGGCTCCGGCAGCATGATCACCGCCGACAAGCTGGAGCAACTGCGGCGGGCGACCATCGACGACGTCGGCGGCATCCTGCAGCTCATCGCGCCGCTCGAGGAGGAAGGGACGCTGGTGCGGCGCGGGCGCGAGCGCCTGGAGCGCGAGATCGACCGTTTCCGGGTCATCGAGCGCGACCGGCTCATCGTCGGCTGCGCGGCGCTCTATCCCTTCGCGCGCGATCGCGCCGGCGAGCTCGCGTGCGTCGTGGTGCGGCCCGAGCACCGGGAAACGGGCCACGGCGAGAAGCTGATGCGCGCCATCGAGCAGGAGGCGCGCGATCGCGGCATGAAGCGGCTGTTCGTGCTGACGACGCGGGCGGAGCACTGGTTCCTCGAGCGCGGCTTCACGCCGGGCAACGTGGCCGACCTCCCGGAGGAGAAGCAGTCGCTCTACAACTACGAGCGCCGCTCCAAGGTGCTGGTCAAGGATCTCGGCGCCCCCGACTGATCGCCGCGGCAGCGCGGCCAGGCGGCGTTGCGATGCACGCTGCATGCGAAGCGGCCGGGGCTCGCCGCAGATACCAGCGCGTGACGTGCGCGATCGAGGGAGCCAGCCGAGCACGGGCCTCTCCTCACGCCCGCGACGGCCTGACGCTTCTCCGCGTCGGGGGTCGGCCGTGCGATGATTCCCGTGCAGGCAAGAAGCGAAAGAAGACACGGAGGGCGATCCATGCCGCGGATGGTGAACTGCGTGAAGCTCGGCCGCGAAGCCGAGGGGCTTGATTTCCCGCCCGTGCCGGGCGACCTGGGGCGTCGCATCTACGAGCACGTCTCGAAGGAGGCGTGGACGCTGTGGCAGCAGCAGCAGACGCGGCTCATCAACGAGAACCGGCTCAACCTCTCCGACCCGAAGGCGCGGAAGTACCTGCTGGAGCAGACCGAGAAATTCTTCTTCGGAGCCGGCGCGGACGAGGCGAGCGGCTACGTGCGGAACCCGGGCTGACCCGGGCCAGGCCGACGGACCCCGGCATCACGCCTCTCCGGGGTCGATCCGCGCGCGCCGGCAGCGGAGAATGAAGGGTGACACGGCCTTGCCGGACAGCGCTGCTCTCGATGCCGCCGGGATGCGGTAGCTCACCGTCGCACGCGAGCCTTCCGTCCAGGCTATCGCGACGTGGTGCCCGCACCCGCTCTCGTGGCGCCGCTCCGTTTCCCTGACGTCGCCGTGGACGTCGCCGCGATGCTCGCCTGACGCGCCGGATCCGTCGTCACCGGCGCGTCGCCCGCGCGAAGCGCTACTGCTCCTCTTCCGTCATCCGGTCCTCGACCGGGAGATGACGCACGTCGCGACCCTCGACCATGTAGATCACGTACTCCGCCATGTTCTTCGAGTGGTCCCCGATGCGCTCGAGCGCCTTGCCGACGAAGAGGATCTCCAGCGATCGGCTGATGGTCCGCGGGTCCTCCATCATGAAGGTGATGAGCTGGCGGAGGATCGACCGGAACTCGCTGTCGAGCGCCGCGTCGTGCCGCACCACCTCGCGCGCGGCACGCGGGTCGAGGCGCGCGAAGCTGTCCAAGGCGGCGTGCAGCATGTCGCCGGCGAGCTCGCCGACGTGCTTGATCTCGATGCGCGGCAGGTGCATGCGCTCGGCGGTGTGGATGAGCTTCGCCATGCGCGCGATCTTCTGCGCCTCGTCGCCGATGCGCTCGAGATCGGTGATGGTCTTGACGACGGCGATGATCAGCCGGAGGTCGCCGGCGGCGGGCTGGCGGCGCGCGATGATGTGGCTGCACAGCTCGTCGAGCTCCACCTCCATGGCGTTCACGCGCTTGTCGGTTTCGATGATGCGCTCGATGGCCTCCATGTCGCCGCTCGTCAGCGTGTCGAGGGCACGCGCGATCTGCTCCTCGACCAGGCCGCCCATGGCCAGGACGCGCGTGCGCACGTTCTCGAGCTCGACGTCGAACTGCTTCGAGGTGTGGTGGTCGGCCATGTTCAGCTCCCGGAGCTCCAGCAATCGCGCGAGCTTAGAATAGCATCGTGACGTGCTTGTTTCAGCGTCAGAAAGAGTTTGTGGCGTGCATGGGGCACACGCCCCTGGAGAGAGCGCGGCCCGCCCGCGCGCTGCTCATTTTCTAGGCAGGTTTCCGCGCCGGGCCGAGCGCATTTCTGCATCGGGCTCGTTGCAATCCCACCCCTCGCCGCATGGACAACCGGCAGGGCCCAGCTCAGGATGCGGCCGCTGAAGAGCGCCGGGCGCGGCGCGTGGTGCGAAGGCGTTAAGCCTTGCGCGAAGCACGGCCTCCTTGCTGCGGTGCGCTCGCCGTCAGCGGGCCGCGCGCTCGAAGCGCCGCACTCCCTCGGGCGTGCCGAGCAAGAGCACGTCCGCGGCCCGGCGTGCGAACAGCCCATTCGTGACCACGCCGGCGATGCCGTCGATCTCGGCCTCGAGCGCCTCCGGCGCGCCGATGGCGAGGCCGTGGACGTCGAGGATCACGTTGCCGTTGTCCGTGACGAAGTGCTCGCGGAGGACCGGGCACCCGCCGAGGGCGGCCAGCCGCCGGGCGACATGGGCACGCGCCATCGGGATGACCTCGACCGGCAGCGGGAAGCGTCCCAGGGTCGCCACCCGCTTCGAGGCATCGGCGACGCACACGAAGCGCTCGGCGACCGCGGCGACGATCTTCTCCCGGGTGAGCGCCCCGCCACCGCCCTTGATCATCGCCAGATTGCCATCGATCTCGTCCGCCCCGTCCACGTAGAGCGGCAGGGACGCGACCTCGTTCAGGTCGAGGACCGCGAAGCCCCGTGCGGCCAGCCGCTGCGCGGTGCGTGCGGAGCTGGCCACGGTGCCGGCGAGGCGCACGCCGCGCTCGGCAAGCGCATCGACGAAGTAGTCGGCCGTGGAGCCGGTGCCGACGCCCAGGACGCAGTCTGCAGGGACTTCCTCGACGGCGGCGCGTGCGGCGGCCTGCTTCAATTCGTCCTGGGTCATGACTTCGTCACTCCTCCGGGGGCGGCAAGAGGTGTACATTTGCCATTTTAGGGACCTGGGCCGAGACCCGGGGGTGGAGGGCGTGCGACCGACGTTCGCGCACGAGCGCGGGCAGGCCGCGCCGGCTCCTGCTAACGTGACAAGAGAGCTGGGGAGATTTCGCTATGCGGGGCCTCTGGGTTGCGGTTGGCATTCTGGCGCTCGCGGCGGGGAACGCGCTCGCGGACGAGCCAGTGTTCGCGGGATTGCGCCTGCCTGCGCGCGCGGACGTGAATCTGTCGGAAGCGCAAGGGTTGCGCCTGAGCTTGGGCACCGCGTCGGCGGCACCGCTCGCTGCTGCCGGCTGGACGCCGCTGCGCCTGGCGGCAGAGGACCCGTTGGCGCCCGCTGCACCGGGCTTGAGCAGCGCGACCGCGGGAATCCCTACCCGCAACGCCCTGAGCGACGTACCCGAGGCGCGCGCCCTGCTCGACTACCGGGTGCGCAACTGGACGCTCTCCGGCAGCTTCCGGCAGGGACTGGGCCCGCGCGCGACCACCGTGGACGTCGGCGCGAGCTACGGCTTCTCGCTCGCGCCGCGCCATCAGCTCGCGCTCCTGGGCGCGCTCGGCGTCGGCAGTCACGATGCCACGCGGACCTACTTCGGCGAGACGGAGCTGCTGCCCCGGGCGAGCGGCCTCGGCTTCCGCGACGTGGGCGCGCGCCTGTCGCTGCTCTACAGCTTCGACCAGACCTGGTACGTGAACACGTCGCTCGGCTACTCGCGGCTGCTGCTCGATCCGCAGGATCTGGGTGGGGCGGACCGGAACGTCACGTCGGTCGGCGCGTCGTTCGGGTTCCGGTTCTAGGCGCGTTCTAGGCGTGTTCTAGGCGAGTGTTCTAGGCGCCCTTCTGGTCGCTTCCGACGCGTCCTCGCGTTCGCCGCCTTGCGCCGCACCCCCACCCAACCCTCCCCCTGAAAAGGGGAGGGCAGCATGTTGCGCTGACGACGCGGACTCCTTGGTGCACCGCACGCGCACCCGGCAAACGTGCCCGAGGTGCTTGTTCTCTCCTTCCCCCTTGCAGGGGGAAGGCAGGGATGGGGGTCAAGCGAACGCGCGCCGCCCACCGGCACCCGGCCCACCCCCTGAATGGGGAGGGAAGTCATTTTGCGCTGACGACGCGGACTCCCTGGTGCACCGCGCGCGCACCCGGCAAACGTGCCCGAGGTGCTTGTTCTCTCCTTCCCCCTTGCAGGGGGAAGGCAGGGATGGGGGGTTCAGGCGGACTTTCCCGCGCCGCGCCCCACCCGACCCTCCTCCCGTTTGAGGGGGAGCGCAATCGCATTCCGCCGTGAGGCGACGAGCGGCTCCGCGACGACCGCCTGCGAAGGCGAGGCTGCAAGCGGCAATCGCCGCTGGCGTAGGCGTCCGCCGCACCCGCCCGACTCGCGGTGTTACCGCTTCCGCGGCGGCATGATATCGGTGCAGACGCCCTCGTAGACCTCCGCCGCCAGCCCCACGCTTTCGCCGAGCGTCGGGTGCGGGTGGATGGTGCGGCCGATGTCGACCGCGTCGGCGCCCATCTCGATCGCGAGCGCGACCTCGCTGATGAGGTCTCCCGCGTTCGTGCCGACGATGCCGCCGCCGATGATGCGGTGAGTTTCCTTGTCGAACAGGAGCTTGGTGAAGCCCTCGGCACGGCCGTTGGCGAGCGCGCGCCCCGACGCCGCCCACGGCAGCTTGCCGACGCCGTACGCGCGGCCTTCCTTCCTGAGCTCGTCCTCGGTCATGCCCACCCAGGCGATCTCCGGGTCGGTGTACGCCACGGACGGGATGACACGGGCATCGAAGAAGCTCTTCTCGCCCTTGGCCGCCTCGGCGGCGACGTGGCCCTCGTGCACCGCCTTGTGCGCGAGCATCGGCTGCCCCACGATGTCGCCGATCGCAAAGATGTGCGGCACGTTGGTGCGCATCTGCCGGTCGACCGGGATGAAGCCGCGGTCTGTGACCTGAACGCCCGCGTTCTCGGCGCCGATCTTCTTGCCGTTCGGCGCCCGACCCACGCTCACCAGCACGAGGTCGTAGAGCTGCGGCTCGGGCGGCGCCTGCTCGCCCTCGAAGCGCGCCAGAATCCCCTCGGGCTTCGCCTCGACCGCGACCGTCTTCGTCCTGAGCATGATGCGGTCGAAGCGCTTCGCGTTGTACTTCTGCCAGATGGCGACGAGGTCGCGGTCGGCGCCCGGCATCAGGCCGTCGAGCATCTCGACGACGTCGATACGCGCCCCGAGCGTCGAGTAGACCGACGCCATCTCCAGGCCGATGATGCCGCCGCCGACGACCAGCATGCGCTGCGGTGACATGGCGAGCTCGAGCGCGCCGGTCGAGTCCACGATGCGCGGATCCTCGGGGATGAACGGCAGCCGGACGGGCATCGAGCCCGCGGCGATGATCGCCTTGTCGAAGCGCACGACCTTTTTCTCGCCGGTCTTGTCCTGGCCGGCGCCGCTCGTCAGCTCGACCTCGAGGTGCTGCGGGTCGAGGAAGTGGCCATAGCCGCGCACGACGGTGACCTTCCGGCCCTTCGCCATGCTGCCGATGCCGCCGACCAGCTTGCCGACCACCTGGTCCTTGTGGGCGCGGAGCTTCGCGAGATCGACCGCGGGCTTGCCGAACTGCACGCCGATGTCGGCGAAGTGCGCGGCCTCGTCGATCACCCCCGCCACGTGCAGCAGCGCCTTCGACGGGATGCACCCGACGTTCAGGCAGACGCCGCCGAGCGTCGAGTAGCGCTCGACGATGACGGTGTTCATGCCGAGGTCGGCGGAGCGGAAGGCCGCCGAGTAGCCGCCGGGCCCCGAGCCGAGCACGAGCGTCTCGCAGGTGACGTCAGCTTGGCCGGACCAGCTCGCGGCGCGCGGTGCAGGCGGCGCAGCGGAAGCCGCCGGCTTCGGGGCCGCAGGCGTGCGCGGTGCCACCGCGGCGGAGGGGCTTGCGGTGTCCGGTGTGTCCGGTGTCGCCGGCGACGCGGGCGCGCCCGGGGCGGCGCCGGCCGCAGCACTCTCGCCCGGGTCGAGCAGGAGGATCGGCGTGCCTTCCGAGACCTGGTCGCCCACCTTCACCCGCAGTTCCTTCACGACCCCGGCCAGCGGCGACGGGATCTCCATCGTCGCCTTGTCCGACTCGAGCGAGATCAGCGACTGCTCCTTCTCGACCCGGTCGCCCGGTTTCACCAGCACCTCGATGACATCGACATCCTTGAAGTCGCCGATGTCGGGGACCTTCACCTCGATCGCGCTCATGGTTCCGTGGTCCGGTGAAGGTCAG